>ENA-OURP01000116-OURP01000116.1-human-gut-metagenome-genome-assembly--contig:-NODE-116-length-33548-cov-20.5623_pt1 | contig 33548 bp, 37 predicted proteins | sample MGYA00242101_ERZ508991 | MGnify/ENA primary metagenome ERZ508991 (study PRJEB26280, sample SAMEA2338730) | human gut metagenome | biome: human gut; feature: human-associated habitat; material: faeces...
TGCTGCACTCGGCATCATATTGACGAGGATTTTTGAAATAACAAAGGAACATAAAATGATAGATACAAGACTGAAAGTTTTCAGAAGTGTGGCTACACTCCTGAGTTTCACTAAGGCTGCCAACGAACTGTTCATCAGTCAGCCTGCCATCAGCAAGCACATACAAGAGCTTGAAAAGGAATATGGGGTGCAACTGTTCGACAGAATCGGCAATCGCATCCAGCTCACCCGTGCCGGACAACTTATGCTTGACCATGCCTGCAAGATTATCGATGCCTATCAGAATCTCGATTTCGACATGAAGAAGCTCACAGAGAAATCAGGTGGCGAACTGCGCATCGGAGCTAGTACCACCATCTCACAATATGTTCTCCCCGAACTGATTGCTGAATTCAGGAAACTATACCCCGACATTCGTATTACCCTGCTCAGCGGAAATTCTCATGAGATAGAGGATGCGCTTGCTGCAGGAAGGATAGATCTGGGTATGGTGGAAGGCATCAAGCGGCAGCCCACCTTTAAATACACTCCTTTCATGAAAGATGAGCTGGTGGCGTTCGTACATTGTTCCAATCCCCTAGCCCAGCAAGATGAGATTTCTTTGAATCTTCTCAGGCAGACACCGATTGTACTGCGTGAATTAGGTTCCGGAACCTTGGATGTCATCCAAAAAGCCCTGCAGGAAAACGGCATTGCTCTTTCTGATCTGAACATTGAGATGAATCTGGGAACCACAGAGGGCATCAAGCATTTCGTGGAACATTCCTTAAGCATGGGTATCATCAGCATAAGAGCCATCTACAGGAGTATCTATGAACAAGTATTCAAGGTTCTGGAAATTGAGAATCTGAAGATGGAACGAGAATTTCTATTTGTTGAGAAGAGGGGCGAGACCGCTAAACTCCAGCAGACATTCAAGAGATTTATAACTAAAGATTATAACGTATAGTTATTATGTATATACAACATCTCATGATTTTTCGTACCTTTGCACCCGCTTTTCAAAAGCGAATAACCGACAAAAAAAGAAAAATATGAGATTATCAGAACAAAGGAGCAGTATGCTGCATGGCGTATTGCTCATCGCGCTCTTCGCATGCGCTGCTTTCTACATCGGTGGCATGGACTGTGTGAAAGCTCTTTCGTTTAGCCCCATGGTAGTGGGCATCATCATTGGTATGCTCTATGCCAATAGTTTACGTAACAACCTGCCTGACACCTGGGTACCGGGCATCAAGTTTTGCAGCAAGCGAATCCTCCGCACAGGCATCATCCTTTATGGTTTCAAGCTCACCTTCCAGGATGTGATGGCTGTGGGCTTCTCTGCCATCGTAATGGATGCCATCATCGTATGCGGCACCATCGGTTTGGGAATCCTGGTGGGAAGACTCCTGAAAATTGACCGCAGCATCGCACTGCTCACCGCTTGCGGAAGTGCCATCTGTGGAGCTGCTGCAGTATTGGGTATAGATGGGGCCATTCGTCCGAAGCCTTACAAGACGGCAGTAGCCGTAGCCACCGTAGTCATCTTTGGAACATTATCCATGTTCCTCTACCCTATTCTCTACAGGGCTGGCATCTTTGACCTATCACCAGATATGATGGGACTCTTTACGGGTTCCACCGTTCATGAAGTAGCCCATGTGGTAGGTGCTGCCAATGCCATGGGAGCCGAGGTGAGCAACAATGCCATCATTGTGAAGATGATAAGGGTGATGATGCTGGTACCGGTATTACTGGTGATTGCATGGACCGTTGCAAGGGATGTTGCCAAAAGAGATAATCTGGAAAATGCTGATACCAACAAGCCTAAAATCAGCATTCCATGGTTTGCCATTCTCTTCCTGGTAGTGATCGGATTCAATTCTCTTGATTTGCTTCCGGAAAGCATAGTGGATTGGATTAACCAACTGGACACCTTCCTCCTGACCATGTCCATGGCAGCATTGGGAGCCGAAACAAGCTTTGACAAATTCAAGAAAGCTGGCATTAAGCCTTTCCTCTTGGCTGCCATTCTTTATTGCTGGCTCATTGGAGGTGGATATTGTCTGGTTAAGTTTGCCATTCCTTACTTACAATAATAGTATCACATATATGATACCGTCAAAACAGAATATCCATGTGAAAAATTGAACGATTCACATGGATATCTTCTTGTATGCTCATGCCGAGCGTACAAAGTTAAGGGCGCTCTATCCTTTAGGAAGGAGCGCCCTTTTCTTATCATCTGACAGGAATCCCTATCTTGTTACACACATATCAATGCGAGAAAAATGATATATATAAATTATTGCCACAAAAACAACATATCCGATAGCAAAATGTCATTTTTAAGGCTAAAAACAAGTGGTTGACCCATATCAAGAAAGACATATTGCAATGATATTTCTCGGCAAAAGATGCCGTTATTCGATAAAAAAGTGTTAACTTTGCACTCGCATTTAAGGAATAACAAATAATAAATTTTAAAAAGGTTAATAATTATGATGACTATTTTTACAATGGCTTTCGCCGCAGTTATGTTTTCAGGTATGGTTCTTTGCATGGGCATGTTCTTGAAACACGTAGTAGACTCAATTCCAGAAATGGCTAACATGAGCCATTCTGTTAGCTTGAGCAAGTAAGAATAGAACACTACGATATACATAATATATATATATGAATCACTTTAGAAATAGAGAGAGATTTATATAACGATGAGGGGTGTGTCATAAGTCTGGATAATAGTTGGTGTATAACAGTTGGCTACCGCATGCACAACAGGTGTTGTGCATGCGCATATCAGCTGTTATGCGAGCGCACAACAGCTGTTGTGCGACCGAAGATACTGACTGTCTCAACAACATATCCTATCTCTTCCAACAACTTATTCTATCTCTTTCAACAACATATCCTATCTCTTTCAGCAACATATCCTATCTCTTTCAACAAATAGAAGAGGGTGAATCATAAACTTATGACACATCCTCATCTTGCTTAATATTCCATCGAGAAGGTGATACCTCTTCGCAGACATTTTACTTAAATGCCTGAATATACTGCTTTAAAGCATCACGTAATATCTCTTCACAACTCTTTTTTGTCTTAATCTTAGTTCATAGTCTTCATCAGACAAATAAGTCTGAACACCATGCATAGTGGCTCTTTTCTCTGCAAGAGACATCTTCTGTTTCTTAACAGCAGTATGCTGTAGCGGTACTGATGGCATGGATTGAAAAACAGGTTTAAAAAGCATGAAGTTTTAGCAGTAAAGTTTAAATTAATTATCCATTGTTGTCAATTTTGCAGAATATTTAGTCAAAATTGGCAAAAACTGTTTATTCCAAATCTACAAACCGGGTTGGCACGTAACTTGCTCCTACATAGAGTGAAAGCCGAAGCCGAAAGGGCAAGGGGAACGACAAGAACCCTAAGTAATGACAGTTGAGGGTTTCTAGAAATCCTTGAGCCTCGTAAGCCGAAGCAATCGTTATTAAAAAGGATAAATTAAAAACAATGAGAAATCCCGACTGAGCCGGAAGGCGAAGAGAGGACGAGAAAAATAGAATTTGGAGGTTTTACATTATGTTGTTAGCTCGTAGAAATAACAGTGTTTCAAATTGGTTGAACAGTTGGTTTAATGACAACTTCTTTGATACAAACTTGATGCCACGCATGAACGCAACAGCTCCTGCAGTCAACGTCAAGGAAAGTGCTACAGCTTATACGATGGAGGTTGCAGCTCCTGGTTTAAAGAAAGATATGGTCAAGATGAACATCGATAAGGATGGCTATCTGAATGTATCCATCGAGAACAAGGATGAGAAGAAGGAGGAGAAGGAAGAGCATTACTTGCGTCGTGAGTTCTCTTACAGCAGCTACTCTCAGAGTTATGCTTTGCCAGAGGATGCTGATCAGGAGAAGATTTCCGCTGAGGTCAGTGACGGTGTCTTGAAGATTGAGATTCCTAAGATAGCCAAGGAGGAGAAGAAAGACGATGTTAAGCACATTGAGGTTAAGTAATCTTTCTTGAAGTGCTATGTAGCTTTTAAGATACATTCATTGCATCGAGAAAATAATTAAAACTGGGGGCTAGTCCTGATTATGGGGCTAGCCCTTTTTTGAATATATGAATTTAATTTTGGAAAGGATCAAGGATGATTAGAATATTTATTTCACTTGTTTTCTGTCTGATGTCTGCCTTTGCCTGTGCGCAGTCAAACCAGTCAGATAATATGTATCAATGGGGAAAAAACAAGGCCAACGAGCAGTTGGTCAATGATCTTAAGTCACGTCAGAAAGCCCTCTGGAAAGATCAGCGTGACTTGCAAAACCGGATAGATAGTGTGTATTGGGATGAAGCATTGGATGCAATTAAGGATACTACCTTTACCTTTGAAGCTGACAAGGTAGTTTTCCCGTATGGGCAGATTGCCTATGTTAATTCCAACACCAATTTCGTTTCCGTCAATAAGGACGATGCTGTTGTGCAGGTTGCCTTCAATGTACCCTTCTCCGGACCTAATGGCATTGGTGGAGTTACGGTTCAGGGAAGCGTAAGTGGATACAAAATTCAAACAGACAAGAAAGGGACTACACAAGTAAGTATGAGTGTTACTGGTATTGGTATCTCTGCCCAAATCTGGATTACCATGTATAAGGGAAGCCATGAAGCCAGTGTGGAAATTCTGCCTAACTTCAACTCTCGTAGGCTCACCCTTAATGGAGTCATACTACCTCTTCACAAGAGTACTGTATTTCAAGGGCGAACATTATAACAAAGAAGCCTGCTGACAATTATAGCCAGCAGGCTTTTTGCTTTCTTCGTCTTTCTGTCCCAAAAACTATGATTTCATGTCCAAAACTCTTCTTCGCCAGTGGGTTGCATCTTGCCCCCGCACTTTGGGCAAGTATGCATATCCCACCTGTGAATCCTGTCAGAACCACATCTTAGACATAGATTCCCAATGACGGCAAGCAGACGCCGATAATCATGTGCTTTATGATGTGTGTGCGTAAACAGATTGCACAAAGCGTGCAATCGTTTGCACAAAGAAATGTAACCTTTTTGAAACTTTTTCTTGCTTCGTATTGGATTTTCTCTTAAGTTTGCAGCCGAAAATAGATGCCAACTAACAAACGAAGGCTAAGTTTAATATAAACGAAACCAAATATAAAAGTAAAGATATGATGAAGCAAACATTCATAAAATCAGCTATGTTGCTGCTGCTGATCCTTTCAATGGCAACGACGCGAGCGCAGGAGGTCGCTCTGAAGACCAACTTACTGGGATGGGCTTCTACATCTGCCAACGCCGGCATCGAAATCGGCACGGGCAAGAAAACAACCTTCCAACTCTTCGGCACCCTGAACCCCTGGAAGTTCTCGGGCGACAAGAAGATGAGATTCTGGAATGTTATGCCAGAATACAGATGGTACACCTGCCAGAAGTTTGGAGGTCATTTCTTCGGAATTCATGCCTTAGGCGGTGAATACAACATTAAAAACATTGACATGCCCTTCGGCATCCTGCCGAAAACTCTGGAGGGCAGGCACTATGAAGGCTGGTATGTAGGTGGAGGCCTCACCTACGGCTATCAGTGGCTACTCAATAAGCACCTCAATTTCGAAGGGTCTATCGGTTTGGGATATGCCTACAGTCCTTACAAGCTTTACGGACGATGCGAAAAATGTCTCGACAAAGACCACCGCAACTATGTGGGCCCTACAAAAGCCGCACTATCTCTCATATACGTGTTCTAAGAATTTAATTTAACTGTGGTTTTAAACTGACAATAAAAACACGTAATAACTAGACAGAATACAAAAAAAAATAGGGAAATCATAATATGGATAAAATGAAGCTTTATGCGGTCATTTCGCCCCTCTGCATACTCCTTTCTCAGGGCATCATGCCTGCTCAGGCTCAACAGCTGGCAGGGGGTAAGATTCAGGTAGAAAGCGTCTTGGCACGCAAGAACGGCAACCGGATGGACGTTGCCTTCCGTATGAATCTGAACGAATTGAAGATGAAATCAGAGCAGCAGATTGTTTTCACACCGGTAATGGTAGGAACTGATTCTATCGCTCTCAACCCTATCATCATCCAGGGTAGAAACCAGGCTGTAAGATACCGCCGACTTGCCGACAGCAAGAAGAATCCGCAGGCACAGGTTCTTACCCGCAAGAACAAGACCAGTCAGCAGGTTTACTTCGCCCAGTCTGTTCCTTATCAAAAATGGATGAAGAAGTTCAAACTCTCGGTGAAAGAAGATCTCTGCGGATGTGGCAACCTGATAGAACAGGACAATACGCCGATTGCGGATATCGACCGTACACCGAAGATTACGAAGGATTTCTTTGTGCAGCCGAAGGCGGAAGCCAAGAAGGTGAGAGCCGAAAAGGGTGAAGCTTATCTCAGCTTTGTGGTTAACAAGAGTAATATTCTTGCCAACTTCCGTGAGAATGCTACTGAGCTGAAGAAGATTACTTCCACCATCGACCTGGTAAAGAACGATAAGAACGTTGAAATCACCGATATTGATATCCACGGATATGCGTCGCCTGATGGTTCGTATGCCAACAACAAGCGCCTTGCCAACGAGCGTGCTGCTGCCCTCCGCAACTATGTGAGCAGCCTCTACACCTTAAACAGCAAGCTCTTTACCTATCAGGCTACACCGGAAGACTGGGAAGGATTCAAGAAGAAGATTCAGGCTAGTCATCTGGCTGATAAGAAAGCAATTCTCGAGATAGCTAACTCCTCGCTGGCTCCCGACGATAAGGACCTGAAGATCAGAAAGCTCCATCCGGCTAGTTACCGCTACATCCTGGATCATATCTATCCTCGTCTCCGTCATAGCGACTATACGGTAACCTACACGGTTCGTCCGTTCAGCATCGAAGAAGCCAAGGAGATATTGAAGACCAAACCACAGCAGCTTTCTCTGCAGGAGATGTTCCTGGTGGCACAGACTTACGAGCCGGGTTCGCCAGAGTTTAACGAGGTATTCGACATTGCTGTCCGTCTCTTCCCAGATGATGAGACAGCGAATCTCAATGCCGCCTGCACCGATTTGCAGAAAGGTGATCTTACTTCTGCCGAAAAGCATCTTGCCAAGGCAGGCAACTCGAAAGAGGCAGAGCGTGTAAGAGATGTCTTCAAGCAGATAAAGGAATTGGAATAACAGAAAATTAGAGAATAACGATTATAAACAAGCTTAACTTTCAAAAATTATGAAGATTAAACATTTATTTGGCTTGGCTGTCATCGCAGCTATGACAGCAAGCTGTTCAAGCAATGAGGACCTGGGAACCGCAGGTCCAGGTACTGGTACTAATGAAGCAGGTGTAAGCTATGCAACTTTCACCATCAACTTGCCTTCGGTAAGTGGAACTCGTGTTGCAGATGATGGTGGTGCTGAAATGAATGAAGGCACAGCAAATGAGTATGCTGTAAAAAGCGCAACTGCCCTTATTTTCCAGAAGTATGGTTCAGATGAAGGCTCTTGCAAGTTTGTTGAGAGCGTAGATTTACCAACAGCTGCTGCAGATTGGACTGACGATACTACAGTTGGTATCACAACAACTAAAAAGCTGGTAGCAAAGCTTACTAATGTGGATACCAAGAATCAATATTATGTTTTGGTTTTGCTTAATAACAATAAAACTGGTGGAGTAAAGGTACCATTGCCTACTGTTGGTCAAAGTTATAATGAGTGGAACAGCCAAATTTTGACTCCTTCAGTAGACGATTTGGCGGCTGATAATGACTTCTATATGGCTAATGCTCCGTTGAAAGGAACTGCCTCACCAACAACTTTGGTTACTATTAATAAAGAAAATATTTATTCTTCCAAGGAAAAAGCAGAGGCAGGAACTAGTGCCGCAACAGTTTATGTAGAGCGTGGTGTAGCGAAGATGTCTGTTACTGATCCTGCTACAAAAACAGTTATAGACAAGGCAACAAATAATCCTACAAAGAGTACAGTAGAATTCAACAATTGGGCTTTGGATATCACAAACAAGAAGACATACGCTATTCATAATATTGATGGCTTGAGCACAGATTTCCCTGCCATTTGGACTACTCCTCGTTTCATAGGTACTAACAGCCGTGTTTATTGGGGTAAGGATCCTAACTACAATTTGGATAATCTCAATACAGGTAAAGAGGCAGACAGAGAGCTAGAATTCAATTTCATAAAAGCTACAAGTAGAATCAACAAAACCTTCGCAGAGTCAGCATATTGCTTAGAGAACACCTTCAACTTGGCAAACATGTATCAGGGTCAGACAACCCGCGTTATCTTCAAGGCGACATATGCTCCTAAGGATGATACAGGCAAAAGCCTTGCAGAGCAAGATGGAACATTCTACACCATCGGTAATATGACAACTATCCTGAAAGAAGCAGACTTGAAGAAAGCTGTAGATGCAGCAGCAACTTCAGTTCTCTCAGGTTGTACAGTTGACTATACAAATCTCAAGACAGAAGGCTCTCATGTGATTACCTTGACAGATATCAAGGATCCTACTGGTAAAACTCTTGTTGCCGATACAGTTTATAGTGGTATGACAGGTACACAAATCGTTAAAGAGATTAATGATAAACTCGGCTTGATTGATGGAGCAGGACATGCAGAAGCGATGGTTGGTATCAATACATACGCACAGGGTGTTACATATTATATCGCTCGTGTTAAGCACTTCGGCTCATTGACTCCATGGAGCTCAGGTGAATCTTATGGAACAGATAACGGTAAGTATCTTGGCCGTTATGGTATGCTCCGTAACAACTGGTATGAATTGAATGTTGGCAACGTCTATGGCCCTGGCTACCCTGGTGTACCTCCAGTAGACCCAAATCAGCCAGATGATGAGAATGAGAAGTATCTTAGCGTCAGCGTAAAGATCCTTTCTTGGGCTAAGCGTTCAGACACAGTCGATTTGTAATCCATTACACATTATTATATATAGTTCAGCCGCTCTAGCGCTAAGGAGCGGCTGGCTATCTCGGAAGAATAAGAATCTATTTATACACTTTACTTTTTCATAAAACAGATAAGCATCATGGCAAACAAGAAGTTTAACAGTTGGATCAAGAATATATGCATGGGATGGGGCTTCATCATGGCCGGCAGCCTGCTAGCAAGCTGCAACGACTTGATGCACGACGACCTGCCTCCTTGTGACATGGGTGTTGACTTGCAGTTCAAGTACGACTACAACGTGCAGCGTGCCGACATGTTCAAAGATCATGTGGGCGGACTCTGCGTATTCGTATACGACGAACAGGGCAACTTCATTGCTCGCCATGATGCCTATAACGATGCAACATCACAGCCGCTCAAGGACCCTAACTATGCCATGCGAATCAATCTGGAACCGGGCAAATACAGATTCGCAACCTTCGCCTTCCAGAAGAAATACGAAGATGCACTTGCGCAGCCAGGTGCCAAATTCCAGATAGCTCTGCCACAGCAGGGTGATAACATCACCGCCCTCCATGCCCGTCTCGACCGCGAACAGGGCAAGGTAAACAACCAGAGCCAACCGCTTGATACACTCTGGCAGGGACTCAGCAACGAACTGGTTGAAGTAAAAGACCTGCAGGTTACACGCCATACCATCGGTCTGGTTCGTGATACCAAGCAGCTCACCATCAGCCTGCATCAGACCGACGAGCCTGCCAACATCAATGCCGATGACTTCAGTTATCAGATAACCAATGCCAACGGCGATATCAGTTACGACAACTCTCTCCTCCCCGACGAGGAGTTGACATATACCCCATACTACACCTGGACCACTGAGTTTAAGGATACCGAGGGCAATGTAAAGGAGCGCACCGCTCATGCCGCCCTCATGTTCTCCCGACTCATCTGGCATCCGGCAGAAGAAAACGACAAGAACGCCATCCTCACCATCACGAACAAGACTACTGGCGAAGAGGTGGCACGCATCAATCTTGCAGACTTTCTGGCTCAAGGCCGTGGCGCCTTCGAAGCCCGCCATTATTCAGAGCAGGAATTCCTGGACCGAGAGTACGACTACAAGCTCGACTTCTTCCTTCAGGGCAACCAGTGGAAGTATGTGCAGCTCAGCATTTCCATCCTGGATTGGAGCAAGCGCATCCAGCGTGTCGATTTCTAACCGTTTCAGGTGTCAGAGCCCCCTCCGGGCATTTAGCTCATAAGAGTATTTGACTTTAAAAATGAGAAACAATGAAAATACGAGATTTCATTTTAAGTTTAGTTAGTTGGTTTATATTGTTGGTTACAGTAAGTTGCTCTGACGAACTTGGAGGCGAGCGCACTCCCATTTCGTCAGAAAGCAACTTGCATGTACTCGTGCCAACCGTGCTCAGCAGCCGCGGCACCAATCCCGACGATGCTTCCGGCCTTCCTACCTATAATGCCACGGTAGATGAATGCCAGATCAACGACCTGACCCTCTATGCTTCCCCTACAGGAAATGAAGGCAAGCTCCTGAAAAAGACGCTCCCTGCCCCACTGGCTTCGATGATGCTGGAGCAGCATGTAGCTAACTATCAGCTCAATATCGAGCCGGGCACTTACCATATCTATGTGGTTGCCAATATGAACAAGGTGTTGAGTGGTCAGACTATCCAAACTGAAGATGAGCTCAAAAATATAGTACTGAACTATGTAGCTGGAACAGAACCGGGAATGCCGGTTTCTACAAACATCCCGATGATTTATGAGCCAAAGGATGTGAACGGTAATATCATCGGTACAAAAATAGAAAAAAGTGGTGATAAATATACCGAGGTGGTAGCTAACCTGAAGTTTACATGCGTAAAGGTTAAGCTCAACCTGCTTTTCGACCCTACTGCTGAAGGTTCTGCATTCAAAGGAAAGAGCTATCGCATCAAGGATATTCTGGCTCAAAAGCTTTCTCCTAGCACCACGCTGAGTTGGAATGGAGCATTTAGCAATTCTAATGTTAGCAAAGATTATGCCAAAGGTTTTGAAAATGAAGTTTATGCAACTTCTTCTGAGGCAAGCAATAAGGGTGGTTATTATAAGGCGGAAGACTGGACAGAGAATGCAGACAATGCCAATGTGAATAATAAGGACATCATCACCCTTGTTCAGGGTGCTACTCCTACAGCTGCTCCACAGAATGCCACCGATAAGTGGCTTTTCCAAGGCACTTACTATCTGCCTGAGCGTTATATCGCCAATGCCTCTCAGCAGTCTACCCTCAAAGTTAATGGCTTTGTGAATGGTAGCTTTGAGAACAACTATACGATTAAGCTGGGACATCGCCCAACTTCCACCGAAGTTCCGACCTTCCCTCGTGGCACCTATTATGAGATTATCGGCAACATCAAGAGTCTGGGAAACATGACTCTCGACTGTAATGTGAGCGTAAAGGACTGGACTCCTGTAACGATAGATGCCGAATTCAACCATACTACTTTGTGGGTAAGCAAGACGAAGGCGAGCGTAACATCTACAACGACAGACTCCATCGACTATGAGTCGAACGTAATGCTGACAAAGGCAGATTTCGGTTGCGATGAAAAGGTAACAACATCCAGTGGTGTGAAAGATGTGATTGTGTTGAGCAAGCTAGATGCAGTGAAGAATCATAGAATCACATTCAAAATCAACGAGGACATTCAGTTCTCCGACTATAATGGAAAGCACCAGGGTACGGCAAAGGTTTGGATTAAGGCTGGTAACATTAAGAAGTATCTCGATGTAACCTATGATGCCTCTCCTTATTTTGAGGTAAATCCACAGGAAGTAACCATCTATTGGGGTAGCGACTACAATACCAAAGTGGTACAGTTTAAGACCAACCTTGGCGGTTTGGCTTTCACCGGTAACACCTCTTCCACCGTAGGTAAGTCAACCATTCGGGCATCTTGCGATACTCCTGATACCCGAGAAGGAACCTTCAAGATTAAGGCAACCAGTAACCCTGTTACCACGACAGTACATTACCTCACTGTGCAGCCAAAGGAATCTGCAGAAGGCTTCAACTTTGTCAAGAAAATCAAGGTAACGGTAAAGCCTGCAATGGGTAACTATCGTATCAACTTCCGTGCCATCAACGACCGCGCACATTATAATGGAGGTAATAAAACTGATAATTATGAGGGTACACTTGAAGAAAAAAAGAAAGAGACTTATAATGGAACTGAAGGAAATACCAACTGGGCAGATGGATGGTATGATTTAAAGAATGACCGAGTTTACATACCTGACCCAAACTCTCATTATACCTATGTCTATACCCAGATTGGTGAGACAACCGGAACTGAAGCCAACTCTAAAGTTTGGAAATTTACAGAACACTGGCCTGGTGATAAAATGGTTGCGGATTATACGAATGTGGGTTGGTATTACGTGGACTTCAAAGAGAATGCCGAGTCGAAATATACAGAGCATGGTGCTACGGGAAAAAAGACCATCAAGCCTGGTGAAACATTGATTATATTCAGTAACAATACCAATACGAAACAAGGTTATACGCTTCATCGTTGCACTCACCACTTGGAGCCGGGTATTCCTCTCTTCGACTATGAGGATCGAGAGGGTTGGATTGTCTATGATCCAACATCAGATCCTACTTGGAACATATATGATGCCATGCCAACTATTGAGAACATCAACTTTACCATTTACACCAGATTCCCGACTTACGGATGGTTCAAGGTATATGGTGTCGCCAATGGCAAAAATAATAATGACAGTAATAAAGAGCGCGAGTCTTTTACCATCTATGATACAGCGGGTAAAAGTTGGTCATGCGATAAATTGAATAATGAATGGTATGAGACTGTGATTACTCTCAAGGCTGTTAAGGGAGACCACGAGAAGGACATCAGAATTATGAAAGATAATCAAATCTCTGACGACAACTCCATTCTCCTTTTCAATGGCAACAGCTATGAGAAGCATAATGACACAGGCTATTACGATGGCTCCTCTTGGCACGCTGGCAAGCCGTGGATTAAATAAGATTAGAATCAGATTTGAACACTGTTATAAATCAGTTTAAGCAATGAAGAAGATCAAACATTTAATGATATGGATTGGATTGCTCCTAAGCCTTGTTTCCTGCAAGGATACGATGGAGGCTATCGGACTCGGCGGGGATGAAATCCCTGCCGAGGGACTTGTCTTGAACCTTCAATTGACTAACTTCACCAAGCAACAGATTGGTACAAGAGCGGGGGCCTCGGAGACAGTCAAATCGCTCTGGGCTGTGTTCTATGGAGACAATAACGAATACAAAGGCAAGACAGATTGCTATTCTACCTTATCACAGCAGTCTGATGGCAGCTACAAGGTAAAGATAACCAATGTACCTGCTGGTACCAAGAATGTACATCTTGTAGCCAATGCCAGCGACATGACGCCGAGCGAGGCACAAGACTTGCAGTCTCTCACTGCTGCTAAGGAGAGAGACCCTCAGCTTGATGCCCCTATCTGCTGGGGTAAAATTTCAATAGATAAACTTTTGGAAGCTAATCCTTCAGTGACGATGTTGCGCCAATGCGCCAAGATAAGTTTGGAGATAGACAATAGCATCCAGAGTAATTTCACTAATGCAGGCTTGTATGTCTATAACACGGCAACCAAGGCAGCCATAGCTCCTGCCAAATATATTGAGCCTACGACCGATAGCTTGGCAGAATCTACCGTTCTCAGAACGGAAGACAACCCATTGGGCGGCGGTACCGCAACCACCGTGGCAGTAAATGAAACTTCTGCAGGCAAGGCAATGGTGATTATCAAGGCGAATTATAAGGACAGTGTAGGATATTATAAGGTGGCACTCTACAAGAATGCTAAAGAGAAAATCCAATATGCCTTGCTCCGTAACCACCATTATACCATCAAGGTAACCAAGGTAAACGACTATGGCTTCTCTACGATTGATGAGGCTAAGAAGAGTCAGCCAGAGAATAGACTGGAAGTAGAGGTGGTGGACGATAATCCTGAAATCACCAGAATGATAGCTTGCAAAGACTATGAACTGGGAGTGAGCGATTATCAGGAGATAAATGCAAACACAACAAAGGCTATCGTAACCATTGTTACTACCTTGCCAAAGGCAACGAGTAGTGATAGTGCGCTATATAGTGTCACGAGAAATGATTCTTGGATAACCGCTTGTCAGCCAGAGACCGTGAATGCTATACCAGAGACAAGCAGATCTTCTAAAGGCAAGAAATATACCTTGAAGCTTACGCTTGAAAAGAATGACCAATCAGAGGAACCACGTATAGGCACCATCACCGTTACTTCTGGCGACCTTTCTCTGGATATAACCATCAAGCAGGCTGGTTTCGACTTTAGAAGAGATGATCCTGATAGAACCGTTATCATGCAGTATAATGACTCCACCGTAGCTGCCGACTATTTCTACTGGTTGGACAATGGTGTGCAAGGCATCACTCCTGAAGAAATGCAAGGGGCTGTGAGAAATGATGGTTTGCATTTCTGCGTGGGAACAGCCGATATCACGTATCTTATCCCTAAACTTAATGGTGATCAGATTACTAAAAAGGATGATAAAATCAAAGTGGAAGAAGATAAAGGTAAGTGGAAGGTAAGCCTTGCCAATACTACGGTAAATGAAGATTTGTGGAAGTCTTCATTTACCATCACCAACCAGGCTGGCATCGAGATCACTTATCCTGTTTATCATACTGGTATCTTCCATAAGATAGATGAGAATTCCAAGGTATATAATGATTATCAGTTGGCAGAAAACGGGGATAAGACGAAGAAGGTGAAGGGCTGGTTCTATTATGGTGTGGTAAAGGTACAGGGAAAAAAGACCGATAAAACCACCACTACTTATTATATGTTAGACCGCAACCTAGGTGCATCCAACAATGGTTACTATGCCCCAGATGTGGTGGCACTGGAAAAGAACAAGAAAGCCATTGGTGGCTATTTCTGTATCTCTGAAAAAAAGAACACCAGCGATGCCACTCAGGGAAATCTCTCCAGCACCTTGGCACCAAAAGGCTATACCATTCCAACTGATGCCGTGTTCGAAGAGTTAGTTAATGCTGGCAATCTGGAGGTGGTACCACAGTCCACATCGTTAGGAGAAACTTACAACTGCGTGCGTATCAAGACGGTGGATTCCGAGTTGCCATACATCTATCTGCCTATGGGTGGATTCTTGGAGGGCGAGAGCCATAAGAACCCTATCCATGTAAATCTCTGGACCAAGACTTTGCTGTCAGGTACGCAGGGCTTCGGTACCAACAGTCCTGAATATGGTTTCTGGTATAGATACTTTGATGTTTACAACAAGAGGATAGGATTATCCAATATGAGATTCGTGAGTGGTAGCAACGGCATGAACAATGGCCGCTACAAGGCGATGCCAATACGCCTGATTCTGAAATAAACATCAGATAAGTGATAAATACAATAACATCTTTTACTTATATATAATTAAAGTATAAAAAACAGCTGTTTTACAAAGAAGAGGGTGTGTCATAAGCCACACCCTCTTCCTTGATTCTTAGCTTCACTCAAATCTGCAACTTCATTTCATCAATACGAACGCCAAAATCATCCATATAGCGCTTGTATATATAAGAGGCAACTTGTAATATTCCCATCATAGTCATTATTCATTTTATAGGTTATTGCCGCAGAGTTCCGCTTTTTTATTGAAACCGCCAAAGAAAATCAAAATAAATCTGTAAGTTATCAGCAAATTACAACACCAAGAAATTCACAATAAATCAACAAAATCCCCCGAATATAAGTTGTAAACTATTAACTGTAAACTTCCCTCTCCCGGCGGTCCCATCCCGTACAATCTGGCGAAGACCGCTTTGGTCCGCCAACCTTAGAGCGTAGCGGTTCCGAGCGACGAGGAGGAGCGGTTTCCTCCCTCTTCCCTGAGGGTGAGAGGTGGAGCCCTCTTTAAGGGGAAAAAGCGATGCCAATGAGTGCAATGAAAGCTCGCTTTCAAATTGCCGAGTGCAGCTTGCTTTATCAAAAAAGAGGGACGGGGTGATTTTCGAAGATTTATTATTCAAAAATACATTTTTTGAGAAATCATTGACTACAAGAAAATAATCAATGATTTGCCTCATTCCAATCCCTTCATCAAAGAAATGGTGATACAGATGCGTCAGCTGATAAACAACATTAAATGCCGTCGTTGGTATAGCAATATCCCCAGCCCCATCGGGCAGCCCAACAACATTTGAGCATTGCAAATCCGCATTCCGTTTGAACCACTTCTGCAATCTGGCATGATAGATAGGATTATTCATGGAGCAAGGAAAGAAATGCAACTCTACAGGCACACCATCCAAAGAAGTCTCCAGATGCTGCAGTCTGATATCATCTTCCAGTTCAAACTTTTTTTGAGTATACTCCATAATCCTATCCCTACTAGCATCAATCCAAACATCAATATCTCCAGGAGTACGTGAATAAGGATTCGGATACATCAAGGCATTCCCCTGCCCTTTCAGAATGCAGCACCTCAATCCATCCTCCCTGAGCATAGAAAAGAGCTTGCTCGCCACAGCATTCACCTTCATGTTCTACCTGCGAATCTGTTGCGCCTTACCCATCCAAGTCATCAGCAGTTCCCTCCCTATCGGGTTCTGCTTCAACTCCTCAGGATACTCCTTTCCCAACCTCTCAATACCCTCAAAGCAAAGCCCCAGCAACGCCTGCTTAGAAGCAAAGGAATAAAGTTCCTGCTAGTCCATACCAGTAATCACCCTACTCATATCCTCCTTACTTTCAAGGCAATACTTCAGAAAAGCGAAAATTGCAGTTATATCATTTATTCAACTATTAATCTTTATTAAATTATTAATACTATCGCACCAATTTACGTCATAATGATGTATATTTGCAATCAGAATGATTATCAATTAAACATTATAAGCTTATGGCACAGATAGCAATGACAGTCCGTATGGACAACCAGCAGAAAGCACAGTTTGATAAACTCTGCGAGCAATTCGGCATGAGTGCGAATACCGCTATCAACATCTTTGTTAAGGCAGTAATTCGCAGTAAGAGCATTCCCTTCTCCATTCAAGCAAAGAATGAAGAAGAAGATGAAGTGACTGCAAAAGCAAAAGCTGCGTTCCAGTATATGTGTGACACAGCAAGAGAGGATAACATTGATATGTCACTTGATGAGATCAATGAAGAAATCAGAGAAGTCAGACGATTAAGAAAAGAACGCAATGGTATATGCAGTCATTGATACGAACATTATCGTGTCCTCGTTTATAACCAAGAACCCTTCTTCAGCAACAAGAAGGGTCATTAATAGTATGCTCAGTGGTAAAATTAAGCCATTGTATAATGAAGAAATCTTGGATGAGTACTTTGATGTACTAAATAGGTCAAAATTTCATCTAAGTGAAATCAGAATCCATGAGTTATTGAACTTTTTTAAGCAATACGGCATTGATTCTTCCCGTTTTCCTTATGATGGCACCATGCCAGATGAGGACGACCGAGTCTTCTATGAAGTCTGCCTGAGCAAGGAAGACTCCTTCTTAGTAACAGGTAATCTCAAACACTTTCCAAAAGAACCGCAAGTGATTACAGCAGCAGAAATGATGGAAATCCTAGACAACGAATTATAAGCGCATTTGAAATTTAAGCGTCATGATACAGAACAAATTATTCCGTGATTGCCTCGCTGCGATACCTGCCGAGCAAAAGGCAGAGTTCGATTTGTCTTTCGGTATTGCCGAGCGCATTAGTGAGATTCTGAAAGCCAAGGGTCTCACCCAAAAGGATTTCGCCCGCTTGCTCAACAAGCGAGACACAGAAATCTCCAAATGGCTAACAGGCAGACATAACTTCACGACTCAAACCATTGCTCGTATAGAAACAACTCTAGGTAGTAAACTCATCAGCATAGCCCATTGATTGGGCTATGCCCTATTTATAATATCTGCACAGCCATTCATAAATATTCCAGTAATAGGCATTTTCATTTTTCGTACTTAATATCTATTGTTTCATTACACCCTATCGTTATCTGACAACAATCCATTCCTTCTTTTTGACATCATAATAAATCTTGTCACGATATACATCCAAAAGCATTAATGCAGAATCAACCTTATTTGCTTGAAGATAATAAGACTTACCATCATCTATAACTTTAATTCCATATTCATGCTTTATAAGTTTCATTTTATTCTCTAAGACTGAAATTTTCCGTAACAGTTGATAGTTTTCATTTATTAATTCATTTGAATCTAGTGAGCCATTAGTTTTATGCTGTTTCGAGTTCCTGTTGGTGTCGATTCCAAGGGTTCTTACCATTTGCTCATAATTCTCTATAATTGCATTTTTATCACTGACATCTTTTTTCAAACTTAAATTAGACAAATTAACGATAGCTGCAAATGCAACTATTAGAATACAAAATATGCAAGAAATCATAGCAACAATTCGAGCCTCTCTCCTAGCTTTTTCTGTTGTAGACTTAAACTCTTCCATCAACTCATTTGCCCGTTTTTGGTACTTTGATACATCTATACCAGTAGCCTCCAATTGCCCCAATTCTTCCATAATGTCATTATACGTTCTACTTTCCATGTATTGTATCGTTTGAATATTTAATAAACTTTTCTTTTAACTCATAATAAGACTTCAAGAAGTTCTCTTTTTGCTCCAAGTATTCTCTTTGATGCTTAGTTTCTATTTCCGTTATTTCACGAGTCATCATTATTTTCTCGTAATATGTACCTAACCAAAAACAACTCGTACAAGAAACAAAAAAGAAAGAACCTACAACCTTATATTTCTTTATGACTGCAGTCAACTGCTCAATATTTGCTTTTTTCTTTTGCATCACATTGTTATGTATTAAAAAGGCAAATCCTTTCCCTGTTTTTCATCAATCATAGGCTCAAAGCCATTGACAGGAACAGGATTCTTGGGAAATGCAGGTTTATGGTTCAAACTATCCAAACCAAAAATAGAGCAAAAAGTGACCTTGTCGTCATCCACAATACTTACGATGTTTCGATAGTTTGTTGAAGAAGTATAAGAACGGACACTATTGACAGAATGGTTCACTAAAGAGAGGCTTTGACTATTTTGAATTAATACCACCTTATCAAAAAATTCCAAGATACACCCACTAGGTACAATACAGCTAGACAAAGGCTTGTCTATAATATCCTTATCAAATTTTGCAAAATTTGTACTTCTCGAAGATATATAATAAGAATCTGCCAATCCATTTGCTCTTACCGTAGCATTGAGTATTGATCCATCACTCATTACAAAGAAGCCCTTCTGCGAACTATTGAAACTATAAACTATATCTTCTTTATCTATGTTAGATTTATTAAAGAGAGTTTCCATACCATAGACTTCTGTTCCAAACTGCTTTATAATTTTCCTTTCAGAAATTTTAGCCTTGGAATAAAAATGTTTCTCCGCTGTGTCTTTTTTCAGCAAATACTCATTTCGATAATAGTCAAACTCAGAAGTACCCTCATAATTCATCAAATCAGTTGTCATCCAACCTGTACGTAGAGAGCGTTTACATTGAGGATGCCGCTCATCAAGCCTAAACTTTGAATCAAAATCTAAGATTTCACCAGTCAAAAGCCCATCCCAATCAGCAGAGATAACAACAGAGCCATAATTAGCATTCACCCCAATCACTTTGCCATCATAGCATTTTTCCAAATGAGAAGGATTTATCTGGTAGTTATCTTCCAAGTTCAGTCGAGATTCATACAGACCATCCTTGCATCCAAGAAACAACCGATAGCCATAGAGTCGTATATCCAGAGGTATGGATGAATATTCACCGATGCTTTTACACTCTTCTTGAATATCTTTAAAATTTAATTCAAATTCTATTTCTTTGGCAGCTTTCAACCAAATTTTTTCTACCACCTCTCTTATCTCTGTTACACCAAATATAATCTTGGCAGCTTCACCCTTAGAGTACTCATTATGTAAGAATATCAATTCTATCAAACTAGAGTACTGAGGATATTCATATTTTAAGCGATTTACAACCTTATGATAAGAAACGTATAGCAATTGTCCATCTGCCATAACAAGAAATAGATACCCACCATAGAGATAACAATCTATAGCTTCCACATTAATTGAAAATTTAACGACAGGATTCATAAGATATGTTTTAAAAGTTTACGATAAATTCCTTTAGAAATTACATTGATGGAGTACCAATGTTCCACAAGTTCATCTCCAATATATTGGCTATTGGTAGGGTAACCATGCCATGCGTCTTGTGCATTAGGAGGAATCGGGAAAAAGGCAAGACGTTCACCAGTTTGACCAAGTAAGTTTTTTCCTTGATTCAAAATGGCATAAAGACCTTTACCATCATCATTCATCCATCTTTTATCTATCACCTTTATGTTCTCAGGATATGGCAAACCAGTATGAACATCTGCCAAATTGAATATAGAGTACTCAAAATTAGCATCATCAACCCATCTAGTCTTATCTTTCCTTTTTGCAGCTTTATAGCTATGATAAGGAGCAGGTTTATAAACATGTCCTTGTCCGTTTGGACCAAAAACAATCCCATGATTTTCTTTTTCCCTTTTTCTCATAACCAAATTGTATATTCTATTCAGGCTACTAAGCTCCCATCCTCGAAAACTAGTTCAAAAAAATGGGGAGAGTAGAGCCGTTCACCGTATATTTATTATTTCTTGTTCTTCATCCTCCAGAAGAAGTGCCAAGTACGGAACAATGGTTCACAAAGCGCTTCAGCAGGATAATATCGAACGAAGTGCATATTCCTCCATATCTTCAGGAAATACTTCTTCCTCATACTCTGATGCGTAAACCTAGCATACTTTGTAAAGTGCCTACCGAAGTTACCACCATCCAAAATCTCTGCCAACAGCAACCTCCCACGCTTCTCATCAATTGGCACTATCATCTTATCCTCAGCCAATCCAAGCACCTCATGAAGCACAAACATTACCGCCCCTGCGAACTTCCACAATCCCAAATACTTCAGTTCTCTCTGTACCACATCCAAAGCAGTAGAGGCAGAAGAATCTGTAGTGAAAGCAGAACTGACAGAAGTAATAGAAGAACCTGAAGAACAGGAAACAGAACCCGTATCCCCACTAACACCCCGGCGGTCCCATCCCGCACAATCTGGCGAGACCTTTGATGGTCCGCCATCCTTAGAGCGTAGCGGTTCCGAGCACCGAGTAGGGCGGTTTCCTCCCTCTCCCCTGAGGGTGAGAGGGTCGGGGTAAGAGGTGGAGCCCTCTTTAATGGTAAAGAGGGACGGGGTGATTTTAGAAGAATTTTGATAGACTTTATAAAAGTCGCAAACAACGTAGTAATAGTCAATGATTTGCCTCATTCCAATCCCTTCGTCAAAGAAATGGTGATACAGATGCGTCAGCTGATAAATCACATTAAATGCTGTCGTTGGCACAGCAATATCCCCTGCCCCATCGGGCAGACTCACAATATGCGAGCATTACAAATCCGCATTCCTTCGAAACCATTTCTGCAATCTAGCATGATAGATAGGATTATTCATGGAGCAAGGAAAGAAATGCAACTCTACAGGCACACCATCCAAAGAAGTCTCCAGATGCTGCAGTCTGATATCATCTTCCAGTTCAAACTTTTTTTGAGTATACTCCATAATCCTATCCCTACTAGCATCAATCCAAACATCAATATCTCCAGGAGTACGTGAATAAGGATTCGGATACATCAAGGCATTCCCCTGCCCTTTCAGAATGCAGCACCTCAATCCATCCTCCCTGAGCATAGAAAAGAGCTTGCTCGCCACAGCATTCACCTTCATGTTCTACCTGCGAATCTGTTGCGCCTTACCCATCCAAGTCATCAGCAGTTCCCTCCCTATCGGGTTCTGCTTCAACTCCTCAGGATACTCCTTTCCCAGTCTCTCAATACCCTCAAAACAAAGCCCCAGCAGAGCTTGCTTAGAAGCAAAGGAATACAGCTCCTGCCAGTCCATACCAGTAATCACCCTACTCATATTCTCCTTACTTCCAAGGCAATACTTCAGAAAAGCGAAAATTGCAGTTATATCATTCATTCAACTATTAATCTATAATTAAACTATCAATACTACTCCACCTTTTCACATCATAATGATGAATATTTGAAACCAGATCATTTTCCGAGAAGAAAAGTTCAAAATTATCATTTCTGTTCATAAATATTCATATTTTAGAAAAACCTTTAATAAAAAGAATTTAGTTACATGAACTAGTTATACGTTCAATTTCTTCAACTAGCTTCAAATACATCCTTTCCTGAGCCGATTTATCAAGTTCAGAAAGTGTAGTTTTTGGATCATTAATTGCCTGGAAATCTCCCAATTCCGTCTTTTCAAAAAGACTAGGTTCTACAAGCAGACACAAAATTGTTGTATCTCCTCCCTATTGCATTCTTCCATTTTCTCTAGTATTTTTTTGCACGATGAAGAGTTCTTTCACACTCTTTCTGCCAGTCTCACCATTCAGCGAACCCAGGAAGAGTAAAGGTGACAGCAGGAGTACCACAGTGTAGGATATTAATCTATTTTGTAATTTCATGATAAGGGTCGAAGAAGAGAGGATAAATTACACCATACAACCCTTGCATAAAGTATATTCTAGGCGAACGAACACCACTTTCTCTTGAAGCCATTTGCTTCTTATCCGTATATAGTCCAAAATGAAAGATGATTGGCTGTCCTTCAGTTATACCAAGTTCCAATTTATCCAAAGCCGACTTCAAAGGCTTGTGTAAAGCAGAATGCCTACGTAAACGAAAGCCATCATCCATCAAAAGTTCATCAATGGTTCGACCAGAAATATATTTCATGCAGTCAAAGTACTCAAAGGTATCTTTTTCAGAGAAATTCTGATTAAAACCATATTCTGTATCTCCCATATCAACAAATTCATAGCTGATGCGAATCGGTAACAGACAAGAATTCCTGACGTCATCATTACTGATGACATTCCAAGGTTCTGCAGATAAATCATCTCGCAACTGTTCGATGTCATCATCAAAAATCTCTATACTCATGCCGTTACCATACCTTTTCTGCGTTCTACATTCTTGGCATGACGCTCAGCATAATAGCTATACATCGTGTCCAATGACAGAGGATTTACCGAGCGTTCATAAGGTTTCAGCCCCTCGCGTTTCTCACACCAAGGCAATTCAGAGTGAGTCAAGAATATGAGGTAATTCTGTGATTTGCTACCATATTTCAGTACTATTTGTTCCAACAATTGGATTTCATCATCGCCAAGCCCTAATTGCTTAGTCACCTCGCCGAGAGCTTCATCTATAACATCCTCAGTTGTTTCAAAATCTGCTGGTGTAAGATGCTCACACATGTTTCTATTCTTCCACATATTATATATAGTAGGGTAAACCGGACCATTTACCCATGCTTGCGGAACATCTGCAAACAGTTGTCTTTGGCGACCAAAGAACACCATACTCCAAGCTTGCGCATAATAAAGCAACTTTTGGAGTTTCAAAGGGCTAACCGTCATCTGTTTCGTCAACAAAGACAAAGCGATATAGCGTGCAACCTTTTTTATATCGAATATTCTTTCATTCATTATAATCTTCTCCTTTTAAACGTTTAACTCTGCCGCAAAAGTACGCTTTTTTCTCGAAACCACCAAGCAATTAACAAGAAATCTGCAAGTTATCAGCTAATAACCACGAAATCAATCGTAAACTATTAACTGTAAACTATAAACTGCTATTCCCTACCTCAGCAAGCTATAGTAAGGCGGTCCCAGCCCGCATAAACCTGGCGAAGACCTTTGATGGTCCGCCAACCTTAGAGCGTAGCGGTTCCGAGCACCGGAGGGCGGTTACATCCCTAATCCCTATGGTAGGGATTTAGGGCTTGGGTATAGGGTAAGGACCCTCCCTCAAGGGAGGGACAGGAGGGTCTATTTACAATACATCTCCTCATAATACTTCTGATACTCCCCAGAAGTAACATAATCCATCCATTCCTGGTTATCGAGATACCATTTTACGGTCTCCTCGATACCCTCCTCAAACTGGAGAGATGGCTCCCAGCCGAGTTCCTTCTGCAGCTTTCTAGAGTCAATAGCATAACGCATATCGTGACCCTTTCTGTCTGTTACATAAGTAATCAAATCCAAGTCAGCACCCTCAGGGCGACCGAGCAATCTATCAACGGTCTTGATAACCACCTTGATGATATCGATATTCTTCCACTCGTTGAAACCACCGATGTTATAGGTCTCGGCAATCTTACCCTTGTGGAAAATCATATCGATGGCACGGGCATGATCTACTACATACAACCAGTCGCGCACGTTCTCACCCTTACCATATACTGGCAATGGCTTGCGATGACGGATATTGTTGATAAACAGCGGAATCAACTTCTCAGGGAACTGGTATGGACCGTAGTTGTTAGAGCAGTTGGTCACGATGGTAGGCATACCGTATGTATCGTGGAAAGCACGGACGAAGTGGTCTGAGCTTGCCTTGGATGCAGAATATGGAGAGTGAGGATTGTACTTGGTAGTCTCCAGGAAGAACTCCTCGCCATAAGCCTCGTGGTTCTTACCGCGTAAGTATCCGCTCAACGCCGTATTGCATATCTCAAAAAAATATTGTACCTTTGCACGGCGGCATCATTTTTCTAATTTTGAGACAAGAATACGCAATTTAGCCCTCCATCAGCACAAGCTAATGGAGGTTATACCTTAATTTGACTAAATATTAAATTCATTTTTATTGTTCCTCATCTTCCCAGAACTCAGGAAGAAGAGTATAATACTTATCCTCAGGCGTAGAATCTATGTGCTTCAACACATAACAAAGCCAACGCTCAGGATTTTTATCTAGCACCTTACATGCTCCAAACAAGGAGTACATCATTGCTGCACGCTTACAGGCATCCAAGTCACGGCAGAACAAATAAGCCTTCTTTCCCATCACCATGTCACGGATCAGGCGTTCGGTATCATTATTGTCCAAAGGCATGTCTGGGATGTCTATATAATTGGTCAGCTCTGTATAGTTGCGCAACATATAGTTCAATGCCTGGTATATATTGCTGTCTTTTGGCACATCCAAGATGGCACTTGCAGCCCATAGCTTGAAGTCCTCCCATAGCGGCTCGGCATGGTCCTTCCTGAACTGTGCTTTCTCCTCGCCCTCAAGTTTCTTCTCCTTTATCATTTCCTCAATCAGGTTAATGTTCTGGTAGAAGAGAATACCTATCTTTGCAAGATTAGGATTTTCCTTCAAGGCTCGTTCCATTGGTCTTCGGGCATGAACGACACAGCGACACAATATACGACCATTTATCTTCTTCAGCCAATCATAGCCGGAGTAACCATCACACATCAGCGCCAAGCAGCAAACTAGACATTACCCGATCCTTCTGCAGATTGTAGAGAGGTTCTATCTTGTCGCATACACCCTGATGCCAGTCATCGACTGTTGAAGGAGCGAGTATCAAGCCATCCTGTTTCATCTTCTTTATCTGCCGGTTAAACGGCTGATGAAGGACATACTTATTACACTCTAACTGCGCCAACAACTCAGCAGAAGCATAACTCTTCCAAAATACGTCCTCATAGCAAGGAGACTGCAAGAGCTTCTGCATTGGATCATCCTTGCGACGAACAACAGGACGACGATATGGCTGAACAAAGTAGCGTACTTTGGCTGGCACGATAAACTCCTGCACCTTGCCTTGGTAAACGATTACATATTCATCCTCATGTCCTATATAGCCTTCAGGCCAAAGTACCTTTTCCTCCAAACGAGGCATATCCTCAGGTATAGGATTTCGCCCATGCCCCTTCTGTTCCTTCTGGCTATTCAAAAGCTTCTTTATAGCCTTGCGCTTGCGATATTCCTCACAGAATTCACGGCACTCTTGGTAACGTTTCTTTTCCTCATCAGTGAACTCAACTGATGCCATTACCTTATCATAGATAGTATCACGTTCTTCCTTACTAAAGACTACCCGCTCACGCTTTTGAGTAAATATCATTCTGACAAGAGAGGCTATCTGCTCGGACTTCGACTTGTTTTTAGCTTCAACCTTGGCCAGTTTATCCTTGATCTCATCCGTCAAAGACTCATGCGCTTCCTTTGCCGCAAGCTGATACTTCAGCAACAGTTCCTGACCTTTGGAAGAATCCTTGTCACCAAGGGCGATGAACGCCTGCATGAACATGTCAAACATATCAGCCAAACGATTCAGTGCAGTTTTCTCGAAACGGGTTTTAGCTGCAGACATCTGCTGGCGAACCTGTTCACTTACATTTTGGGCGATTGTCTCCGCTTTCTTATCTACATCAGACTCACGCTTATCCAAAGCCTTATTACGTTCCTCCAATTTCTTGGTCCTATCTGCCAATTGAGCTTCCAACTCTTTTCTGATACGTTCTTCTGCTTCAGCAACACGGCGAGCCACCTCCTCGTCAATCAAGTCTTGACGAGTGATGCGCTCCACCTGCAGGTCATGCTCTGCATGCGCTGCCCGATCATTGGCATCGGACAACTGGCCTACGGCATTGGCATATTTCTCTGCCAAAGACGTACTTTTCCCTGTATTTTGTTGCTGTTCAAACATATCGTTTACCTTATTGTTTACCATTTTTTCCTCGCATGTCGACTGGCTCCATGCACAAGTAGTACTTCAGGTCATCCGTCAACTGACAAACTCTAGCCATAAGCCTACACTGTTATACTAATGTAAGCCCGAAGCTGTTCGATACTGATGTCAGCAGGTAGAATTAGTGTCACACCATTGGGATAGCTTAATTTTAAATAAGGATTGCGACGGTTCCGAATTTTTGCAGACTCACGCATCTCCTTCGCCTCATTGTCGCCGATTACAACCTCGGCGAACTTTGGCTTGCTGTTTAATTGTTTCTTGCCTTGTACCATAATTTGAATAATTCAAAATCACGGTGCAAAGGTACGAAACTTTATCTAGGCACACAATACGGCATTCACCGAATACTTACCATACATCAATATCTCCTGGAGTACGGGAATATGCATTCGGATACATCAAGGCATTCCCTTGTCCTTTCAGAATGCAGCACCTAAGATCATCCTCTCTGAGCATAGAATAGAGTTTGCTTGCAACCACATTCACCTTTATGTTTTGTCGGCGAATCTGTTGCGCCTTACCCATCCAGGCCATCAGCAAGTCCCTTCCCATAGGATTTTGCTTTAGCTCTTCAGAAAATTCTTTCGTCAATCTCTCGATACCATCAAAACAAAAGCCAAGAAGAGCTTGCCTAGAAGCAAAGGTGTATGGTTGTCGCCAATCTATTTTGGCGACGACCATACTCATATCCACCTTCTTGCCAAGGCAATAATTTAAGAACAAAAGGATTGCTGATGTTTTTACCATTTCTTATTTCAGATATTTCCTGTCATTATCCTCGAACCAGTCAGCGAGAGCTTCCTCAAAGCTCCACTTAAACTGATAACCGCAGTTCTTTAATTTCTCACCACAGATATTAGTAGAAATCTGGAGTTTCTTCACTCTCGCAGGACAGATACCCATTGGTGAGCCAAGAAGCATGGCAGTTCTAGCCATAGGCATGATAACCCAGTTAGGAATATCAGGCACAAACTGAGTCAATCCAGTAACCTTCTTCATAGCCTCTACGATATGCTGAATGGTATAAGCTGGTTCAAAGCAACAGTTATACAACTCAACACCATGCTCATGATGCTCCAAGCGATATAGCATGAAGCGAACCAATTCCTTTACATAGATACAAGCCTTGATGGTATCCTTTCTGCCAGGATAAGCAAACTTATGACCACGGATAGCCCAATACAATCTGGTGAAATTACCATTCTCACCCTTTCCGAATACCACACCAGGACGAACGATAGTGAGCTGGCGATGAGCAGCATCACCATTCTGCCACTTCTCATGAATCTTCTCAGCCACTAACTTAGAAATACCGTATGCAGTATTAGGAGTAGGCAAAGTTGTCTCCTTCTTCAACTCCTCAGCAGCACCGTATGGTGCAATACTTGAAGTAAACACAATCTTCTTGATATTCCACTTCTCAGCAAAAGCCACCACATTCTCAGCACCACGGATATTCGTTTCGAAATACTCATGATCTTCATGACCAGGAGTACGATGCACGGCAGCAAAGTTGAAGATGACATCATCCTCTGTAGGAGTAAATGGCAAGTTCTCGATAGGCTTGCGGATATCGTACTCGATGAAAGTTGACTGCAACTTCTGACCATCTCGCAAAGCTGGCTTGTAATCCTTCACTACCGGATTAGGAGTGCCAGGCTTCACGATATCGAGGTTATATACTTGGGCGTTAGGATAACGCTCCTTAATCAAATTTGTAAGATGGGTACCGATGAAACCGGTACCGCCAGTGATAATATAATTCATAAAACTATGTTTTATAGATTATTGGCTGCACTCGGCAAAATCAAGCGAGCTTGTTTTGCTCTCGTTTGCACAATAATTCATTTGTATTTATCGGTTATAAATTTCTGTATAAATGTCTTCCAATGCCTTGATGCGATTATCAATAAAGAAATCAGTCTTAAAGTAAGAACGTGAGTTCTTCTCCATTTCTTTACGCTTCTCATCATTCTCTATCAAGTCATTCATTTTTTCAACAAAGACCTCTTCCTTCAATGGCAATAGATAACCATTATAGCCATCTTTCACACAATCCTTGTTGCCCAGCACATCACTTGCCACAATCGCCTTACCCAAAGACATAGCTTCTATCACAGAGATAGGAAGACCCTCATAGAGCGAAGTCATGAAGTAAAGCAAACTTCCCTTCACATACTTTAAAGTCTCCTCATGGCTTAGCCAAGGCAAGAGGTAGAACGTATCATCCATATCATACTGATGAATGAGCTTCTTCATATCTTCCAACATTGGAGAATAGAAGCCAACACCTAGCAGATAGAATTTTATATCAGGATGCTTTAGATGGATTCCATGAGCAACTTCTACCATGAACAAAGGGTTCTTCTGATAAGAAGGACGACCGATGGAAGTGATGTAACGCTCGCCTACTTTTGGAAAAGGCAAATCTGATGCCTCAATCTTACCAGAAGAAATCTGTGGAAGGATATCCGGCACGGCATTATTCCAAGCAAAAGCCTTCTTTTCCTTGAAGCCAACCACCTTAATACCCAATTCTCTTTCAGAACCGGAACAAGCCAGAAGATAAGAGTTCAGCTTAGCAATCTTCTCTAACAGAAGAAACACCTGTTTTTTCTTGGCTGATTCAGCCGAAAGAAAAGAAAATGCATGAGCCGTATAAACTACCTTTGTTCCTGTAAAGAAAGCAGCAAATCTTCCTATCACTCCTCCCTTTGCACTATGACAATGCACCAGGTCAGGTTTTTCTTTTTTGATAATCTTGATAGCCTGCATCACCGCCTTCATATCCTTTACAGGATTCAAGGCACGATACATATCTATACTATACGTCTTAACCTGCTTGCCATGTCGCATATAAGGCTTGCTGTTATCATCCGCACCATTTACGATGACGAACTCAAAATTTTCACTAGCCAAAGCAACTGTATTGCGAACATAAGTATCTATGCCGCTTTTGAGGTTGCCGATATGAAGTATCTTCATGCTGCCACCATCCTTTCTTCACTTATGAGAGTTGATTCGTGTCCGATAGATACTAGTACAATAGTATCAACGTTCATTTTGAGGAAGACAAGATTTTCTCCCCCATATCTCAGATTATAAACCATATTATATTGATTTTGCAAGTATTTATTTCTATTTTTTATGAAGGAGCCTCCCGGAAATAAAACTCTGGATTTCTCCTCCATAAATGTTCTCAATTCTATGTCATTTACGAGTTGGATAATCCTATCAGCATAGGCTACAGTATCCAAAGTCAAGAGATAACTTATCTCAACTTTTCTGATGACTGGCTGATGTTTATCATCCTTACCACAGGCAATGATATACTCATTACCTTCCACCTCATTATATATTATAGAGTTTCGGATATAAATATCCAATCCTACTATCATCTGACCTATATGTAATATCTTCATATTATGGATATTTGGTTAGCTTTAGACTATGTAACTTTTAGCTATATGAATGTCTAAAATTACAGAAACGACTTCAGAACTATCAGCTGATAATATCGTTCTAAGTCCCTTCTCATAATTCCAAAAGAATTGAAGCATCGTCTTCGATTTCATATTACTAGTATCCTCAGAAAAATAATCTACCATCTGATTAAGAACAAACACAAGATAAAACCTCAAATTACTTGCTACATTCTCAATATCCTGTTTTAGCGCCGCTTCATGTACAAGCTCGTTCCTTAGCCTATAGATTCGAGATATATGCTGCAATAGATGCGTTTGATGATTTACGATATAATCCTTAACTTTATCTTTTTGATGGAGATGAGACTTCATATTTGTAATCCTATACTTCAATAGAATACTATCTAAACCTGCCACAAACTCAGGTTCATTAATCTTTGCTATCAAATCATCTTCATTATTTAAGATGCCTTCACGATGCATCCAATTTTCTAGATAGAGAAGGTTTCGCTTGACATAACAAGCAGAAAGTATATTTACTAGATTTTCCTTAATTCGAGAATACGTGTTATCCTTGCTTGACGATGAAGCAAAAATAAATTCCAAAGCTATCCAATAGTTGATAAACTGTTGTTCCAACTCCACTTGACCATCACCTATTCTCAGGTGGCGTAATGCAGCAGTAATTCTGTCCTTTACATCAGTGGTGATAGACTCAGAACTATCTATTCGGGTTAATTTCTCATATAAATGATTACCTTCATCTTTCAAAAACTGACCTCCATTATCCAGTTCGAAAAACTTTTCAGAAGATACAAGATAACCATCTTCATTATCCCAAAAGGCAAGAGCATAATTGGGCAGAGTATATCCATATATAAGATCTTGCCTATAGTCCAACAACTTAGACAGTTCGTTGTACGTCTCTCTTACAGCCATATAAGCATCTAGAGCATTTACTTTCTTGATATAGAAACGTACAGAATTCCTCTTTTTAAGAAAAGACTTATGCATTCCTACATAGTCCTTCAAGTTATCAAGAATCTCCTCTTTCAATTGCCCTACTGCATCTGTTGCCCTTTGAGCATTCTTTGTATATTTGAAGTTGAGCTTAATGACAACGTAGAACGAGAGCTGCTTTAATTCCGTAAACTTAAGCTTCATTTCTGAAAAAGCATCCTCAAATGACAAACCTCTTCGGTTTTTCTTAAAAGAGTTGAAGAATTTATATAGGTATCGCTTTGAATACCCAATTGTCAGTAGTTCACAAGCAAAAGATGATAACAAGCCATCAAATTCTCTCAGTTTAGGACTAAATCGTTCAGCTTCTATTTCTCCTTCCATTTTAACTTGCGCCTCTATACTTTTTATTAAGTTAGCCAAATAGACGCCATCATTCGAAGCCAAGCACTCATTTACCAGATAGATAAGTTTGCTGGTTTCCTCCTCAAGAGGCATATCTTTTTTGCTTTTAGAGATACTGGCATAGCTCTTCAAATCCCCAACAAACAAAGCCTTGGTATAGCTAGGGAATATAAGCCTAGAATCATTCTCAATAAGATTAATAGCTTCATCTATGCAGAGTCCCACTGTTTCAAAACGCTTGACATTTCCAGCGAGCCAACCTTCCAAGACATAACTAAGTTCTCTCAAAATCGTATGAGCATTATTAGCTCTTACTCGATAGCTGTCAAGGGTGTCTTTATGCATGATTTCAGCCATTCTTTGCTTGAAGAACTCTTGAAAATCTTCTTTTTTCATCTCAATTAATGTTTTTTGTGAGTAAAAATTTGGAATTCACATCGAAAATTATTAATTTTGCGGCGCAAAACTTAATATTGATAATAAGGGAGAGCATCACTCCAACGAGACGATTTGTCCTTGGTTTCGATCAACCTCCCTACAGTATACGGGGCATCCTTTATGGATGCCCTTTCTTTTTCTACCATATGAGATATATCCCGGCATTCTTTAGCCAACTTTAGCTTAACCTATAATTAAGTCAAGTATGGCATCCTTCATTTTTCTTGTCGCATCTTTTATTTTTTGAAAATCCACCATTTTTGCGTCATTCCAACTATTAGTCTGTTCTATCTGAAACAATTTAGTTTCCGTATCATAATAACATTCAAAAATGATATTATCATATTTCACATAAATATGTGATCGTCTTGTACAAATACAGAACAATGGGAAAAACAGTTTAATTGCAAATTCATCATATAAGCAATCCATCAGTTTCTCAAAAATCATATTTGCGGAAAAGTCTGTAAAGAATCTTAAACAATATATGAGTTTTACCAAATCTAGCTCCGTTGGTACATCTATTTTGTTATTTCTCCACTCTGGCTTTATGTGAGCAGAAATATTATCATCAAGAAACTCTTTACATCTTCTTACAGAAAGTCTATTCAACTCCGAGTCTAAAGAGGAAAACTCATCAGGATTTAAACCATTACTTAAATCAACAGGACCATTCAGATTAAGAACATCAGAAGTACTAAATATTTGCGTAAGCCTATCCGACACCTGACGTTTTGCCTCCTGACTTATAGAAAACTTAAATGGTAATGTATTCAGAAACTTATTCATATACCCCTCATAGTTAGCTTCCTTACCATAGAAATGGTGGAAGAGATGCTTGGCTATCTCGTAATCCATTACAAGGATTATCTTATCAAAGCCAAACTTGTTACCATGAGGAACGTGAGAATAATAAGGATTATCAACCTGAGAGGATAAGACATTCATGATGCGGAATAGATGAGCAGGATCTATTCTGTCCAAATCTTCAATAATCAGAACAGACTTAGCCATCATCCGCTCCAAAGACTTCTGGATAAGATAAGTAAAAGCATCACATTCGCTGATACTACCCATCTTTCCATAGAATCCATTGAGGTAATCATCTACTACATGAAGAACATCTTGTTCTTTACGTTTTTCATCAATCGTAGAAACAAGCCCCTTCAAAGCCTTATACCCTTCTTTCAAACCTTTTACAGGAATGATTGAAGCAGCAAAGTCTGCCAGCTTAAACAAAGACTCAACATTGCATACCGCATCGAATATCTTATCATACCCCTCTTTAAAGTCATAGATACGATTATCCTTTATGAGTTGAAACAGAATGTCACGCTTGATATACTCAATAACATCCCGATTCTCCTCAACCACATAGTTTACAGGATGGAGAGTGATGAAATAGTAATCATTATCCTTTTCATCATAGCTCTTCATGAACTCTTTCAGAAAGTAAGACTTACCATCTCCAAACCTAGCAGAGAAGATGATTCTACTCTCATTCTCAAACACCTGCTTGAAGTCTTGAATGTTTTGTGAAATATCAATTGTATCCATAATATCAATACTGCGTTAAATTAATATTTAATCGTCTGTAAATCAATAACTTATATTAAGAAATGCTTATGAAAACTTAACTATAAAAAGTTG
>ENA-OURP01000125-OURP01000125.1-human-gut-metagenome-genome-assembly--contig:-NODE-125-length-30857-cov-4.35365_pt1 | contig 30857 bp, 29 predicted proteins | sample MGYA00242101_ERZ508991 | MGnify/ENA primary metagenome ERZ508991 (study PRJEB26280, sample SAMEA2338730) | human gut metagenome | biome: human gut; feature: human-associated habitat; material: faeces...
AGTTGCTCGGCACATTCGCACGCAAACGCGCCGGAGCTTGAACGAGTGCGTGCTCGTGCGTCTTGCTTCGCAAGCCGTTCCCTCGCCTGTCTCAATTGGCTTATCAAACACTGCGGCGCGGCTATTGAAAGCAGGATTAATTAGGGCGGATAGTATTTATATTTTAGCATGAGCGAGGAACGGTATATTCGTGTAAATAAATTAGGGGCCACGAAGCATGAGTTATATCGTAGAGACTAATATTCTTTTCTGCCGTTTTATAACGAGTTACGACTGTATTGTTTTGATGACGTAAAATTTAGTTTAAAATGGGAAACCCCCAGAGCACCGGAAGCTCTGGGGGTGATGGGGAACTGATTTGCCGTCGCCCGCACAAGCGGCGGCAATCGAGAAGTTGTTTTGTTTTTTATCCGTTCAGAACACTTTTACGGTTCAGTTCTGCCGGAGGTCGAACTGCTTACTGCCGCCACTGACATGACGACTGCCAATACCAAGATGATTCCTAATGCCTGTAATACCATTTTGTTGTCCTCCTTAACCGTTTCGTAGTTTCTCTTTCCTACGATACATAGTATATACCGAACATGTGGCTAAAGCCACCACAAAACGATTACAGTTGAATACAAAATGGTTACAAAGAAAGATTAAATTGTAACATTTCTGTAACAATTTCAGGCGAATTTGTCAACTTGTCAGCTCGATGAGGTCTTTTATGCTCAGCTCCGGCTGCAAAGCGCGGTTTACGGCGAGCGAGAGCAGTCCCGAACAGCGCTCGATAAGCAGGTCTATCTCTTTCGGTGTGACCATCATTTTTGCGTCCTCGGCAGGTTCATTTGTGTTATTGCCCGACACATCGCGGGCGAGTGTGTGCGCATCAACGACCGTCGGAACGCCCACGGATATGACCGGGACGCCGAGCGTTTTTCGGCTTATCTCGGCGCGGGAATTGCCGACACCCGAGCCAGGGATTATTCCGCTGTCAGATATCTGAACTGTGCTCCCGAGCCTGCCAAGCTTGCGCGCGGCGAGTGCATCGACGACTATCACGGCGCAGGGATTTATCACATTCACCGCGCCGAGCAGCAGCTCGCCTGTTTCGACTCCTGTCTGACCGAGCACTCCGGGTGCTATCGCCGCGACCGGGCGCAGCCTGCCGAGCCCCAGCTGCTCGCATAGCTCGCGCTTTAGGTGTCTTGTGACAAACACGCCGCCGATAAATTTGGGGCCGAGCGCATCGGGGGTTATATTCGTGTTGCCGAGCCCCGCGGCGAGCACCGTGCCCTCGGACGGGAGCAGGCGAGAGAGCTCCTGCGCCACGGCATCTATAAGCTCGTCGCTTATGCGCGAGGAGCGCGCGAACGACTGCGACTGCACGGTTATATATTCTCCGCGCGGCTTGCCCAATATTTCTTCGCCGCGCCTGTCCGTGACTCGCAAGCGGGTTATTTCCGCGCCCGCGCTTTCAAAGCTCGTGCATTCCACGCCGTCGATTCTGCTGCCCTCGAGATTTTCGCGCACTTCGAGCGCAAGGTCTGTTCTGAAGTTCATTTTTTCGTCTCCGTTTCGCTTTCGCAGGGGTGCGAAAGGCAAAAATTTTTTCTTTTTCTCTTGCATTTTGGCAAAGTCTATGATAAGATTATTAACTGTATGATGAAGGAGGTGCAAAAATGCCTAATATCAAGTCAGCTAAGAAGCGTGTCATCGTCAACAAGACAAAGGCCGCCCGCAACAAGTCCCGCAATTCAGCCCTTAAGACTGCCATAAAGAAGGCTCACACTGCTGCTGAGACCAACGCGGCAGATAAGAAGGAAGTTGTCACCGCAGCTATAAAGAAGGTCGATCAGGCAGCCGCCAAGGGCCTTATTCATAAGAACAATGCTGCTCGCAAGAAGTCCGCTCTTGCAAAGCTTCTCAACGAGGCGTAAGATTGCAAACAAACAATTAACGGTTCTGGCTTTTGCCATGACCGTTAATTTTTTTTTACTCTTTTCGCGATTTTTCTTTTTGATGCGGCATAATATCCATTTGTAAATTTTTATCGTATGGTTTGACTTTTGCCTGCGTTTGGCGTATAATCATAATCGATAAGAATCAAACAGGAGGTGAGACCATGGACAAAGCTAAGAAGATAATCAAGATCGTCGCTATCATCATCGCTGTTGCCGCCGCTGTTGTCGGTATAGCGTTTGCCGTCAAGAAGATCATAGACAAGAAGAAGGCTGCTGCCGACGAGCCGGAGAATTATGTCTCCTGCTCCTGCTGCGATACCTGCGCACCCGCAGCCAACTGATTTTTTGAAAAAATTTCACCTGCTATACGCTATTGTGTATGGCAGGTGACTTTTTTTATTTTTCCTTTGGTCTCGCAACAAATGACGCGATAAGACCGCAGAGCACCGCCGCGGTTATCCCCGCGCTCGATGCGGTCAGAGGACCCGTCAGGATGCCGAGCGCGCCCTTTTCGGCGATGGCCTCCTTGACACCTTTTACCATGGCGAAGCCGAAGCCCGTCAGCGGAACCGTTGCCCCCGCGCCCGCCCATTTTGCGAGCGGAGCATAGACTCCGACTGCGCCGAGCACGACTCCCGCCACGACGAAGCAGACGAGTATGCGCCCGGGTGTCAGCTTTGTCAGATCCATTATTATCTGACCCACCGCGCATATCGCGCCGCCGACCGCGAACGCCTTGAGAAAGCTGAGAAATATATCCATATCATCACCCGAAAGTATTTTTTTCAAATCTATTTTTTCCCCGCGGCGTGGCTATATTCATGCCTTTTGTATCGGGGAAAAATACACACTGTGAAATTAATAAAATTTTTACAGATAAAGTATTGACAAACGGCGATAATATTAATAATATCTATACTATAAGAGGCACGGAAATTAATTCCGCTTTCCTCAAAACAAAAGGTTGATTTTAAAATTACAGTATAAGGAGAAATAAAAATGTCAACTTTTGAAAGAGTCCAGAAAATCATTTGCGAGCAGCTCGAGATAGACAGCCATCTTGTTACCGAGGATGCATCTATTTCCGGAGATCTCGGCGCAGACAGCCTTGATCTTGTCGATCTCTCTATGTCCATCGAAGAGGAATTCAACCTCGAAGTTCCCGACGATGTTCTCGATCATGTCAGAACTGTCGGCGATATCGTTAAGTTCATCGAGGACAACGCGTAAATATAATCAATAACAAAGGGGCTGTTTTGTATTGGATTCAATATGAAACAGCCCCTTTTGCCGCAACGGAGGAATATAAAATGATACTGAAGAATGCGGATATTTTCGATTCCGAGTTTGCTCTGCGCCGCGCGGATGTGCGCGTTGAGGACGGCAAAATAGCTGAAATAGGCGAAAATTTAAACGGCGGCGAGGAGCACGATCTTTCCGGATGCGTTATCCTGCCCGGCTTTATCGATATACATATCCACGGCTGCGGGGGAGCGGATTTCTCCGACGCTCAGCCGGATACGCTCGAAACCATGTCGCGGACTCTCGCGAGTTTCGGCGCAACTTCGTTCTGTCCCGCGTCGATGACTCTGCCATATGACAGGATAGAAAAGGCGTTTGAGAATGCGGCGGGATATCTCGGCAAGGAGTGCGGCGCATATATCCACGGCATCAATATGGAGGGACCGTTCCTCTCATATGCAAAGCGTGGCGCGCAGAATCCTGAATATCTGCATGAGCCGGACATAGACGAGCTCAAAAAGCTCGATAAAATCTGCAAAATAAGACTTGTGTCGCTAGCACCCGAGCTTCCGGGAGCTATAGAATTCGCGCACGAGGCGTCGAAGATATGCACGGTGTCCGCCGCGCACACCGCCGCGACATTCGAGCAGGCAGAGCTCGGCTACAAAAACGGAATAACCCACACGACGCATCTCTTGAACGGCATGGATCCGATATATAACCGCAAGCCCGGCGCGGCAGTCGCGGCGCTCAGAGCCGAAAACGCCACGGCGGAGCTGATAAGCGACGGGATGCATATCCACCCGGCGTATCTCGCCCTGCTCTATAAAATACTCGGCGAGGATAGGAGCGTCGCGGTCAGCGACTCCATGTGTGCCTCGGGTCTCGGCGACGGCGAATATGAGCTCGGCGGCACGACAGTGTATGTAAAAGACGGCAAGGCTCTGCTCGCCGACGGTACGATAGCCGCGAGCACGACAAATATTTTTGCTGAGTTCAGGAATATAATCAGCTTCGGTGTGCCAGTCCGCCAGGCGGTGAAATCCTGCACGATAAATCCCGCCCGCGCGATAGGTGTCGACGATGTGACGGGCAGTATAGCAGTCGGCAAGCGCGCCGATTTCACTGTTCTTTCGTCCGATTTGAAAGAGCTCGAGTGCGTCTATATAAAGGGAAAAAGGATATAAAAAAGTATGCAAATCGCCGCTTGTGTGGTATAATATAGTATCTTAGACTCAAAGCTCGGAGGCTGAACATGAACTTTCTTGTTATTGACGGCAACAGCATATTGAACCGCGCGTTTTACGGCATAAAGGTGCTCACGACGAAGGACGGCAGATTCACCAACGCCATCTATGGCTTCATGAATATTTTTCTGCGCCTCAAAGACGAGTGCCAGCCGCAGGCGGTGGCGGTCGCTTTTGATGTCAAACAGCCGACTTTCCGCCATGAGATGTACGGCGGCTACAAAGCGACAAGAAAGGGTATGCCCGATGAGCTCGCGCAGCAGATGCCCGTGCTCAAGGAGCTGCTTGAGGCGATGGGCGTGCCGATAGTTGAAAAGCCCGGATATGAGGCTGACGATATTCTCGGCACTCTCGCGCGCCACAGCGGCGACGCCGTCTGCACGATAGCCACTGGCGACAGAGACAGCCTGCAATTGGTGTCCGACAGCGTCAATGTTCTGCTCGCCGCGACGAAGATGGGCAGACCTGTGACCGACAGATACACGCCCGAGGCAGTGCGCGAAAAATACGGCGTTGAGCCAATAAAGCTCATTGACATAAAAGCCCTCATGGGCGATAGCTCGGACAATATCCCCGGCGTTGCGGGAATCGGAGAAAAGACTGCCGGCGATTTAATAGCCCGCTTCGGCTCGATAGAATATATCTACGACAATATCGACACGATAGATATCAAACCCGGAGTGCGGGACAAGCTGAAAAAAGACAGGGACATGGCGTTTTTGAGCAAAAAGCTCGGCACGATAAACTGCGATATCCCGATCGACAATAACCCGCAGAGCTATATTCTCAGAGCGCCCGACAATTTCAAGGTCACAAGAATGCTCGCGGATCTCGAGATGTTCAAGCTCATCGACCGCCTCGGACTCGAGATATCAAACACAGTCTCTGAGCCGCAAAAAGAGGAGAAGCCCGTCCCGGTCTGCGCCGAGGATGATTTCGGCCAGCTGATGACGCGCCTTAAGTCTGACGGCGAGAGCTATTTTCTCTGGGACGGCGAAAAGTGTCGTTTCGATCTCGGGGACAAAGTGCTCGTGTGCGACTGCGAAAACGAGAATTTTTATCCGTTTTTTATAAAGCTGCTCGAAGATAAAAATATAAAAAAATACACGGCGGACATAAAGTCGCTCTATTCATTCGCACAGGGCTGTTCGGTTCAGTGCAGGAATATGTGCGGCGACCTGGAACTTGAGGGCTATGTCCTCAACCCATCCGCCTCGTCCTATGACGCGCTGCGCCTTGCAGGCGAATATTCAGCGGCAGTGCCGGTTGAAAACGGCGACGAAAACGACTGCGCCGCCGCGTCGCTGAGAAGATTATTTGCGGCGATGGACAAAAAAATTGAGGAAAACGGACAGCAGAAGCTGCTTCATGATATAGAGCTTCCGCTCGCGCATGTGCTCTCTTCAATGGAGCAGACGGGCTTTGCCGTTGACCGCGACGGAATCGCGGAATTCGGCAAACAGCTCGGCGGGAGGATAGCCGAAATCGAGCAGGAGATATACGCTCTAGTTGGCTACGAGTTCAATCTGAACTCGCCCAAGCAACTCGGCGAAGCGCTGTTTGAAAAACTCAAGCTGCCCGCGAGAAAAAAGACAAAAAGCGGATATTCGACCGACGCGCAGGTGCTCGAATCGCTCGAAAACAAGCACCCCGCTGTGCGCGATATCCTCGAATACAGAACGCTTTCAAAGCTCAGGTCGACCTACTGCGACGGTCTGCTCAAGGTTATCGGCGAGGACGGGCGCATCCGCTCGACTCTGAATCAGACCGAGACGAGAACCGGCAGAATCTCATCGACCGAGCCGAATCTTCAGAATATCCCCGTGCGTTCTCCGCTCGGGCGCGAGATGCGGAAATTCTTCGTCGCGCGGGACGGATATGTGCTCGTTGACGCGGACTATTCGCAGATTGAGCTGCGCGTTCTCGCCCATATTTCGGGCGACCGAAACATGATAAAGGCGTTCAACGATAACACGGATATCCACACTGTGACCGCGTCCGAGGTCTTTGATATGCCGCCGCAGCTCGTCACTCCGATAATGAGAAGCCGCGCGAAAGCGGTCAATTTCGGCATAGTATACGGCATCGGCGCGTTCTCGCTAGCCAAAGATATCGGAGTCAGCCGCAGCGAGGCGGATGAGTATATAAAAGGCTATCTCAGGCACTATTCCGGCGTTGACAAATATATGCACGACGTGGTCGAAAAGGCGAAGAAAGACGGCTACGCCGAGACGATGTTTGCGCGGCGCAGATATCTGCCGGAGCTCACCGCATCGAACGCCAACACCCGCGCGTTCGGCGAGCGCGTGGCGCGCAATATGCCCATTCAGGGCACGGCGGCGGATATAATCAAGATAGCGATGATAAGAGTTTACAAACGCCTTGAACGCGAGAATCTGGCGGCGAAGCTGATAATGCAGGTGCACGATGAGCTGATAGTCGAAGCGCCGGAGAACGAAAAAGAGCGCGTGAGCGCCTTGCTCAAAGAGGAAATGGAAAACGCTGTTAAGCTCTCCGTGGCTCTCACTGCGGATGTCCATTCCGGGCGCACCTGGTATGACGCGAAAGGCTGATAAAACGGAGGAAACATGAATCTGGTTTTTGTTTGCACGGGCAACATCTGCCGCAGTCCGATGGCGGAGGGGATGTTCAAAAAACTGCTCGAAGAAAAAGGGGAGAGCGGTATAGACTGCTCGAGCGCGGGACTTGCGACCTTTGACGGACGCCCCGCGAGCGACAACGCGCAGGCGGTCGCCCTCGAATACGGAGTCGATATCTCGGAGCATAAATCGCGTATGCTGACCCGCAGCATCGCGCGCAAGGCAGACCTGATAGTCTGCATGACCGATGAGCAGTATGAGATGCTCAACCGCATGATTCCCGACGAGAGACTCTATGTGCTCGCCGGCGGAGTTGACGACCCCTACGGATGCGATATTGAAGTTTACCGCGAGTGTGCGAAGAAGATAAACGGCGCGCTGCCGGAGCTTTACGAAAAGATAAAGAGCGGGAGCTGATCGGTATTTTTGAAGTTGAAACGGTCCCGATGACGGAAGAATATATAGGCGGCGTCGTGTCGCTCGAGCGCGAATGTTTTTCGCATCCGTGGAGCGAGAAGTCGCTTCGGGAAGAGCTTGATAACGATCAGGCTCATTTTCTCTGCGCGGTTGCCGACGGATGCGTCGCCGGATATATCGGCGTGCAGGAGATAGTGGGTGAGGCGTATATAACCAATGTCGCCGTGTCCGAAAAATTCCGCCGCCGCGGGATAGCGGAAAAGCTGCTCGAAGAGGCGGAGCGCGGCGCAATAAAACGCGGCTGCGTGCTGATAACGCTCGAGGTCAGGGCTTCAAACGCCCCGGCGAAGGCGCTCTACAAAAAACGCGGCTTCAAAGAAGTCGGAACAAGAAAGAATTTTTATTCCGATCCGCGCGAGGACGCGGAGATAATGACAAAGTTTTTTGACAGATGAGGGTGAGTGAAATGAAGATACTTGCAATCGAATCCTCCTGCGACGAGACCGCTGCGGCGGTCGTCGAGGACGGCAGACGCGTTATTTCAAGCGTCATAGCGTCACAGGTGAAGGAACATATACTCTACGGCGGAGTCGTGCCGGAGATAGCGTCAAGGCGCCATGCGGAGGCGATATCCGGCGTTGTCGGCGAAGCGCTCGACAGGGCGGAGATGAATGTCGGTGACGTTGACGCGATAGCCGTCACATATGCGCCCGGGCTTATCGGCGCGCTGTTAGTCGGCGTGAATTTTGCGAAGGGACTCGCATTTTCCGCGAACAAACCGCTCGTGCCCGTGCATCATCTGCGCTCGCATATTGCGGCGAACTATATAACCCACCCCGACCTTGAACCGCCGTTTCTCGCGCTCGTCGTCTCAGGCGGTCACAGCCACATAATCGAGGTGCGCGACTACACGGATTTTCATATCATCGGCAGAACGCGCGACGACGCGGCAGGCGAGGCGATGGACAAGGCGGCGCGCGCCATGGGGCTCGATTATCCAGGCGGCGTGAACCTCGACAGGGTGTCCAAGAACGGCGACCCGAAGAGCTACAAGCTTCCGCGCCCGCATGTTGACGGGAGCGAATACGATTTCAGCTTTTCAGGACTCAAGACCGCTGCCGTCAATATTATCCACAACGCAAAGCAAAAGGGCGAGGAGATAAGCGTGCCCAATCTCGGCGCGTCGTATATCGAGGCGGTCGTCAGATGCCTGCGCGAAAACACGGAAAAGGCGGCGCTGAACTTCGGATTCGACAAGATAGTTCTGGCGGGCGGAGTGTCCGCAAACTCGCGCCTGAGGGCGGAGATGACCGATATCTGCAAGGCTCATTCATGGTCGTTGTTCATGCCCGAGCTGTCGCTTTGCGGCGACAATGCGGCAATGGTCGGCGCCCAGGGCTACTATGAATTCAAGGCTGGAAACATCGCCCCGCTGACCCTCAATGCACGAGCTTCGATGCCTATTGATGAAATTGATAAATTTTTATCAAAAAAGGTCTGAAAGTTAACAGTTTCGTCATTGAAAAACCGAGTTTATTGGGGTATAATACATACTGGGTAAAGATGGTACCTTTCTTAATAGATTAGACGAAAGGAGTCAAATATCATGAAACATTTGACACAGAACAAGACAGTGATCGACTGGATCGAAGAGAAGATAGCTCTTGTATCTCCCGACGAAGTCATGTGGATCGACGGCAGCGAGGAGCAGCTTGACGCTCTGCGCGCCAAGGCATGCGAGACCGGCGAGATGACCAAGCTCAACGAGGATCTCCTCCCCGGATGCCTGCTTCACAGAACCAAGCCCAACGATGTTGCGCGTGTTGAGAACCGCACATTCATCTGCGCCGAGAGCGCGGATCAGGCAGGTCCGACCAACAACTGGATGGATCCCGCTGAGGCTTATAAGATGCTCTATGATATAGCCAGAGACAGCTATAAGGGCAGAACAATGTATATTATCCCTTATTCGATGGGTCCTGTCGGCTCTCCGTTCTCGAAGATCGGCGTTGAGCTGACTGACTCCATCTATGTCGTTCTCAACATGGCTATCATGACGAGAATCGGCAAGAAGGTTATGGATACTCTGGGCGACAGCAACGACTGGGTTCGCGGACTGCACTGCAGCTGCGACATCGACCCCGAGAAGCGTTATATCTGCCAGTTCCCGCAGGATAACACCATCATATCCGTCAACTCCGCTTACGGCGGAAACGTCCTCCTCGGCAAGAAGTGCTTTGCTCTTCGTATAGCTTCTTATCAGGGCTGGAAAGAGAGCTGGCAGGCTGAGCATATGCTTATCCTCGGTCTCGAGAATCCGAAGGGCGAAGTCAAATATATCTGCGCGGCATTCCCGTCCGCCTGCGGCAAGACCAACCTTGCCATGCTTATCCCGCCCGAGGGATACAGAAACAAGGGCTACAAGATCTGGTGCGTCGGCGACGATATCTCCTGGATCAGAAAGGGTCCCGACGGCAGACTTTATGCTATCAACCCCGAGAACGGTTTCTTCGGCGTTGCCCCCGGCACGAACGAGAAGTCCAATCCCAACGCGCTTGCCGCGACAAGAAAGAATACCATTTTCACAAACGTTGCGCTTAACCTTGACAACAACACCGTCTGGTGGGAAGGCCTCGACAAGAATCCGCCTGAGAACGCCATCGACTGGCAGGGCAGACCGTGGAACGGCAAGACGAGTGAGGAAAAGGGCGCTCATCCGAACAGCCGCTTCACCGCTCCCGCTGTCAACTGCCCGTGCATCAGCTCCGAGTTTGAGAATCCGGCAGGCGTTCCGATCTCCGCTATCGTCTTCGGCGGCAGAAGAGCTAAGCTCGCTCCGCTGGTCTATCAGTCAAGAAGCTGGAATCACGGCGTGTTCGTCGGCTCGATAATGGCTTCCGAGACCACCGCAGCAGCAGCCGGCGCAGTCGGCGTTGTCCGCCGCGATCCCATGGCTATGCTTCCGTTCTGCGGCTACAACATGGCTGATTACTGGCAGCACTGGATTGACATCGGCGCAGGCCTCGACGAGGATAAGGCTCCGAAGATCTTCAACGTCAACTGGTTCCGTAAGGACGACGACGGCAACTTCCTGTGGCCCGGCTTCGGCGACAACATGCGCGTGCTTGAGTGGATAATCAAGCGCTGCGAGGGCAAGGTCGACGCAGAGGAGACCGCTATCGGCTTCGTGCCCAAGGCTGAGGACATCAACCTTGAGGGCATCGAGGACGAGGTCAGCGAGGATCAGCTCAAGGAGATCCTGAGCGTTGACAACTCCCTTTGGGAGGACGAGGCAAAGGGCATCGAGGAGTTCTACGCTAAGTTCGGCGACAGACTTCCCAAGGCTCTGAGTGACGAGCTCAACACCCTCAAGGCTAATCTTGAGAAATAATTAAATAAAATTGCGGCAGACAGGTGTGCTTGTCTGCCGCTTTTTTATTTCGAACCGCGCTTTTACCCGGGAATTGCAGCGCAAATTGTAGGGACAGCCCTTGCGGCTGTCCGATATCGGCGCAGCCGATACGAAGCCGCGATAACTCAAGTCGCTGAATGTCAGATATTTTTTTGTGCGCTGTCGGCGTAGTTTGTTATGTTTATTTACTTCAATATTTTAATTTATCGCAAAAAACAACAGCCGTGATTCTCAACGAACCACGGCTGCTGATATTTAATTTTGCTTACAGTGTCTCAAATCTCTTTACGCCCTTGCGCTTGAGCCTTGAAAAGGATATCACGGTTATTATTGCTATGACCGCCGTCGCGATCATCAGCGCGAATACATTCGGCAGCACCTGCACCGCGAACAGATAGACCGCAATGAGCACGATGATATACGCCCAGCCGAGGCACATCGCGAGCATAATGCCGAGACTCTGCTTGACCGCTCCGCTCTCACTGCTCCAGGTGAGGTTGGGCATCCTGATATTTACTCTGAGCCCCGAAACGGCGCATAGGAGCGTGAATATCTGCGGCAGGATAATCATGACCACCGCCGTGAGAAGCTCCGGCTTGAGGGCAATACAGAAGCATATGCTGCATATCAGCGCGGGGACGGCAGTGAAGAGCATATGGAGCTTCAGCTTCGCTCTGAGAATCTGCCACGAGGTGACGGGGAGCGAACGGGCTATCCAAAGGCTCTTGCCCTCGAGGGATATCGCGGGCGCGGTGAGTATATTCATAGAAGAGAGCAGGCATAAAAGTAAGCACGCGAAGGTCGGGGCATATTCCAGCAAATCCTCATCCATTCGGGTGACAACGCCGATAAACCAGTCGCTTTTTATCAGCGAGAAAACAGCGACGGCTATCATAAACAGCGCCCCGAGCGAGCAGTTGAGCATATAAGACGGGCTCGAGAGGAAGTGGTTTATCTCACGGCGCAGAAGCGCGCGGTCGGCGCCCTGCTGCTTGACCGTCTTCTCTTTGTAGACTGTCTTTGCGGTCTTTCCGCTGCTCGTGACGAGTTTTAAGAATGTGCGCGACATTATGAGCCATGTCGCGGCGAGCAAGGCGAGAATGATGAGCGAAATTATAATTGTCGGCAGAACATCGCCCGCGAACGCCTTGCCGAAAATATAGAGCAGATAGGCGGACGTGCGCACCTTTGCGGCAACAGCCGCGCTATTTGCGACGATGCCGGTGATTATCTCGTTCGCCCTGAAGTAGACATAGTAGTAGCCGCCGAGAAACGCTATTGAAACTATAACTGTTATAATGCTCTTGTTTTTTAATTTAACTGCGATTTTTGCAACGACCCAGCCGAGTATGCACGACAGTATAAGAACGAGAACAGTCACCATAACGGCCATTATAATGGCGGTTATGCCGGATATTCCGGGATGCGCGGTTATGAAATACACGCCGACGGCGGGGATTACCACAACGCCGGAATACATCAGCCCCATGAGATAGACTCCGATGAGGCGCGCCGCCATGATATCGCGCACGGGAATGGGCATCGAAAGCAGGAGGTCGTTGTCCTTTGCGTCATAGAGGCTCGAATATGTGTTGAACACGCTGCCGAAAACGCCGAAAAGCGCAGCGGTAGCGCCCATAATGGCAAAGTAGAGCCAGCTCATGCCGTAGGTTATCAGCGGGCGCATCGAATATGACATATAGCAGAACATTCCGCCGATGGCAAAAATCATGAGCAATATGAACAGCACTATCGAGAATGTCGCCGAGCGTGCAGACTTGCCCTTGCCCGTCTTGCGGTCAACGAAGAAACTTTTATTGAGTTCGAGAAGCTGTTTTTTTATCAGTGTTTTCAGCATTCTTCTCCCTCCAGTTCGAGGAACACGTTCTCAAGGCTGGAGTCGCCCTTGACCTCTTCCATTGTGCCGGAGCGGATGAGCTTTCCGCTTTTTATTATCGCGACCTTGTCGCAGAGCTTTTCGGCAACTTCGAGCACATGGGTCGAGAAGAATATTGCGCCGCCGGAGTTGCAGACCTCGCGCATCATGCCTTTTAACAGATGCGATGCGGCGGGATCGAGACCGACGAAGGGCTCGTCCATGATGATTAACTTGGGCTCGTGGATCCATGCAGAGATTATCGCGAGCTTCTGCTTCATGCCGTGAGAATACGCCGAGATAGGCTGCGCGAGGTCAGCGGTCAGCCCGAACATATCGGCATATTTATGTATGCGCTCGCGGCGGTCGTCGGCGCTGACACCGAAAATATCAGCGATGAAGTTCAGATATTTTATTCCCGTCATGTATTCGTAGAGGTCGGGATTGTCGGGGATATAGGCTATGATTTTTTTGCAGGCGAGCGGGTCATCTTTTATCGAGATGCCGTTTATCGTTATCTCGCCCTCGTCGAACTGCAAAATGCCGACAACGGATTTTAGCGTTGTGGTCTTGCCCGCGCCGTTGTGGCCGATGAAGCCGTATATCTCGCCGGGCGCGATATGCAGCGTCAGGTCGTCAACGGCCTTTTTCTCGCCGTAGGTTTTGGTCAGGTTTTTGATGTTAAGCATAATGTCTCCTTTTCGTCCGCCGGGGCGGACAGATATCTTTTCCCTTTTCTATATTAGTATATTTTACGCTGCCGGTCAATCCGGCGGTGTTTTATTTTACGAACTCTTCACAAATCGCCGCGAATTTCTTTCCGCTCGGTATCTCGTGCGTTATGAACTTTCCGTTATAGAACAGCGAAAATGCGGTGTAGGCGCAGGGCGCGTTTTGAGTCTGCTCGCGCGATGAGATATGCACGGCGCTCAGCGGAAGATTCATATCGTTTGCCATGTTTTCAATTAGCGAAACATATTTCGCCGTAAACGGGCACTGGCTTGTATAAAATATCTCGAACCCGCTGCCGTCAGTCTGAGCGCTCTTTGCCTGCTCACGAAAGCGCGGAGCGGGCGCGGACGGGTCAAACGGCAGATACATCAGCTCGAAATACGGCTTTGCCGAATCGGCTTTTATGAAGCCTTTATATTTCAGATACTTCGGGTCGGCAAGAAAACCGCGCTTCTTCGCCGACGAGAGTATGCAAAGCCCCGATTTGCCCTTTTCGCGGCTGTCGCGGATACATTCGTTGAGCAGGTCGTTTGAATATCCGTGCCCTTTGAAAGAGCCGGAGACCCAGAGACAGTCGATGAACATATAGCCTAGCGCGTCTATCGGCGCCCATGCATTTTCGGCTGGGATATATTCAATAAAACACTTCCCGCGCGCGTCGGCTTTTAAAAATACCAGACCCTCGCCGAGCCTTTCGGCAAGCCACTGCTTTTTTGCAATGACCTGCGGGTCCTTGGCGTTTGATATAGCGCAGCATATGTGCTCGCTTTCGAGATTTTGGGGTGACAGGCGAATGTAGTCCATGGCTTCCTCCAATAACAATTATAAAACGCTTGTTTTATAACAGATGTTATAATTATACCATACTTTTTGCCGATGTCAACAAGGCGGGATTAAAAATGATATTTGTCGAATTGAGCTTTATATTTTCGCCCTGAGCCGCCATTTTACACTGAATAAAAAATAACCGCCGCGAACTTTCAAATGAAAGATACTGCGGCGGGTATTCGGATGTTTTTCAGTCCTGATGTAATTCGTCTTCAGCCAATTTGATCGGGTTGTCGTCAATATATTGCCATTTGATTTGATAATCGTATTCGTCACGGATTATATGGTTATAAAAACCTTTTTGCCAAATTGATTTTTTGACTTGCTTAGTTACGGAACCTTTCAACTGTTGTGTTATGCGGTCGCCCCTACGGCAATGTGGGACAATATGGGCTTTCTGTCATCTATGCAAATTGTGATAAAATATGCTCCGTTTTGCGAATAGTCGTAATCTTTCAGCCTGTTAGGCTTTCTTCTCTGTTGTTCCATGGCATATATTTCACTGCGCAAACTGGCTGTTGTAGAGCTTCGTATAGAATCCGTTCTTCGCGAGCAGCTCTTCGTGCGTGCCCTGCTCGGCGACCTTGCCGTCTTTCATGACGAGAATGCAGTCGGCGTGGCGGATGGTCGGGAGTCTGTGCGCCACGACGAACGAGGTGCGCCCCTGCATGAGCGTGTTGAACGCATCCTGAACTTTCAATTCCGTTCTGGTGTCTATCGATGAAGTCGCCTCGTCGAGGATTAGCATCGGCGGCTTCATGAGCATGACGCGCGCGATGCAGAGCAGCTGTCTTTCGCCCTCGGAGAGTCCGTCGTCATCGCCGATGACGGTGTCGTAGCCGTTTTTGAGGCGCTTTATAAAGCTGTGAGCGCGTGCTGCCTTGGCGGCGGCGATTATCTCTTCGTCCGTGGCGTCGGGCTTGCCGAACGCTATATTCTCGCGGACTGTGCCGTTCTTTATCCAGGTATCCTGGAGCACCATGCCGAAATGGTGCCTGAGGCTGTGACGTGTGATGTCGTTTATATTCTCGCCGTCAACCTTTATGCTTCCGCCGTCAACGTCGTAGAAGCGGAGCAGGAGATTGATAAGCGTAGTCTTGCCGCAGCCTGTCGGACCGACAACGGCTATTGTTTTGCCGGACGGGGCAAAGAAATCGAAGCCGTCGATGAGCTTTTTGCTCTTGTCATATGAGAAGCGGACTTTGTCGAACTCCACGCTTCCCTCGGGGTCGCTGAGCGCCGAGCAATTTTCGTCCGACTCCTCGGGCTTTTCGTCTATGAGCTCGAATATTCTTGCCGCGCAGGCGAGGGCATTCTGAAGCTCTGTTACGACGCCGGAAATCTCGTTGAACGGCTTTGTGTACTGGTTCGAGTAGGCGAGGAAGCTGACAAATCCGCCGACGGTCACCATGCCGCCGATGGCGAATATTCCGCCCATGAGCCCGACTACGGCGTAGATAAGATTGTTGATAAATCTGGTGGTCGGGTTTGTAAGCGACGAGAAGAATATGGATTTGAGCGAATATTTGCGCAATTTTTCATTGCTCTCGTCAAATCTTTCAACCGCTCTGTCTTCATATGAAAACGCCTGAACGGTCTTTTGATTCTGTATCATCTCGTTGATGAGCGCGGTCTGCTCGCCGCGGGTCTCGGACTGCTTTTTGAACATCGAATAAGTGCGGCGTGCTATAAAACGCGCCGTGAACAGTGATATCGGGGTCAGCACTACGACCGCGAGAGTGATGAGCGGCGATATAGTGAGCATGAAAACGAGCGTCACGGCTATCGTGACAACGCCCGTGAACAGCTGGGAGAAGCCGAGAATCAGTCCGTCGGCAAACTGCTCCGCGTCCGCCGTTATGCGGCTGACGATATCGCCGTAGGGGTGGGAGTCGGCGAACGCTACGGGCAGGGTCTGCATATGCGAAAACGCCTTTGAGCGTATATCGCGCACGGTGTTATAGGCTATGCGGTTGTTGATGATGTTCATCACCCACTGGAGCACTCCGCCGACTATGGCGCAGATCAGAATGCCGAAAAGGCACTTCTTTATGACTTCAAAATCAACGTTGCCGTGCAGCTTTATTCCGTCTATCGCGCGTCCGGCGAGGACGGGGATATACAGCGAGAGAATTACGCTTGCAACGGAGAGGATGAGCGAAAGGAACAGCAGAAGCTTCGAGCGGCCGATGACCGCGATAACTCGCTTGAAAACGGTTTTGTTCTTCACGGTTACGCATCCTCCTTTTCAAGCTGTGAATCGAAAATTTCTTTGTAGACTTCGCACGAGCGCAGGAGCTCGTCGTTCGTGCCCATGCCGACTATCTCGCCCTCGTCGAGGACAACTATGGTATCGGCGTTTCTTATCGCCGCAACGCGCTGGGACACAGTGATGACAGTCGGGGCAAAGTCGGTGTTTCTCAGCGCCTTGTTCAGCGCCGCACCGGTGGCGTAGTCGAGCGCGCTCGCTGCGTCGTCGAGGATGAGCACCTCGGGCTTTCTGACGAGGGCGCGGGCTATAGTCATTCTTTGGCGCTGACCGCCCGAGAGGTTCTTGCCCTCCTGTTCGAGGACAAAGTCGAGCTGTCCGCTCTTGTCCTCTATCATCTGCTTTGCCTGCGCCGTTTCGAGCGCCTGCCAGATTTCTTCGTCTGTGGCGTCCTGCTTGCCGAAGCGGATATTGTCCCTGACAGTGCCGGCGAACAGGGCTTTTTTCTGCGAGACGACGCCTATTTTCGAGCGCAGAGCCTTTGTGTCGTAGTCGCGCACGTCAATGCCGTCAACGAGCACGCAGCCGCCGGTGACATCGTAGAATCGCGGAATAAGATTGACGAGCGAGGTTTTGCCCGAGCCGGTCGAGCCGATAACGCCTATCGAGCTGCCGCGCGGGATTTTGAGGTCAATATTGTGCAGGGACTCCTCACTCCCGTTGTAGGAGAGACACGCCCCGTCAAACTCAACGGAGTATTCGCATTTTTTGTCGCCATCTGTGACCGAGCCGGGGACGGTGCCGGGCTCGATATCGAGCACCGATTGAATTCGGTTGCCGCAGGCTATCGCCTTTGTGACGCTGATTATGAGATTCGCGAGCTTTATCAGCTCAACGAGGATCTGTGACATGTAGTTATAGAGCGCAACGACCGCGCCGCGCGAAATGGCGCCGGAATCAACGCGTATTGCGCCGACATATATCAGCGCGATTATCGCGAGGTTTATGAGTACGAAGGTTGCGGGGTTCATGAAAGCGGATATCCTGCCGACAGCTGTCTGCATCTCGGTCAGGGCGTTGTTTTTCGCGTCGAAGTCCGCAATTTCCTCTTCCTCTTTGCAGAACGCCCTGACAACGCGGGTACCGAGCAGGTTTTCGCGCGTCTTGCTCAGCAGCCCGTCCAGTTTCTGCTGAACCTTGCGGTACATCGGTATGCACACGAGCATTATCGCGAACACGACCGCGGCGAGAGCGGGCACCGCAACGACAAACACGAGCGACGATTTTGCGTCGACCGTGAACGCCATTATCACCGCGCCGAAAACGACGAACGGCGAGCGCAGGACGAGACGCAGGGTCAGGTTTGTTCCGGTCTGAACCTGATTTATGTCGCCCGTCAGGCGGGTTATAAGCGTCGGCGCGCCGAGCGAATCGAGCTGGGAATAAGAGAGCTTGCCGATATGCTTGAAAAGCGCGTGACGGATATCGGAAGCGAAGCCGACTGACGCTTTCGCCGAGAAATACTGCGCCACAAGCGTACTGCAAAGACCCAGTATGCCGAACAGACCGAGCAGCAGGCAGCGTTTGATAATATAAACCTTGTCGCCGTTCTCTATGCCGATGTCGATTATAGTTGAGACTATCAGCGGAACAATCAGCTCGAACGCCACTTCAATGAGCTTGAAAAACGGCGCGAGAATACTTTCAATTTTGTATTTTTTCAAATACTTCAAAAGCTTTGACATGCTATTCTCCTCTTTTATATACTGCATTCTATAATGGTATATAATACCCTAAATAATACCATGAAAACGGCTTTTTTTCAAGATGCTGCGGCTATTTCCCGTTCCTTGACAGAGACGGGGAGCAGTGATAAACTTATGCGTTGTAGAAAAGAAACGGTGTGGTGAACGATGAAAGAAAAGGCTCTCAAAAAAGAGGAAGAGCTTCTCGAATGCGAAAAGCTTTGGATATTTGCCGTTATGATAGCCGTCGGCGGATTTTTCGGCGCATATACTTATGTTCAAAAGGGCGGCGTGTTCTGCAACGCGCAGACGGCGAACTTCGTGCTCATGGCGGTTCAGCTCGGGCGCGGGAACTGGCGCAAGGCGCTGTATTATCTCCTGCCCGCTTCGGCTTATCTGCTCGGCACGGTCATTTCGGAATTTTTGCCCAAGCATATAAACCGCCGTAAGATAGTTCGCTGGGACACGGCGTTCGTGGCGTTTGAAATGGCGTGGATATTTGCGCTCGGCTTCGTCCCGGACGATGCGCCGCCGCAGATCTGCCAGGTGGCTGTGAATTTTATCGCTTCGATGCAGTTCAATACATTCCGCCAGGCGAAAAAGATTCCGATGGCGACTACCTTCTGCACCAACCATGTCCGCCAGGTCGGCTCGAACCTCGTCAAGTGGCTTCGCAGCGGAAATAAAGAGGCGCGCGGCAAGATGTTCGCGCATCTGCTGATGATAGGCTCGTTTGTCGCGGGCGCGGTCGCTTCAACTTTTCTCTGCGGCTATCTCGGCGGCAAGACTATCTGGTGCGCCGAAATATTGCTCTCGATAGTGTTCTTTGCGCTCCTGCGCGCCGATCTCGGCGAGGAACATGATAAACTCGATGTCGTTCCGCACGGCCATTGATGACAAGCTGTTAAGCTTTACATGATTTATAAATAAAAAAACAAAAGCTCTCATGCGTCCCCGAATATGTTGATATATCGGGAAAGTCGCACGGGAGTTTTGATTTTTGCGCTAAAAAATAGGTGTGTAAATTGTAAAGTAAATCGCTTTACAATTTATTTTAGCCCATTATGGGTATCTCAAGGAATGTGTAGGTGAAGCAATTGATAATATAGAAAATAAATGCGGCTGTCGGGACTGCATATCCCGCGAATTTTTTCGCCTTACTCTCAGAAAGTGAAGAATACATCGCTGCGCAGGCGATGAGCGTGAACATCTCGGTGAAGTAAAATACGCGCTGACCGGAGGCGTAGACGGACGAAGAGAATCCGAGCACTGCGGCGCAGCAGACAGCGGCGCTGAACAGCACGCCGACGGTAAACCCGAGCTTTTTATTCTTCTTGATGAGCGCCGCTATAAGAATGAAAAGGCTAAAGAGAAAGACAAAACAGAGCGCGATAACCGCGAGTTCGAGCGGAAGATAATTGCCGCTCTTGAACATCTTTTCAAAGCCCTTGTCAGGGGTGGTGCGGCGGATAATAATATATGCGGCGTTGACTCCGACGCACAGCACCGAGGCGAATATTGCAAAGGCTGATGTGATGTTCTTTATTTTCCGCGAACCGCCGAACGCTTCATATACCGATGCGCCGAGCAGAACGAGAAAAACAGCTGCTGTTATCAGCGAGAAGAAAAATGAAAATGCAAAATAATTTGAAAATCCGCAGAGCAGTCTTTCAAATATATTCATTTTAGAGAATCTTTCAAAACCCGCTGCCGCCTCCATCGCTCCGCGCCCGCGAAGTCCGGGAGAGAGAACCAACACGGCGGCGAAAGCCGCGCTCGGCAGGAGCGGGATGAATTGACGGAATCCGAGTTTGCGTTGATATGCCGAAAAAATCAGCAGAATCACTTGCAGCGCGAGCGCCGCGGCGCAGGACTGCTCCTGAGATGCCGCGACGACAGAAGCAATCGCGGCGGCGACATATGCCATGGGATTCACGCGCCCGCCGAACACCTCGAATGTGAGCGGAGTCATCGTGATAAGCAAGGCAGTGAACGGAACGAGGAATGTGAACGAACCCGCAAACCAGAACACCGACGGGTTGAGGCATGGCAGGAATACTGCCAACGGCACCGAGCAGGCGAAGATATATCTCTGTCTTATATCTGTCTTTTCGCCTAAAAAGTCCGACAGGCGGCAGAGAAAATACATTATATATATAATCAGCGCGGCGATGAACAGCTTCCAGAAAATGAGCGGCAGGCGCAGAAAATTTATCATCAGCCATTCGCCGACTATCCGCCCGGACACGGTCGTGTACCGCTCGTGCAACCAGCTTGTTACTGTGAATCCGTTTCGGTGGAGTATGCCGAGAAAGTGACCGTCGTCGGTTTTGAGGATCAGCCGCGTGAACACCGTGCAGAAAAACAGCACGGCGGCGGAGAATGCGGCGATTATCGAGCGCGGAGAGTTTTGAAATTCTTTCAGCTTTTCTCTCATCTTTCGCCACCTCCCGCCAACGCATACGGATTTTCGGCGGTTCCGCTTCCGCAAAGAACGAGAATACCGCTGCGAAGATACATCGCCGGGCATACGCCGCACAGCTCGTCCGCCGCGAGCGTTTTATAGAATCCGCCGGTCGTGGTGACCGCCGTCACGCTGCTCTGATTCGTTGAAACCGGAGAGCTTGTCCAGTACCAGCAGTATTTGCGCAGAGTTAAATAGCGCGAAGTATCATTTTTGATGCACTGCTCGGTCGGGCTTCTGCGGCGGTCGGCGGTGCTTATATTTTTGAGCATATCTTTTGACGGCAGGAATATTGAATCGCCGTTTTTGTCAGGCGATATGAGCGAAAGGTCAAACTCTGAAAAATTCTCCGGATTTAAAAATCCACTCTCCGAATTGAGCCATGCGCGCAGGGGAGAGGCGAGATAATCGGAACTGCCGATGCCGTCCTCAGACGGGTCGAACGCCCTGAAGCACAGCACTTTTTCGCTCATGAGCAGAGCTTTGCCGCCCGTTTCGATGACTCTCCATATAATAGGCTCGCCGAGATATGAGCCGATGGCTATTCTGTCGCCGCTCTTGAGCGTGACTTCCCGCGATTCATTGCCACCGACGCTGACGGACGAAGAAAACAGAAGGTGAGCCGATGTGCTTTTGATTTTTGCGTTCCCGATAAAAGTCAGCGCAAATAGCAATATTGCCGCAATTGCAGCCGCTCTGAAAGCCTTTTTCATCGGCTCACCCCTTCTGCTTTATTTTACATATACTATGTCGAGCTCGTTGCAAGGTCCGCCCAGCTTCTGCTTCCCGGCGGAGTTGAGCCCGAGCATGCCGTTTGCCGCGAAAAATTCGCTCTCGATAACGCACGGCTTGTTGAGATTCTTGAGCTGAGTCGCTTTTGTGCCGGTCGTGTTGCCGATGCCCTTGACATACATCGACGAGCAGTTGCCACCGTTTAGCAAAAACGCATTTCTCGCGCCGTATGCTATGAGGACTTTCATCATATTGTCGAGCGGCATGAATTCGCCGACGGCCATGATATACTTGTTCTCCGATATCTGCGCGAACACCGTGCGGTTGTGATAATAAGTGTCGTGCTCGTTGGTCGCCTTGCCGTTTGTTATGACTTGCCACTGATAGCGCAGGGAATTGTAAACACCCTGCGAGATGTACGATTTGCAGTTTTCGTTTGTGAGCGTTTCGACTTTCCATGTGCCGTTTCTGTAAATCAGCAGTCGCTTTTGCCCGCTGCCGTCGGTCGAAACTACCGAGCCGTTGCGAATTGTCGGAGCGCCTTTTTTATATGTTGAGCCTGCCTCGCCGTTTATCGCTATGAGCGCGCCGCTCTTTCTGCCCATATCCTCAACCCTGCCGACATTCGTGCCGAGCAGCTGTTGGCTCGATGCAACGCCGATGTGCTCGGGCGAGCAGGTGATTATCGCTATATTGACTACCGGCTGATAAGTGACCGTCTTGTCGTAGTCGATAGCGCCGTCAGCGTTCGCTTTTTTGAAAGCCTGAGTTATCTGCGGCCCATAGGCTATTCGGTGGATTTCTATATTCACTCCGTTTGAATTGAGTTTCCACGCCCTGAGCACTTTTGCGCCGGCGATGCTTTTTACGCTTCCTGCGCTGACTTCAAGCTTGCCTTTTGAAGCTGAACCGGAATTATTTGATTTTGCAGTTGCTGCGGGCTTTGATGCCGGCTTGTCTGCCGTCGGTTTCTGTGCGCTCTGAGCAGTGCTCTCCTCTGCGGATTCGGATACCGCTTCGGAGTTCGTCTCTTCTGCACTCGTCTGCGCGTTGACTTCGGTTTCTGCGGCGGATATGTCTTCTGCCGCGGTCGTGCCGGGCTCGGGCGTTTTTGTGCCGCATGCCGTGAAGCTCATGAGAATCAGCAGGCACGCGAGCAAAAGCGCGAATAATTTTCTTGTCATATGTATCCTCCTTTTGAATATTTCTTCCAAATCGATTATATCATTGTGCCTCGCTCAATTATATGCCGTAAGCGCATTTTGACAAATAATTTTTCGTCATTTTGCACTCTTTTTTATATAGTATATATGTATATTCTCTCTTAATTTTTGCTTTAATGCGCTGATACTTTATGATATAATTAAATCAGCGGCGGGCAAGTATGCATATGCTAACCAAACTTGCCGCGCCCGATATGCATTGTTTGTGCATAAATTCTCTGAAAGGGTGAAGATATATGAAATATGCTGTAGTTCTCTGCGACGGCATGGCGGATTATCCCGTTGAGGCTCTCGGCGGCAAGACGCCGATGGAAGTCGCAAAGAAGCCCAATATCGATGCGCTCGCGTCGAAGGGTGAAGTCGGACTTGTCAGAACCGTTGCCGCCGGACTCAAACCCGGCAGCGATGTTGCAAATATGAGCGTGCTCGGATTCGATCCGAAGAAGTGCTACACAGGACGCTCGCCCCTTGAGGCGGTCAGCATCGGAGTCAAGATGAGCGAAACGGATATCGCTCTGCGCTGCAACCTTGTCACCTTGAGCGACGAGGCGGATTACGGCGCAAAGACCATGCTCGACTACTCCGGCGGCGATATCTCGACCGAAGAGGCGGCGCAGATAATCGAGACCGTGCAGGAGCATTTCGGCAGCAGCGAATTTGATTTTTACAGCGGCGTGGCTTATCGCCATTGCCTTATCGTACATAACGGCACGACGGATCTCGGCAAGATGACCCCTCCGCATGATATCTCCGGCAGAGTTATCGGTGAATATCTTTCGACTTCTCCAAACGCCGAAAAGCTCATTGCCATGATGCGCGAGAGCTACGACCTTCTTAAAGATCACCCCGTGAACAAGAAGAGAATCGCCGAGGGCAAGCTCCCCGCAAATTCAATCTGGCTCTGGGGCGAGGGAAGCCGCCCGGCTCTGCCGTCCTTTGAAGAGAAGTTCGGCGTGAAGGGCAGCATCGTCTCGGCAGTCGATCTGCTCAAGGGTATCGGCATCTGTGCGGGCATGAACACCCCCGAAGTCGAGGGCGCAACCGGCTATATCGACACGAATTTCGAGGGCAAAGCGAACGCTGCAATCGACGAATGGCGTAAAGGTCAGGACCTTGTCTATATCCATGTCGAGGCTCCCGACGAGTGCGGCCACAGAAACGAGCCCGAAAATAAAGTCAAAGCAATCGAGCTTATTGACAGCCGTATAATGCCTATAATCCTTGACTATCTCAACACTCAGGACGATTATAAAGTCATGGTTCTGCCGGATCATCCGACCCCGATATCGACCCGCACCCACGCATCCGACCCCGTGCCGTATCTGATTTATCGTAAAGGCAAAGAGCTTGACAGCGGCGTTGCGAGCATAAATGAAAAATCAGCATCCGAGACCGGCAATTTTGTTGATCCCGGCTTCGACCTTATGGGTCATTTTCTCAAAGACTGACAAAAAGGAGGAGACAAAATGAGCTTTAATATAGAAACAAAGTGCGTGCAGTCCGGCTACACTCCGAAAAACGGCGAGCCGCGCGTTGTGCCGATAGTCCAGAGCACGACATATAAATACGAATCGAGCGAGCAGATGGGCAGGCTCTTCGATCTGCAGGAGTCCGGATATTTCTACACCCGTCTCCAGAACCCGACAAACGACTGCGTAGCCGCGAAGATAGCCGACCTTGAGGGCGGCGTCGGCGCGATGCTCACTTCGTCCGGCCAGGCGGCGTCGTTCTTCTCCGTTTTCAATATCTGCTCCGCAGGCGACCATGTCGTCGCGGCGTCCGCGATATACGGCGGAACTTTCAATCTCTTCAATGTCACGATGAGAAAGCTTGGCATCGATTTCACTTTCGTTCGCCCCGATGCGACGGAGGAGGAGCTCAACGCGGCATTCAAAGATAACACAAAAGCCGTGTTCGCCGAGACTATCTCGAACCCCTCGCTCGTTGTGCTCGATATTGAGAAGTATGCGCGAGCGGCTCATTCCCACGGCGTGCCGCTGATAGTCGACAACACTTTCCCAACCCCGATAAACTGCCGCCCGTTTGAGTTCGGCGCGGATATAGTTACCCATTCGACCACAAAATATATGGACGGCCACGCGACAAGCGTAGGCGGAGTTATAGTTGACAGCGGCAACTTCGACTGGACTCAGAACGACAAGTTCCCGGGACTTACAACTCCCGACGAGTCGTACCATGGTGTTGTATACACCGAGCAGTTCGGCAAGGCTGCATATATAACAAAGTGCACGACTCAGCTCATGCGCGACCTTGGCTCAATTCAGTCCCCGATGAACGCATTCCTGCTCAACCTCGGACTCGAGACCTTGCATCTGCGTATGCCGCGCCACTGCTCAAACGCTCTCGCTGTTGCAAAGTTCCTGAAGGCTCATCCGAAGATCGAGTCCGTCCGCTATCCCGGCCTCGAGGGCGACGAATACTATGACCTTGCGCAGAAGTATATGCCCAACGGCACCTGCGGCGTCATTTCGCTGAGAATAAAAGGCGGCAGAGAGGACGCGGTCAGATTCATGGACAGTCTCAAGCTCGCGGCGATAGTCACCCATGTTGCGGACAGCCGCACCTGCTGTCTGCACCCGGCGAGCACAACTCATCGCCAGCTCACCGCGCAGGAGCTCGACGACTGCGGAGTCTATGAAAATCTTGTCAGACTTTCTGTCGGAACAGAGAATGTCGATGACATAATTGCCGATCTTGACGCGGCTCTCGCGAACATCTGAGGTTAGCAAAATAGACAAAAATCACGCGTAAAATTTTATGCATAAAACCCGGCTGCAAGTTTTCCTGCAACCGGGTTAATTTTTTGTCACTGCATATGCGGCTTATGCAGAATATTTCCATATAGTTATTAAAATCAAACTGTAAAGTTTTTTACTTTACGCATATATTCCAAATAGTCATCAAAACATAAAAGTTATCCACATTATCCACATAGTTATCCACATCAGCAAGGAGGAAAGCTTTACCGCTTGCGAAAAAGAATCAATGAATAATTGTTGAATATCGAATGAATGTCAATGAATAAATTCAAAAGTGCGCAAAAAATACCGCCCGAATTTCTGAAGGAAAAAACACGGGCGGTTTCAATATTTTTATGTTGCTCAGTTGATGAACGGGAGACTTCTGACGAGATCGTTTATCCCGCCGAGCGAACCGTGGAAGAAGCTGCGTATCATTTCAAACACAGTCATCGACGCGGTTATCGCAAACAGCACTCCGACGATTATCGCAATAATAACTGCGAGTCCCACGCCGACCGCGAGACCTATCAGCGTAAACTGACCGATACCATTTGCGACCTTCGGCTTGTCGCTCTTCCATATTAGATAGAGCACGAGGCTGACGAGCGGCAGGAACCACAGCAGCGGACCGAAGAAGCCGAGGAAAAATCCGAGAACTTTCCATCCGCCGGTGCTTTCGCTTTCCTGCTCGGGCTTTTTGTTCGCTTTCGGCTGAACAGGTGCGGGAGCAGGCAGGGGAGCCGGCTCTTTCTGAATATCATTATGTATGGGCTGAGTATTTTCTGCGGCGGACTGTTCCTGTGCCGCGCGTCTGGCGTCGCTCTCCGCGAGGCTTACCGGTTCGCCGCAATATGGACAGACCTTGAATCCGTCTTCGAGCTGCTTTCCGCAATTTCTGCAAAACATAATATCACTCTTTCGTTTTTGTGTCCGCGCAGATTACTTGTCGCCCGACTTCTTCTCGAGCTTGCGTTTGTTGCCTTTGTCGTCTACTATATATGTATTGTCGAGCTGGGCTGTAAGGCTCGCCTTGAAATCGACGACATACTGCTTCTTGAGACCCTCCCATTCGGCGAATTCCTCTTCGCTCAGATCCCTCTCCTGCGACAGGTGATAGAGATCGTTCATGCGCTTTATCTCTTCTTTTTTCATGTCTGCCTCCGTGAGCTTATATAATACATTTATTATATACTATGCCGGGGATAAAGTCAATTTGAGCGGTAGATTGTCGATTTTATCGCGCTATCGGCAAAATTTTTCGTAAATCATAAGCGAGCAAATGGTATGAAAAAACGAGAAAACTTGAGAAAAACGGAGATAGCAAAACATAAATTAAAATTTAAAGAAAAAGTGCTTGACAAGCATAGAGCGATGTGGTAATATATCGTAGCATTAAGAAATCGGAGGTAACAAGTATGTCAACTTATATGCCCAAAGCGGGCGACATCACCCGTAAGTGGTATGTCATCGATGCTGCCGGTAAGCCTCTCGGCAAGGTAGCAGTTCAGGCTGCCGTCCTTCTTCGCGGCAAGCATAAGCCCACATTCGCTCCTCACGCCGACTGCGGCGATCATGTAATCATCATCAACGCTGAGAAGGCTGTCCTCACCGGCAACAAGCTCAACCAGAAGATGTATTATCATCACACCGGCTATATCGGCAACATGAAAGAGGTCAAGTACAGCACCCTCATGAAGACAAAGCCCGAGTTCGCTGTCGAGCTTGCAGTTAAGGGTATGCTGCCCGATTCTACTCTGGGCCGCACCGCTCTGACCAGACTCCGCGTTTACAGAGGCGCAGAGCACAAGCACGAAGCACAGAAGCCCGAAGAGTGGGCTCTTTAATGAAGGGAGGCAATAAATAATGTACGATTCAGTTCCTTACTTCTACGGCACAGGCCGCAGAAAGAAATCAGTCGCCAGAGTCCGTCTTTATGCCGGCACCGGCAAGATCATCATCAACGACAGAGAGATTGACAATTATTTCGGCCTTGAGACCCTCAAGCTCATCGTCCGCCAGCCTCTCGCTCTTACAGGCACCAGTGAAAAGCTCGATGTCATCTGCCGCGTCAACGGCGGTGGCGTGACCGGCCAGGCAGGTGCTATCCGCCACGGTATCTCCAGAGCACTCCTTCAGTATGATGCAGAGCTTCGCCCCGCACTCAAGAAGGCAGGCTTCCTGACCAGAGACCCGAGAATGACCGAAAGAAAGAAGTACGGTCTCAAGGGCGCTCGCCGTGCACCCCAGTTCTCGAAGCGCTGAATTTTTACCGCTTACAAGACGAATATCAGCTCCCGGGCAGCATTGCTGTTCGGGAGTTTTTCTGCATTTTTGAAGGGCTTTTTGCGCCCGGCAGCTTTTTTTGGAGGCAAACTCCCGAGTTTTCGGCTATTTCTTGAAAAATCAATGCGTTGTGATATAATTAATATTGAGAAATGAGCTTATAAAGGAGTGACTTGTTCGGAACAGAAAATATAACGGACATAAGAGAACCGAAGCCCTTGCTCTTTTGGCGCAGTGCGGCATATCAAGGAAAGGTAACAGGAAAATGAAAAAGCGCTTTATTTCTTTTGCACTCGTGTGCATTCTCTTGCTGATTTTTCCCGCGTGCTCATCGAAACAGAACAATGACTACGGAGGCGATCCTATGGAATTTAAAAGCTTTAAGCTGACGGAGAACAACTGCTCGGCACAGAACGCCGTGTATGAGGGATGCAAAACAGAGGACGGAGTACATCTTGAGTATTATATGAGCTCGAACGACTGGGATAACGAGCTGTCCTGCTTTGTCGAATCCCGCGACGTCATCCGCTCGGTTGACGGGGACGAGAATCTCTACCGCGAGGTGTGCGCCCTGTTCGGAAATTGCAGAATAGATGAATGGGCGGGCTTCCGAGGCGCAAATCCCACCGATGTTCTCGACGGAAGCTCGATGAGCTTTTCTGCTGTCTTGGCGGACGGAACGGAGATTGAGGCGAGCGGGAGCAACAACTTCCCGAAAAATTACCAAACATTAAGAGCCGGGATTAACAGGCTGATAACCTCGAATAAAATAAGAAGCACCGAGTTTTCCGAAGGGAGCTATGCGATTTCGCTGCCCAAAAGTTGGGTAGGCGTAGTCAGCGCCGGTTTTTCGGAGGGCATGGTGACCTTTTCCGTCGATAAAACGGACGGCGATGAGCTCACGTTCTTTATAATCGATACCGGCAACGGCTATTTCTCGGACTCCTACAAGGGCAGAGTGGAAGTGGGGCGGCTTGTTTCGGACGAAAACACCCTGTTTGTTACGGCGCGCGACCATTATCGGATAAACGCATACTCGGAAAAAGTTTCCGAGGCCGCGCTTGCGCTTTGGGAGACCTATGAGAGCGACAAGCGAGAAATAATAGAAAGCCTGCACGGCATAAACGGGTATGAGCTTTATCCCGAGGACGGGTCTATTCTGCATGAGACCGACGCGCGGGATTTGGCGGATAAGGCGCGAAGCCTCTGGCTGACTCTGAATTTTGCGGGCGAGTATTCCGCCGGGGAGAAGCCCGTGACAATAAGATTCAGAAAGTATATTCCAATGTTCCCCCAATACCGGTATGTGACCACGATGGAAGAGGTCCGCAAAAAATTTTTAGAGGTCTTTTCCGAGGAGTTTACAGATAAAATACTGAGCCAAGCTGTCGCCGATAGGGATTTGATAGAGCATAACGACAACATATATGTAGCATATAAGAAAAACGACGGCGAAGTCTCCTATAACAGCTGGATGCATCACGTCGAGGATGACGGCAACGGGAATTTCACGGTTGTTATGGCCGTAAGAAAACACTCGGTTGACGATATCATCTATGTCAAGCTGCCGACAGGGAAAAATGCGGAGGGAAAGTTCGTGTTTACCGATTACCCCTATTGGGATAAATCAAAATAATTCTCGCGGACATACTCCGCTGGGAACGAAAAGTTTTCTTGTAAATCGCCGCTCTGCGTGATATAATCATATCGATAAAATTTTATCAAAGAGGGGATTTCTATGAAAACCGCAATTTACGGCGCAGGGTCACTCGGCACCGTGCTCGGCGCATATCTCGCAAAGGCGGGCGTGGATGTCGATCTTATCACGCGCAACCGCGAACATGTCGACGCGCTCAACAGAGACGGCGCAAAGATAATCGGCACCGTCAATATGACCGTGCCCGTCCACGCGCTGACTCCCGACGAGATGACCGAAAAATACGAGCTGATAATCCTGCTGACAAAGCAGCTCGACAACGTAAATGTTCTGAAGAATCTTCAGAAGAATATGACCGACGACTGCATCGTCTGCACGCTTCAGAACGGACTGCCGGAGCTCTCGGTCTCCGAGGTCGTCGGCGAGGACAGAACGATGGGCTGCACCGTCGCATGGGGTGCAACGCTCCACGGCAAGGGTGTGTCGGAGCTCACGAGCGAGCCCGACAGCATGAGCTTCGGTCTGGGCAGAATGAACGGTCAAAAGGACGAAAAGCTCATGCAGGTGAAGGCGCTGCTTGAGAAGATGTGTCCCGTTGAGGTCGAAGATAATTTCATGGGCGTGCGCTGGTCGAAGCTGCTCATCAACGCCGCGTTCAGCGGTATGTCCGCCGTTATCGGCGGCACCTTCGGCGATGCCGCGGAGAACAAGACCTCGCGTGTCTGCTGCCAGAATCTTATAAAAGAGTGCATCGATGTTGCCGCGGCGGCGGGAATAAAAATCGAGCCGGTTCAGGGCAAGGATATAGTGAAGCTCCTCGACTACAAGGGCAACGGCATAAAGAAGAAGATATCCTTCGCGCTCATCCCGATCTGCATCAAGAAGCACAGGCTCTTAAAGGCGAGTATGCTCCAGGATCTTGAAAAGGGCAAGAAGTGCGAAGTTGATGCGATAAACGGTGTTGTCTGCGCCTACGGCAGAAAGTACGGTGTGCCGACTCCGTATAACGACAAGGTCTGCGAGATAATCCATGGCATTGAGGACGGCAAGTATACATACACATTCGACAATGTAAAGCTGTTCGCCAACCTGCCGAAATAAGAGGCATATTCGGCATAAACCAAATAACAAACCCCGACTATGTGATTTGTAGTCGGGGTTTATGCTGTTCTGCCACGCAGAATTGCAGATGGTACGGGACGCCGAAATGTGCGTAGAAGCACGTTATTTGTCGAAGAATCTATTTTGGCTCCCCTGCAGGGGAGCTGGATTGGCGAAGCCAAGACTGAGGGGTTATTTCGCTTCGCCCAAAGTTGTGCAGTAGGGGCGGATGTTATCCATCTGCGAAATCTGCGGTGATTTATTGTCGTGCATCTTGTAGGGTGCGGCGACCTCGACGCACCGCTGCCGCGAGAGCGGCACGGAATCTTTGATTTTACCGACCGTAGGGACAGCCCTTGCGGCTGTCCGCTATCGGCG
>ENA-OURP01000134-OURP01000134.1-human-gut-metagenome-genome-assembly--contig:-NODE-134-length-29118-cov-2.69652_pt1 | contig 29118 bp, 22 predicted proteins | sample MGYA00242101_ERZ508991 | MGnify/ENA primary metagenome ERZ508991 (study PRJEB26280, sample SAMEA2338730) | human gut metagenome | biome: human gut; feature: human-associated habitat; material: faeces...
GGTCCATTCCCTCATATTTGCCGGCGTTCTCGTTCATGGTGCCGTCGTCGCTGATGCAGCGGATGACCTCCAGATTGTGCCGCAGGCCCACCTCGAAGTCGTTGGGGTCATGGGCGGGGGTCATCTTCACGGCGCCGGTACCGAAGCCTATCTCGCAGTAATCGTCGCCCACGATGGGGATCTCGCGGTTCATAATGGGCAGGATGCAGGTCTTGCCGATCAGGTGCTTGAATTTCTCGTCCTCCGGGTTCACCGCCACGCCGGTATCGCCGAACATGGTCTCCGGGCGGGTGGTGGCGATCACGATGTCACCGCTGCCGTCCGCCAGGGGGTAACGGATATACCACAGATTGCCGGGCTTATCGGTGTACTCCACCTCGGCGTCGGACAGGGCCGTCAGGCAGTGGGGGCACCAGTTGATGATGCGGCTGCCCTTGTAGATCAGGCCCTTTTCGTACAGCTCGCAGAAGGTCTCGCGCACGGCGCGGGAGCAGCCCTCGTCCATGGTGAAGCGGTCGCGGCTCCAGTCGCAGGAGGCGCCCATCTTCTTTTGCTGCTCCCGTATTTTTCCTTCCAGGCCCACACACGCTCAAGGAACTTCTCGCGGCCCAGATCGTAACGGGTCAGTCCCTCGTTCTTCCGCAGTTCCTCCTCCACCTTGATCTGGGTGGCGATACCGGCGTGGTCGCTGCCGGGCAGCCACAGTGCCTCGTAGCCCTGCATCCGCTTAAAGCGGGTCAGGATGTCCTGCAGGGTGCAGTCCAGGGCGTGGCCCATGTGCAGCTGACCGGTGACGTTGGGGGGCGGCATGACGATGGAAAAAGGCTTCTTGTCCGGGTTCGGCTCCGCCTTGAAGCAGTCGCCGTCCATCCAAAGCTTGTAGATGCGGGATTCCACGTCCCGCGGGTCATAGACCTTGGGCAGTTCTTTCATATCTGTACTCCTTTTTCGGTATTTGACAAAACAAGATATCCGCTGCTTTTGTGTTTCCTACTTCCACACTGTGCATCCGTTCTCCGCCCTGCGGGGCAGCGTGCACGGTAAGAAAATGGGTAAAACAAAAAGTTCGCTCCGTTTTGCCAGTGCAAAACAGGGCGAACATAATGTCCGTGGTACCACCTGTATTCGGGATCGCTCCCGCGCTCATGGGTGCAGCAACACCCCGCCCCGGTAACGGAGGGCAAACCGCCGCGGCCTACTGTCAGTTCAGCGCGAAGCTCAGGGACGACTTGGGCGGGGCATCACGGGCGCTTACACCTGCCGCGCCCTCTCTTGGCATCCGCTGACCGCCTACTGCTTCCCGTCATCGCCGATTTCATATGCAGGAAGTATACTATATCCGCAGGAAAATGTCAAGAGGGAGACGCCGTAGGGCCATCTCCCTCTTGCTATGTACCTTTCAGCGCTTGTTGGACTTGATCCAGATGCCCTGCTTCTCCGCGTTGGCGATAAGCTCATCGCGGAACATGGGGTGGGCAATGGAGATCAGCTTTTCCGCCCGTTCCCAGGTAGAACAGCCCACCAGGTTCACGCCGCCGTACTCGGTGACGATGTAGTACGCCTGGCTGCGGGGGTCGGTGACGATGTCGCCGGGGGCCAGCAGCGGGTTGATGCGGGACTTCACATTACCCTGCTTATCCGTAAACGAGGACGTCAGACAGATAAAGGCCTTGCCGCCATGGGACAACGCCGCACCCTCAAGGAAGTCCAGCTGACCGCCGGTGCCACTGATCTGGCGGGTGCCGGAGCTTTCGGCGCAGATCTGGCCATACAGGTCTACGGAGATACAGTTGTTGATGGAAACAAAATTATCCTGCTTGCCCACATTGGCCGGGTCGTTGCAGTAGCTGATTGGATAGGTGACCACGCCGGGGTTTTCCCGTATCCAATCATACAGATCCGGCGAGCCGATGGCCAGGCCGAAGATGCTCTTGTAGCGGTCCAGCTTCTTCTGGTTGTTGGTGATCTTGCCGGCCTTGTACATATCCAGATAGCTGTCGCACAGCATCTCGGTATGGATGCCCAGATCCCGCAAGTCGCTCTTTGCGATCATCTGGCCCACCGCGTTAGGCAGAGAACCAATGCCCAGCTGCAGCGTGGAGCCGTCCACCATGTTCTGCACCACGTACTCGGCGATCTTCATCTCCGCCTCATTGGCGGCGGGGGACTTGACGCTGGGCAGCGGGCCATGGGGCCCCTCTACGATCATGTCCACATCGCTGATATGGATGCACTCGTCCAGACCGCCGTAGACCCAGGGCAGATTTTCGTTGATCTCCAGAATGACCACGTCCGCCTTGTCCAGCGTGGAACGGGCGGAGGCTGTGGCTCCGGCAAAGTTGAAATAGCCGTGCTCGTTCATGGGGGTCACAGCCATCATAGCCACGTTGACGGTGAGGAACTGGCTGTAATACCAGCTGAGGTTGCGGAACACCATGGGATTAAAATTACACAGTCCGCGGTCGCAGAGCTTGCGCTCATAGCCGGACATATGCCAGCTGTTGTAGACAAAGTGCCTGCGCTCGGGGTCGCACTCTACCATCTGGATCGGGTCGAAGATCAGATAGCCGCGGATCTTGACCTCGCGAAGCTCATCCTTTCTCTTGGCAATGGCGGCGTCCATCAGAGACGGAAAGCCCGTGCCCATGGAGATGTCGATCCAGTCGCCGCTTTTTACCACCCGTGCCGCTTCATCGGCGGTGCATAGCTTGCGCTTGTATTCCGCTGTGTAGTCAAACGGTCTCGCCATAGTGTTCTCCCTTTCCGCATCCTGTGCTGCTGCATTTTTTACTTTGTTAATTTTATCACTTGCCCATCTGTCTGTCAACAGTTTAACAATTTTTTCTTATCGGAATAAGTTATTTCCTCCCTGGATCCCCCGTCTGTCCGGCGCACGGCTTCCCCCTCCCTTTTCCGCATCCGGAAGCCGCAGATACAGGAAAAAACGCCCCGACCTAATGGCCGGGGCGTTTGCTGCGAAGGCTTACTTCTCCGCGCGGCGCTTATAGGATTCGTACTTCTCCTTGGCGGCTTCCTCCGCCTCGGCGAACAGCACCTTGGCGTTCTCCGGGAAGCTCAGCTCCAGAGAGGCGTAACGAACCTCGCCCTTCATGAAGTCGTACAGGGGCATGGTGGGCTCCTTGCTGTCCAGGGTAAAGGTCTTGGTCTCCGGGCTGTACCGGTACAGGTTCCAATAACCGGAGTTGACGGCGTCCTTCATCTCCTGCTGGACGTTGTTCATGCCCTTCTTGATGCCGTGGTTGATGCAGGGCGCGTAACAGATGACGATGGACGGACCCTTGTGGGCCTCAGCCTCCTTGATGGCCTTGATCAGCTGATTGGGATTGGCGCCCATGGAGCACTGGGCCACATAGACGTTATCGTAGGTCATCATCAGCATACCAAGGTCTTTCTTCTTGGTCTTCTTGCCGCTGGCCTGGAATTGGGCAACAGCGCCCACGGGCGTGGCCTTGGAGGACTGGCCGCCGGTGTTGGAGTAGACCTCGGTATCCACCAGCAGGACGTTCACGTCCTCGCCCATGGCGAACACGTGATCCAGACCGCCGTAGCCGATATCGTAGGCCCAGCCGTCGCCGCCGTACATCCACATGGTCTTCTTGGAGAGATCTTTCTTGCGCTTTAGGATCTCGTCCACCAGCTTCTGCTCGTCGGCGGAGAACTTGCCCTTCTCCAGCAGTGCCACCAGCTCGGCAGTGGCGGGGGTGGAGGCGTCCAGGTCATCATACGTCTCCATATACTTGGCGATGGCGGCCTTGACGGCCTCGTCCTTGGTCAGGGCATCCAGCTCCTTAACGTAGCCGGTGACGCAATCACGCAGCTGCTTGACGGCCAGACACATACCGTAGGAGAACTCGGCGTTGTTCTCGAACAGGGAGTTTGACCACGCCACGCCCTTGCCTTCGGCGTTCTTGCAGTACGGTACGCAGGGCATAGCCGCGCCCCAGGCCTGGGTACAGCCGGTGGCGTTGGCCAGATACATCTTGTCGCCGAACATCTGGGTCAGCAGCTTGATGTAGGGCGTCTCGCCGCAGCCGGCGCAGGCACCGTTGAACTCCACCAGGGGCTGCTTGAACTGGCTGCCCTTCAGGGTAAATTTGTCCACGCGGGAGGTCTTTTCCTTCACGGTGGTCAGGAAGTTCCAGTCGGTCTGGTCCAGAGACACCTCGTGGGTGGGGACCATCTTCAGTGCCTTGCCGGACTTGGGGCAGGAGGCTACGCAGCTGCCGCAGCTGGTGCAGTCCAGCGTGGAGACGCCCATGGTGTACTTCAGGCCGGCCAGGCCGGGGCCCTTGGCATCCACCAGCGTCATATCCACCGGTGCGGCCTTGACCTCGCCCTCGTCCAGCAGGAAGGGCCGGATGACGGCGTGGGGGCAGACGAAGGAGCACATATTGCACTGGAGGCACTCGGCAGCGTCCCACACAGGCAGATGGGTGGCGATGCCGCGCTTTTCATACTTGGAAGTGCCCAGCGGCATGGTACCGTCCTCCATGCCCTTGAAGGCGGAAACGGGCAGGTCATCGCCCTTCTGGGCGTTGATGGGCACCAGAATGTTCTTGATGACGTAGGGCAGGCTCTCGTCGGCGGGCTTCAACGCCTTGCCGGTGAGGTTCGTCCATTCGGGCTTCACCTTGACCTCCACCAGGGCGTTGATACCGGCATCCACGGCGGCGATGTTCATGTTGACGACCTTCTCGCCCTTGAGCCCGTAGGTCTTTTTGACGGCGTCCTTCATGTGGGCCACGGCGTCCTCCACGGGGATAACGTTGGCCAACTTGAAGAAGGCGGCCTGCAGCACCATGTTGGAGCGGTTGCCCAGACCCAGCGCCTGAGACTCCTTGTTGGCGTCGATGATGTAGAACTTGATGTCGTTGTCGGCGATGTACTTGAGGATCTCGCCGGGAACATGCTGCTCCAGCTCGTTCTCCGTCCACTCGCAGTTCAGCAGGAAGCTGCCGTGGGGCTTCAGCTCATGGATAATATCGTACTTGGTCAGGTACGTCTGGTTGTGGCAGGCGATGAAGTCCGCGCTGCTCACATAATAGGTAGAGCTGATGGGGTGCTTGCCGAAGCGCAGGTGGCTCTTGGTAATACCAAAGGACTTCTTGGTGTCATACTCAAAGTACGCCTGACAGTACATATCTGTCGTCTCACCGATGATCTTGATGGAGTTCTTGTTGGCGCCCACGGTACCGTCGGAGCCAAGGCCCCAGAACTTGCAGGAGATGGTACCCTCCGGCTCGGTCAGCAGCGGCGCGCCCACGGGCAGGGACAGATGAGTCACGTCGTCCACGATGCCGATGGTAAAGTGGTTCTTCGGCTCGTCCAGCAGCAGATTGTCGAACACGGCCTTGATCTGGGCAGGGGTGGTGTCCTTGCTGGACAGGCCGTAGCGGCCGGCGTAGATGGCGGGGCGGTCGCTCTCGTTGATGTAGGCGGCGCAGATGTCCTCATACAGAGGCTCGCCAATAGAGCCGATCTCCTTGACGCGGTCCAGAACGGCGATTTTCTTCACCGTCTTGGGCATGGCGGCCATCAGATACTTGCGGGAGAAGGGACGGAACAGGTGTACCTGCAGGAAGCCCACCTTCTCGCCCTTGGCGTTCAGGTAATTGACGACCTCCTGGGCGCAGCCGCCCACAGAGCCCATAGCCACGATAACACGCTCGGCGTCCGGTGCGCCGTAGTAGTTAAACAGGTGGTACTCGCGGCCGGTCAGCTTGCTGATCTGGGCCATATAGCCTTCTACGATATCGGGCAACTCGGCGTAGGCCGTGTTGTTGGACTCGCGGAGCTGGAAGTAGATATCCGGGTTATCCACCAGAGAGCGCATCCGGGGATCCTCGGGGTTCAGGGCGTTGGCGCGGAAGGCGGCCAGCGCGTTGTAGTCCACCAGCTTGGCGTACTCGTCGTAGGTCAGCACGTCGATCTTCTGGATCTCGTGGCTGGTACGGAAACCGTCGAAGAAGTGCAGGAACGGGATACGCGCCTTGATGGCGCTCAGGTGCGCCACAGCAGCCAGATCTGCCGCCTGCTGGACGCTGCCGCTGGAAAGCAGGGCAAAGCCCGTCTGACGGCAGTTCATTACGTCGGAGTGGTCGCCGAAGATGGAGAATGCGTGGGTGCCCACGGTGCGGGACGCCACGTGCAGCACGCCGGGCAGACGCTCGCCGGAGATGCGGTGCATGGTGGGGATCATCAGCATCAGGCCCTGGGACGCGGTGAAGCTGGTGGCCAAAGCACCGGCCTCCAACGCACCGTGACAGGCGCCGCAGGCGCCGGCCTCGGACTGCATCTCAACCAGACGCACCGGCTGGCCGAAGATGTTTTTCCTGCCGTTGGCCGACCAGGCATCGGCGTGCTCCGCCATGGGGCTGGACGGCGTAATGGGATAGATGGCAGCGACCTCGGAAAAGGCGTATGCCACATACGCCGCCGCTTCGTTGCCGTCGCAGATCTTCATGATCTTGCTCATCTTTCTTTCCTCCTCTATACAAGTGCTCCCGCCCTTCGGGCAGGCTTACCAATACAGAAATGATTATAGCATTCGCACTTTACATGGTCAATGCGGCAAGGGCGATTCTGTGACTTTTACCACAAAATCGCCCCTGTATTTGTTCAAAAAAGCAAGTCAAAATACGATCGGATCGCCGTCCGTTCGGACGTGTCCATCGGTGACGGTCAAATCGCCGCCCAGTTGATTTTCATACACGCCGTCGGCTCTTTCCACCACCGTGGCCTCACCTTCGCCGGACAGATCAAATACACCGGTGCGCTCCCCTGCTGGGGACTTATAGTGCCCGATAACAGCGCCGCCGCTGACCTCGTACCACACCACACCCTCCAGCGGCAGTTCCAGTTTCATAGCCTTACACCGCCGCAGGAAGTCGGACAGGTCAGACCGCTTGTCGCCGAAATTATCGTCCGCATCGAACAGGCCTACCTGCCGGCGCGGTGCGAACTCCGTACCGCCGTAGAGCAGCATACTGCCCCGACAGAAGTACAAAAATGCCAGCCAGTGCCGCAGCCGCCGTTCGTCCTGCACCCAGTGGGCCAGACGCGGTGTGTCGTGGTTCTCACCGCAGCGCATCTTGATAAAACCCGCGGGATATGTCAGCTCCTGGTAGTTCAGCATATCGATGTACTGCCGCAGGCTGTTTTCCCCGGACAGGTACCCTTCGAACCACGGCCAGATATCATAGTCGTAGGTCATGTCGAAGGCCCGGTACAGCTCCGTATCCGTGGCGCAATAGGCACCCTGCCGCCGCAGACCCAGCACATGGGCGCCGTGTACGCTCTCCGCCAGCCAGATGCAGCCGGGGCGGACCACTTCCACCTCCTGCCGCGCCCGGGCCCAGAAGTCCAGGGGCACGCTGCTGGCCACATCGCAGCGGAAGCCGTCCACGATCTCCGCCCACATTTTCAGCGTATCGATCTGGTAGCGCCACAGTTCCTTGTGGGTATAATCCAGGTCTACTACATCCCACCAATCCGCCACATGGCGGCTGGGCCGACCCTGCTCGTCCCGGAAAAACCACTCCGGGTGGGTCTGGGCCAGCACCGAGTCCGGCGACGTGTGGTTGTACACCACGTCGATGATGCACTTCATGCCCCGGACATGGATGGCGCCCACCAGATGGCGGAAATCCTCCACGGTGCCGTACTCCGGGTTCACGCCCCGGTAGTCACGGATGGCGTAGGGACTGCCCAGCGTGCCCTTGCGGCCCACCTCGCCAATAGGATGGATAGGCATCAGCCATACAATATCCGTACCCAAGGCGCTCAATCGGTCCAGATCACGTTCCAGCGCACGGAAGGTGCCCTCCGGTGTGTGGTTTCGCACGAACACGCTGTAGATCAGCTGATGCTGCAATGTCTTATCCGTATTCACTGCCATATTGATTGCCTCCTCAGTCCAGAAGTGCTAAAAATTCGTCCTCCGTCAGCACGGGAATGCCCAGCGCCTCTGCTTTTTGCAGCTTGCTGCCGGCATTTTCTCCGGCCACCACATAGGTGGTCTTTTTTGACACGGAGCCGGCGGCCTTGCCGCCCCGCTTTTCGATCATCTCCGCCGCCGCGTCTCGGGTAAACTTTTCCAGCGTGCCTGTCAGCACAAAAGTCATTCCGGCAAAACGACTGTCAACCGTTTTCTCTTTACAGGTCATATTGACGCCGACGGCCTTCAGCCGCGCCAGCAGATCGCGGGACTGGGGGCTTTTCATCCACTGGCAGAGATACCGCGCGGTAATGGGGCCCACGTCGTCCACGGCAGTCAGCTCCTCCTCCGGAGCCGCTGCCAGTGCGTCCATAGTGCCGAACCGCTGCGCCAGCGTCTTGGCAGCCTTCTCCCCCACCTGCCGTATGCCCAGCGCGTTGATGAGCCGCCACAGGTCGTTGTCCCGGCTTCTGGCGATAGCGTCCACCGCATTCTGCGCCGATTTTTTGCCCATGCGCTCCAGCGGCTCCAGCTGCTTCGGCGTTAGGCTGTACAGGTCCGCGGCGGTCCGGACAAGTCCGCTGTCGATCAGCTGCTGCATCACCGCAGGTCCCAGCCCGTCAATGTCCATAGCGCCCCTGCTGGCAAAGTGGGTCAGGTACTGCAGCAGCTGGGCGGGGCACTCCGCGCCGGTGCAGCGCAGCGCCGCGCCGTCCTCGTCCCGCACCACCGGTGCGCCGCACACGGGGCACGTCTCGGGCAGGGTATAGGGCTTCGTCCCGGCGGGACGCTTGTCCGCCACCACCTCAACGATCTCCGGGATGATCTCGCCGGCCTTCCGCACCAACACCGTATCCCCCACCCGGATATCCTTCTGGGTAATATAATCCTGGTTATGCAGCGTGGCAAAGGCGACCGTCGTGCCCGCCAGCCGTACCGGCTCCAGCTCCGCCTTGGGCGTCAGCACACCGGTGCGGCCCACCTGTACCACGATATCCTTCACCACCGACGGCTTGACCTCCGGCGGATATTTGTATGCAATGGCCCATTTGGGGAACTTTGCCGTACTGCCGATGACCTCGCGGTCATGCAGGTCGTCCAGCTTCACCACCGCACCGTCGATATCGAAAGGAAACTGCTCACGGCCATCGCCCAGCGCCGCGATCTCCGCCAGGATATCCGACGGCGCGGACAGCCGTTTGTGGGGAATCACCTTGAAATGCTGGCTGGCCAGATAGTCGATCGTCTCTGTGTGGGTGGAAAATTCCCGGCCCTCCGCCAGCTGTAAATTAAAGACCGCGATGTCCAGCCGCCGCTGGGCGGCGATCTTGGGGTCCAGCTGCCGCAGGGAGCCGGCGGCGGCGTTGCGGGGATTGGCCATCAGTGGCTTGCCCTCGATCTCACGCCGGGCGTTGATCTCCTCGAACACACTGCGGGCCATGTACACCTCGCCCCGCACGATGAGGCGGGGCAGCTTCTCCGGCAGGGTCATGGGGATAGACCGGATCGTCCGCAGATTTTCGGTCACGTCCTCCCCCACCCGTCCGTCACCCCGGGTGGCGCCCCGGACGAACACGCCGTCACGGTATTCCAGTGCCACGGAGAGGCCGTCCACCTTCGGTTCCACGCTGTAGGCGGGGTGCTCCAGGGGTATCTTCTCCAGGAAGCGGCAGACCTCCTCGTCGTCGAACACATCCTGCAGGCTTTCCAGCGGCACGGCGTGGGTCACCTGCTGAAACTCCGTCAGCGTCTGTCCGCCCACCCGCTGGGTGGGAGAATCCGGCGTGATCTCCTCCGGATGCGCCGCCTCCAAGTCCTCCAGCCGCCGCAGCAGATGGTCATATTCATAATCCGACATGGTGGGCGCATCCAGCACGTAGTAGAGGTATCCGTTCTCCGTCAGCGTACAGCGCAGCTCCTGTATCTCCTTGCGATAGTCCATATCCAAGCCCTCATCCATTGTTCATAATGTACTCGTCGGCGTAATCCTCGATCTTATCCTCCGTGGTGCTGAAATAGGTGTACGTCTGGGGTACGCCGCCCACGATCACCGTCTCCGCCACGGATATCTCGTTGCTCACTTTTGTGTAGGTGGTGATGCCCGGCAGCAAGATACTCACACGTACGTCTACATCCAGCAGGATCTGGTGCTTTGTCTGGTTGATGCCCGCCGCCGTGAATTTATCCCGGAATTTGGCGGTAGCCGTGCCGATAGTCTCCATTTTTACCGTCAGCTTCGGCCCCCGGCCCGCCAGCAACGGCGAACCGGTCAGTGTGCCCAGCGGCACCGCCAGTTCACTGGCGGATACCTGACTCAGCCGCGCCAGTACGTCATCCGCCACCGCGGTCTGCAGGCGGTTGAACTCCGCCATATTGCTGCTCAGCGCCGTCACGCGGCCGTCGTCATTCTGTGCGTCGCGGATGATCACGCCGGTCACGCGGCCGTCGCTGTCCTTGTCGAACTTTACCAGCCGGTCGTATTCCATCCAGCCGTTTTCCACGGCGTCGTTCACCGCCGCCACCACGATGCGGCTGACAGTATTGGCGCACCGGGCTGTTGCCAGATTTTCCAGCATGGGCCGCAGGTGCAGCAGGATCGCCGTCAGCAGCGCCGTCAGCGCCAGCAGGATGATCGCCAGCCACACACGCACCCGCTGCCGCCGGGTCAATCGTATATACCGCAGCCGGCCCATGCCGTCACCTCCCATAGACGCGCTGTATGACGCGCTTACTATGGAAGTCTATGACACCACGGCTTTTCCTCATTCCTCCCAGCCGTTCACGATGGCTTTGAAAAAGTCGCCGCGCTCGGCAAAGTTCTTGAATTGGTCAAAAGATGCACAGGCCGGCGACAGCGTCACCACATCACCGGGCTGTGCCCGATCGCGGGCGGCCTGCACCGCCGCTGCCAGAGGCGCGGCGTCGATGATCTCCGGGTGGCCGGGCCGGTACCCCGACGCATTCTCCACGGCGGCGCGTATTTTATCCGCTGTGGCACCGCAGAGCACCAGCAACTTCACATGCGCCACGATCTCCGGCCCCAGCACATCAAAGGGAATGTGTTTGTCATAGCCGCCGGCGATCATGATTACCTTCTCGCTGAACGACCGCAGCCCCGCGATGGCACGGGAGGGACTGGAGGCAATGGAGTCATTATAATACCGCACGCCCTTATAGGTTCGTACCAGCTCGATGCGGTGCTCCACACCGCCGAATTCCCGGGCAAAGGTCCGGATGACCTGGTCCGGCACAAGGCCGTCCACGGCGGCGATGGCCGCCATATAATTCTCCACATTGTGTACGCCGGGGAGCTTGATGTCCCTCGTGGTCATCACGATGCGCTCATGACCGCCGCTGCGGCAGACAACGTCCTCGCCCCGCAGGAAGACGCCGTCTGCCACCTCACTCTGCCGGCTGAAGAGCCGGGCGTGGCCGGGCGCGCGGGTGGACTGCTCTGCTGTGATGGCATTATCCGCATTAAAAATGGCAATGTCCTCCCGACTCTGATGGGTAAAAATATTCTCCTTGGCCGCCACATACTCCGCCATGTCCCGGTGCACATCCAGATGGTTGGGCGCCAGATTTGTGACGACCGCAATGTGCGGACTCTGCGTCATGGTCATCAGCTGGAAGCTGGACAGCTCCAACACCGCAAAATCCGTGCTCAGCATTCCGTCCGCCTCGCACAGCAGCGGGTGGCCGATATTGCCGCCCACCCACACACGCTTTCCGGCCTTTTTCAGCAGCTCGGCAATGATGGTGGTGGTCGTCGTCTTGCCGTCAGAGCCGGTGACAGCGATGATCGGACACGGGCAAATCAGGAAGAAAACCTCCATTTCACTGGTCAGAACGGCGCCTTTTTGAACACAGGCCGATATCTCCGGCACATCCGGGCGCAGCCCCGGTGTGCGGAAGATCACGTCCGCGTCCAAGTCCTTCAGATAGTCCGCGCCCAGGTGCAGCTCGCAGCCAAGACGCTCCAGGTCTTCGGCCTGCTGCCCCATCTCCTCCCGGGTACGCTTATCGCAGGCGGTTACGCGGATTCCCTCCGCCAGCAGCAGCTTCAGCAGCGGCGTGTTGCTGACACCGATACCGATGATTGCTATGCGCTTGCCGCGCATGTCCTCTATATATTCATGCAACGTCATGTTATACTCCTCCATCCGGCACAGTATTGCTCCGTTCATTATACCTCTTTGGCACCGATTGTACAACAAAAAAACGCACCCCGGAGGATGCGTTTTTTTAGATCGCGACTGTGATGGGCGCTTCCAGCGCTACCGAGCCGCCGATGGATGCCGCGGTGACGGCGCCTGCCTGTCTTGTAACAGACGCATACACCGTTCCCGCCGGCTGCCGCAGGGCAACGGAGAAGTCTCCGTCACAGCCCCGGCTCAGGGCGATGGCGCTGGCCAGCGTGCCGCTGCCGCAGCTGCCCTCAAACACCAGCGTACCCGCTTCGGGCACCTTTACAAGCGGCGTCATGCGCTCACCCTCGATGAAGCACACACCATAGGCCTCCAACATCGGATCTTCCGCAAAGATCGGCTCTGCTGCCGCAAAGAAATCCCGGCTGGGCGCGACACCCTGAACCACCAGGTGTGCGATACCGCCAAGATGCACAAGCGTTCCCGCCGTGCCGGCAACCTCCACTTGCTCTACGAGCTTCGGAAGCGGCATCTCCGCGGACGCCGTACCGGCATCCATATCCACGGTCACGGCCACCGGATGATCGCACCCGCTGACAGAAAGCCGCATGGTGTGACGGCCCTTCAGCCCCTGCTGCTTCGCCAACAGATAGCCATACGCCCGGGAGGCGTTGCCGCAGAACTCGCCGGCCTCCATTTCCATATGTCCGTTAGGAAAAATGAACCCCACCTGCTCCGCCTTCAGTGCTTCGATGGCCAGCAGCTTGGCGGCGACAGCGGCACATTCCGCCTTCTCCACCGGCGTCAGGACAAACAGCGTAATATTCCCGGCCGGGTCTGCCCGGACAACACGCAGCTCCCTCATCTCTGATACCGTCCCAGGAACTGGCGCGTTCTCTCCTCACGGGTGTTCACCATGACCTCCTCCGGGGTGCCCTCCTCCACGATAACGCCGTCGGCCATGAAGATCACGCGGTCCGCCACATCCTGGGCGAAGGACATCTCGTGGGTCACGATGACCATGGTCATGTGTTCCTCCGCCAGATCGCGGATCACCTTCAAAATCTCGCCGGTCAACTCCGGGTCCAACGCCGATGTCGGTTCATCAAAAAAGAGTATCTCGGGATCCATCGCCAGTGCCCGGGCGATGGCCACGCGCTGCTGCTGTCCGCCGGAAAGCTCACAGGGATAGGCGTTCTCCTTGTCGGACAGGCCCATCTTTTCCAGAAGCTTGCGGGCGCGCTGCTGCGCCTCGCCCTTGTCGCGGCCCAGCACGCGTATCTGGGGATCCATGAGATTTTTCAGCACCGAATAGTGGGGAAACAGGTTGAAGCTCTGGAACACGAGGCCGAACTTCTCCCGCACCTTCTTCAGCTCGCCCTTATCGGCATAGACCGCCTTGCCGTCCGCGTCGTTGTGTACGGCCTGAATGTCGCCGTAGATCAGCTCGCCGGAGTCCATCTCGGTCAGCAGCGTGGCGCAGCGCAGCAGCGTGGATTTGCCGCTGCCGGATGGACCGATGATGGCGACGACCTCGCCCTTCTCCACGGAGAGGCTGATGTCCTTCAGCACGTGCAGCGTCTCGTCATTAAAGCTCTTCTTCACATGGTTCATCTGCAATAATTTCATGGCGCCCCTCCTTACTGGTAGTAGCTCATGCGCTTCTCTACCCGGCCCATGACGAAGTCCACGACCGCGTTGAACACAAAGTAGAATACGCCTGCCACCAAAAACGGTACAAAGCTGGTTTCGGAGTTCGCGATCTGCTTACCGATGGTAAACATCTCCTGATAGGAAACGGTAAAGGCCATAGACGTATCCTTGACCAGGGTCACCACCTCGTTGGTGATACTGGGCATGATACGCTTGAAAACCTGCGGCAGAATGACGTGAATAAACGTCTGGGTCTTTGTGTATCCCAGCACCTCCGCAGCTTCATACTGCCCAACTGGCATAGACTCGATACCACCGCGATAGATCTCCGCAAAATACGCCGCATAATTGATGGCGAACGCGATCACCACCGGGATCAGTTTATTGCGGGACACGGGCAGTTCAAAGAGGTAATACGGTCCGTAGGTCACCGCCAGCAGCTGCAGCATCAGCGGGGTTCCTCGGAGAATGGAGATAAAAAAGCGGGTAATGCCGGAGATGATCTTGCTCTTGCTCATGCGCAGCAGGGCAACGATCATGCCCAGGGGGAGAGAAAACAGCAGCGTCAGAGAGAAAATGGCGCAGGTTTTGGAAAGTCCCTCGCCCATCTTCACGATCATTGTCAGTAAGGTCATATCGTATCCTCAATTCACACGCATACGCTCCCGAAGGCAGCTTTTGCCTCCGGGAGCCGCTATGCTTTTCGTTGGGTATCCGCTGTGTATGGGATCAGCCCAGCAGCGTCAGGTTATTCTGAATGTCGGGGTACTTGGCAGCGATCTCGGCATAGGTGCCGTTCTCGACCAACTGCGCCACGGCGCCCTCGATGGTCTTGCACAACTCTGCGTCATCGGCGCGGAAGGCGATGCCGTACTGCTCAGCGCCCAGGCCCTCATCCAGGACCGTGAAGCCGGCGTTCTCGGCGGCATAGGAAACGGCCACGGGCTTATCCACGATCACGGCGTCCACGGCGGCGCCGCCCAGCTCAGTGAAGCACTTGAGGAAGCTGTCACAGGTCATCAGATCGCCAAAGGTCGCCGCCAGATCGGCCAAATCGCCGCCCTCGGACAGCAACGCCTCGCCGGAGGTACCCAGCTGGACCGCCACGACCTTACCGGCCAGATCAGCGGAGGACTTGATGTCACTGCCCTCCTTGACCATGATCACCTGCGTGTTGTCATAGTAAGGCGTGGAGAGCACATAGCCGGCCTCCTTCATGGAGTCGAGGATCGTCATGCCGGACCAAACGCAGTCGCACTCCTTGGCGTCCAGCTGCACCAGCTTCTGATCCCAGTTCACAGGGAAGATCTGCAGCTCCCATCCCAGCAGATCGCAGGCGGCCTTGCAGACCTCCACGTCAAAGCCGGTGTAGTTGCCGTCCGCATCCAGATAGCTGAAGGGGGGATATTCCGCGTCGATACCCATGATGAAGGTCTTTGCGGAAGTGGAATTGGCATCATCCTTGGATTTGTCATCCTGTGCGGTCTGACCGCAGGCCACCAGCGACAGTGCCATCACCATGGCCAAAATCAATGCGATGATCTTTTTCATTGTCTTTCTCCTTTTCTTGCCGGGATACCGGTCTTTTTCCTTGTTTTCCGCCGGTCTGCCGGCGCTCTGTTTACTACGCTACCAATTTACCACTTTACCGAACTAATGTAAATAGTCTTGTGTTCCAAATTATTCTGTTTTTTCTTGTCTGATTTGTACAAAACATAAAAAAGGCCGCAGCGTAAAGCGCTGCGGCCCCCTTATAACCGTGCGAGTATGCCTATAAGCCGGGTTCTGTTTTGATAGTCATCTATCTACGCGTGCCGTCGCCGGTACGCTCAAGCCACCTCGGGAGCAGCCGGGCCGGCCTATGCTCCCATACCGGTGTTGCTCCGGATAGAGTTTACAGCGACGGTCGCTTTCACACGCCGTCGGGTGAGCTCTTACCTCGCCTTTCCACCCTTACCTCATCGACGCAAAGCCGACGGGCGGTATATCTCTGTTGCACTTTTCCTGAAGTCGCCTTCGGCGGGCGTTACCCGCTATCCTTGCCCTGTGGAGCCCGGACTTTCCTCATGGACGGGCTTTCGCCCTGCCCCCGCGACTATCCAGCGTACTCGCAGGATCAATTCTACCCAAACGGCGGCGGAAAGTCAACGAAAATTTACCGAACGCGGGGGATCAGCAGCATTTTATCCGGTACCGTTCCCTCCTCCAACTGGTTCACCGCGCGAATCAGCTCCTCGTCGGTGCGGTACTGCTTTGCCGCATCCCACAGAGTCTCTCCCGGCGCCAGACGCCGCATGACCAGAGATGGCCGGCGGGCATTTTCCTGCTCAGGCAGACACTGCACCGCACTGACGGTTGACAGCGTTTCACGGGGCGCGGCGGCGGGCGATACCGCCACCGCCTGCCGCAGATCACAACCGCTGCCGGTGAAGGCTACCTCCGGCGCGCCGCACAGGGTACAGACCTCTCCCTCTCCCAGCGGCAGCTGCGCCATTTTTTCGGTGACGGCCGGGGCCTCCTCCTCGTCCAGATACAGCAGACGCATACGCACGTCGGCGCAGGGCGTACCGTCTTCTCCGGCGGAGGGCGCGCAGGCGGTATCCGTAACGCACACGAAAGGCCGCTGACGGCCGAAATCCAGATGCTGGACCGCCTCCTGCCGCACGGGGCGCTCCGGCGCCAGGGGCAGGGACCGTTCTGTCGTTTCCAGCTTGGTGCCGCAGTGGGTGCTGTACAGATCCGTAACGCAGGATACCGTCTCCTTACGCGTGATACGCAGCAGCAGCCGAAGCTCCGCCGAGACGGAGAATCCGCTGCTCTCCTCGGTCCGCAGCAGACGCGCCTCGCCGCAGATCAGCTGCACCCGGGCGGCAACATCCCCCTCCTCACCGCCGGCTGGGCTGTCCACGATCTGGGAGAAGGGCACAGCGGCGGTGTATGTATGCAGCTTCTGCTGCTGGCAGCGATACAGGGCACAGAGGGTCAGTTCGCCCTTTACCAGCAGCTTGGCGCCCACCAGCTGGCAGGAGGCGATCTGGGGATACAGGCGGCAGAGGAGCAGGTCCTCCGGTGCCGGCTGTCCGGCCGGCACCGTGACCTCACCGGCGACGGCACACTCACGCTCCGCCATGGCGGCGGTCATGTACAGCTCATGCTCCCGGCGGCGCAGCCGCAGGGCGGGGTCCTCCTCCACGCCGCAGCACAGCTGTACGGTGGTGCAGGTATAGCCGCAGACCGTCCACTCCGGCATCAGACGCAGGGACAAACGGCGGGGCGTCAGTGCCTGGGCCTCGCACAGCAGCAGCCTTCCGGCGGCCCACAGCACCTGGCAGGCCGCCAGGGGACGGTTCTCCGCCGTGCAGACAAAGGGCACCGCCTGGGTCAGGCTCCGCAGTCCCACGCTCTCCTCTGATGTATACAGCACCGTGACCCGGGCAGTGCCCTTCAGCTCCAGACTGCCGCTGCGGGCGGTGATGGACCGCAGACACAGTGTGCCCGAGGCCTCCACCACACGCCCCATGTCCGGGCAGTAATCGGGGATGGCTGCCTCCAGCGTCTCCTCATGGGTCAGCGTCAGCCGGGGCACCTCATCCCAGCAGGTGATATCCTTCCATTGCAAGCCACATTCCATCGTTCCAGCCCTCACATTCCTATGGTTTGTGACCATTCTATGTGTGAACTCCGGCGGTTATGCCGCCACGCCGAACAGCCGGCGCAGCAGTCCCCGCATCCCACGGGGCGCCCGCCAGACGATGATCCTCATGCCTTCACCTCCTGTCCCTCAAGCACGCGATGCCGCAGGCGATCAGCAAAAACGACACCAGGAACATTAAGCAGCCCACCGGGAACACCGCCGCGATCAGGATACCCAGTCCCAATCCCAGCGCACAAATGCCCAACCAGCAGCAGCCGCCCCATCTTCGCACCGTATATCCCTCCCCCTGCTCCAGTATATGAAGCGCAAAAAGCGGAGTGCATCGCACTCCGCTTTTTCACTTCTTCTGCCAGGCCCGCAGGTCCTTCAGTTCATCATAGAGCCGCAGGTAGCTCCTGTGGCGGCTGGCAGGGATATCGCCGTCCTTCACCGCCTGCAGCACGCGGCAGCCCTTTTCTTTTGTGTGGGTGCAGCCGGTAAAGCGGCATTGGTCCACATAGGGCGCAAATTCGGGGAACGTCTCCGGCAGGTGCGCCTTCAGCTCCAGGTCCATTTCCTCTGTATCAAAGGAGGAAAAACCCGGTGTGTCGATCACATAGGTGCCGCCGCCCAAAGCAAACAGCTCCACATGGCGCGTGGTGTGGCGGCCGCGGCCAAGGGCCTTACTGACCTCGCCCACCGGCAAATGCAATTCCGGCAGCAGCCGATTCAGCACGCTGGACTTCCCCACGCCGGAGTTCCCGGTAAAGGCATTCAGCTTTCCGGCGATGGCGGCGCGAAGCGCCGCCAGTCCCTCCCCTGTCTCGGCGCTGATACGCAGCACCGGCAGGGCGGAATGACTATAGATGTCATACAACTCGTCCGCCGTGTTCAGATCGCACTTGTTCAGACACAGCAGCACCTGACAGCCCTTCAGGGCGGCGATGGCGGCAATGCGGTCAATGAGATACGGCTCCGTCACAGGGATGGCGGCGGAAGCAAGGATGACCAGCTGATCGATATTGGCGGCGGCGGGACGGGAAAACACATTGCGGCGCGGCTCCACAGCCTCCACAAAGCCTTCGCCCCCGCCCAGGTCGCGGACCTGGACCCAGTCGCCCACCAGCGGGCTCATGCCCTCACGGCGGAATTTCCCGCGGGCGCGGCATTGCAGCGTCTCGGCTCCGGTATTTACATAGTAGAAACCACTGAGGGCCTTCTCGATGCGGCCCCGGCTCAAAAGCGTATCTCCTGAATGGCGGAGACCTTGGTGGCCCCGGTGTTCATGCTGGTAAAGACGGCACAGACGTTAGAACTGGTCCCAGTCTTGCCGGTGAAGGTATATGTCACCGTTCCCATGGAGGCGTTGATGTACTGGCTGTCCAGAGTCACGCTGTCCTGCTCGAACTCCACCTTGATCATACCCTCCATATCGCTGGGCATGGTAAACTCCACCACCCGGGCCGCTGTGGCGTCGTCGCTGTTCTTCTGACCGCTGACAGTGAAGCGGATCTTTGTACCGCCGGGAACCTCGTTGGTGGGCTTGATGCTCTGCTCGATCACCTGACCCTGGGGCGCAAAGCTGAATGTGTCATAGGTGATCTCACCCACAGTAAGGCCCAGGTCCTGAGCATTCTGCACTGCGTTGGCGATATCCTGACCGGTGAAGGTAGGCACCGTCACCGTTTCCGGCCCGGTGCTGACCCGCAGGATCACCGTCTGTCCGGCCACCAGCGGCTCGTCGGCGACAGGGACTGTCTCGATCACGGCGTCCGCGCCGTATTTGTCGGAGGACACGGTTTCCGTGGTGATCTTCAGATCCAGACCCATATCGGTCAGAAGCACGCGCGCCTGGCGGTACTCCATGCCCACCAGGTCCTTCATCGGCACCTTCTCCGGCTCGGCGGCCACATAGACCTGAATGACCAGATTGCTCTTGCGGGTACGTCCGGCGGCGGGATCCTGCTCGACGATCTGCCCCGGCTGGTATTCCTCCGTAGTGCGGGTACCCTGCACCTCGATCAGGAAGATATCCTTTACGCCCTCCATCTCCTGGGCCTCCTCCACAGTCTTGCCGCGGATATCGGGCACGGGGTAGCTCTTGTTGCTGCCGGCAGGACCGAAATCACCCAGTATCAGCTTGAACAGCAGCACCACCAGCAGCACCGCCGCGGCAAAGATCCCGGCGATGATGGCAATAGACTTCTTATCCCGGCGGGGCGGCTCCTCTTCCGCCTCGCGTTCCCGGCGCAGCTCGCCGGTGTGCTTTTTTACGGCGGAAGCCACCTGGGCTGTGGGCAGGGGCATGGTAGGCTCGGTATCCGCGGCAGGGGCAGTCAGCTCCTGCCGGATATAGTCCATATCCACAGAGGGGTCCCGGCGGAACTTCTCCAGGTCCTCGATCATAGCATCCGCCGAGGCGTAGCGCTTGTTGGGGTCGCTGTTCATAGCCTTCATGCAGATCAGCTCCAGCGGCTCGGGGATACTGGGATCGATATCCCGGGGCGCCAGGGGCACGGAGCTCAGGTGCTGGATGGCCACGGATACGGCGCTGTCGCCCTCAAAGGGCAGGCGTCCGGTGAGCATCTCATACAGCACAACGCCGGCGGAATAGATATCCGAGCGCGCGTCGATACGGTCGCCCCGGGCCTGCTCCGGCGAGATGTAGTGCACGGAGCCAAGCGCCTCCTGGGTCAGTGTCTGCCCCTGGTTGGCAAGGCAGGCAATGCCGAAATCAGCCACCTTCACGCTGCCGTCCCGCAGGACCATGATGTTCTGGGGCTTGATATCACGGTGGATGATGCCGCGGCTGTGGGCGTGGCTCAGGCCCCGCATGATCTGGGTGATGAAATGCAGCGACTCCCGCCAGTCCATGCGGCCACGGCGCTCCATATACTGCTTCAGCGTGATGCCGTCGATCAGCTCCATGACGATGTATTCCCGGTCCGGATTGGTGGACACGTCATACACCGACACGATGTTGGCGTGGCTCAGCTGCGCTACCGCCTGGGACTCATCGTGGAACCGGCGGCGGAAATCCGCGTTGTCCGCCAGGTCGCTTTTCAGTATCTTGATGGCCACAAGGCGATTCAGCCGGTGGCACCGGGCCTTATAGACATTGGCCATACCGCCGGAGCCGATCAGCTCCAGTATTTCGTAGCGATCGTCCAGCATTTTTCCGATATACTGATCCATGTGGTCATCTCCCTTCCTCGTTCAGCAGCAGCACTGCCGTGATGTTGTCCGGTGCGCCCCGCTGAAGCGATATTTGCAGCAAATGGTCAAGACATTCATTTACGTCCCCGTCGTGGAGGACCTCAAACAGCATCTCCTGATCTGAGACGGTGTTCACCAGTCCGTCGGAACAGAGCAGCAGGAACTCGTCCTTGTGCCAGGGCAGCTCAAAGGTATCCGCCTTGGCGTGGATATCCGGGCCAAGCGCCCGGGTGATGAGATTGCGGTTGGGGTGCGTTCGGGCCTCCAGCGGCGTCAGATCGCCCTTGGCCACCATATTCTCCACCACCGAGTGGTCGCGGGAGATCTGGAAAATTCCCTCCGGCGTGATGTGATAGGCACGGCTGTCGCCGATGTTACCGATAATCGCCATGTCGGACCGGGCCACGGCGCACACCAGCGTGGTGCCCATGTGCTGGTACTCCGCGTTCCGCGCCGCCTCCTGCCGGATGGCGTCATTGGCGCAGGCGATAGCGCTGAGCATTGCCTGCCGCAGCTGCGGGATGTCCATATCGTCCCGCAGGCTGTCGCGCAGCTCCTTTTCGAACCGGGCTACGGCGATGGCGCTGGCCACCTGTCCGCCGTTGGTGCCGCCCATACCGTCGCACACCACGGCCGCGTGGAATGCGTCGGCCTCGAACACGGCGTAGGCGTCCTGATTCTCGCTCCGCACCAACCCGGTATTGGTGATCCCCCACATTTTCATAGTCGCTCACATCCTTTATTCCGTAAAGAGTCCATGTCTCACAGTTGGCCGCGTTCCTGCATTTCCTTCCGCCGCAGCTGGCCGCAGGAGGCGTCGATATCGCCGCCCAGGCTTCTGCGGACCGTGGCGGTAACACCCAAACTCTCCAGCTTCTGCTGGAAAGCGCCGATGCGTCTGCTGGGCTTATACGGGCTCTCCACCACGTCGTTCAGGGGTATCAGGTTCACGTGGCCCGGCATGCCCTTCAGCTTTTTCGCGATCAGCTCCGCCTGCCAGTCGTGGTCGTTGACTCCGTCGATCATGGCATACTCAAAGCTGATGCGCCGCCCGGTCTTTTGGAAGTATCTGTGGCAGGCGGCAAACAGCGTCTCTACATCATACGCCCGGTTCACCGGCATAATGCGGCTGCGGGTCTCGCTGTCCGGTGCGTGAAGGGAGACAGACAGCGTTAATTGAAGCTGCCGATCCGCCAGCGCGTCGATCCCCGGCACTACGCCGCAGGTGGACAGGCTGATATGCCGCATACCGATGTTCATCCCGTGGGGGCTGTTGACCAGCTCCAAAAAGCGCAGCACATTGTCCATGTTGTCCAACGGCTCGCCGATACCCATGAGCACGATGTTGGAGACAGGCAGGCCGCTGTCCAGCTGGGTAAACAGCACCTGGTCCAGCAGCTCAGATGGTCGCAGGTCCCGGACCTTGCCGGCGATGGTGCTGGCGCAGAAGGCGCAGCCCATACGGCAGCCCACCTGAGAGGAGATGCATACGGTGTTGCCGTGGTGGTATTGCATCAGGACCGTCTCGATGCAGTTGCCGTCGGCCAGCTCCCACAAATATTTAACGGTCCCGTCCAGCTTCGAGGTCTGCTTCCGGGCCACGGTCGGCGCTGTAATGAAGCACGTCTCGGCCAGCTGGGCACGCAGCGGCTTGGACAAGTCGGTCATCTCGTCAAAGGAGCGCACGCCACGGTGCAGCCAGGTGAATACCTGCTTGGCACGGAAAGCCGGCTGTCCCATATTCTTAAAAAAGTCAGCCAGCTGACGCTCGGTCATGGATTTGATGTCGGTCATGCAATTCGCTCCTTGACGTTATCCCCTGCGGCGCATACGGCAGATGTAAAATCCATCGGTGCCGGTCCGCTGGGGCCACAGTGTCACATCACCGGGACAGCTTCCGATACCGGGCAGGGTAAATTCCTCTTTCGCAAAGTCCGGGTGTACGTCCAAAAAGGCCGACACCACGCCGCCGTTTTCCTCCGGCAGGACGGTGCAGGTGGCATACACCAGCACGCCGCCGGGACGGACGTAGGCAGACACGTTGTTCAATATCGACAGCTGGACGGCGGGCAGCTGTGCCAGCTGCGCCGGATCCTTCCAGCGGATATCCGGTTTCTTGCGGATGATACCAAGGCCGGAGCACGGCACATCGGCCAGCACCACATCGGCCTGCTCCACCCAGCCGGCGTGACGTTCCCGCCCATCGGCCAGCGCTGTGCGGATGATAGTGATCCCCAGCCGTGCCGCACCGTTTTCGATGAGCTTCAGCTTGTGGGGGTGAATGTCACAGGAGAGGATATCGCCCCGGTTCTCCATCTGCATGGCCATGGCGAAGGATTTGCCGCCAGGGGCGGCGCACACATCCAGCACCCGGTCGCCGGGCTTCGGTCCGGCGGCAATGGCCGCCAAACGCGCCGCGGCATCCTGCACCGTGCAGCGTCCCGACGCAAAGGCGGACAGACGCTCCAAATCGCCGGTACCGGTGACTTCAAAACAGCCCTCCAGCCAGGGATGGGGCGTCAGACGAACACCGTCCGATCGCAGCTCATTTTCCAATTCCGCCGGCGTGGTCTTCAGCGGATTGGCCTGTATCACCGTGGGAACAGGCTCATTATCCAACCGCAGGAACGCCTCGGCCTCCTGCTCGCCGACCAAAGCCGTCAAGCGCTCCACCAACCACCTGGGATGGCTGTACTGCACCGCTGCTTTGGAAATAAAACTATTCTGCGGCAATGGCGGTAAAGTGTTTTTGCTTGACGCACATTTCCGCAGCACCGCATTGATCATGCCCGCGGCACGGGTCTTGCCCCGGCGTTTTGTCAGCTCTACTGTCTCGTGAACAGCGGCCCGGTCGGGCACCTTGTCCATGAACAGTATCTGATATATACCCAAACGCAGCAGGCAGGCCACCACCGGTTCCAGCCGGGCGGCCTTCTGCGTACACCAATGGTCGATATAGTAGTCCAGCAGCATTCGGTTTTGCACCACGCCATAGGTCAAACGGGTACACAGCGCCGCGTCCCGGGCCTCCAGCCCGGACTGGGCCGCGATACGCTTCAGGCTGCCGTCAGACCACGCGCCCCGGCGCTCCATCTGCAGCAGCGCCTCCAGCGCCGCGTCCCGCGCGTCACGGGGCGTCACAGGCCCAGCGGGACCGGATGGCCCCGCAGATAATCCGCCGCTGCCATGCGCTTGCCGCCCTCGCCCTGCAATTCAAGAACACGCAGCAACCTGCCGTCGCCGCAGGCAATGGCCAGGCCGTTTTTGTCCGCCTCCACCACGCTGCCCGCCGGGGCGGAGGTCTCTCCGCCTACCGCGGTGCGGTGGACCTTGACCGGCTTGCCTGCCAACACCATGGACGCACTGGGCCAGGGCACCAAGCCCCGCACCTGATCGTGCAGCTGCTGCGCCGACCGGGAGAAATCCATCGGCGAGAGGCTTTTATCCAGCATGGGCGCGTAGGTGTGCGCCGCGTGATCCTGCGCCGTCCGGGTAACGGTGCCGCTTTCGATCTTCCCGATGGCCTCATGCAGCGCTTCCGCGCCAAGCTCCGCCAGCCGCGCCGTCAGCGCCACCGCGTCCTCGTCCGGATCGATGGCCGTCTCGCGGCACAGTATCACATCTCCCGCATCCAGCTCCGGCGCCATATACATAATGGACACGCCTGTCACCGTGTCGCCGTTGAGAATCGCCCAGTTGATGGGCGCCGCGCCCCGGTACTTCGGTAGGATGGAGGAGTGTACGTTGATGGCACCGTACTTTGGCGTGTTCAGGATGTCCTCCGGCAGGATACGGCCATAGGCTGCCACCACGATCAGCTCGGGAGCAAGGGACCGCACCAGCTCCAACGCCGTACCGTCCTTCATTTTCAGCGGCTGGTATACGTGCAGCCCCTGCGTCAGGGCATATTCCTTCACCGGCGGCGCGATCAGCTTCATGCCGCGGCTCTTCGGCTTGTCCGGCTGGGTGAACACGCCGCAGATGTCATGTCCGTCGGCCACCAGCCGTTTGAGGGACGCCACGGCAAAATCCGGCGTTCCCATAAACAGAATACGCATTACTTGTCCTCTTCTTCCTCGATCTCGTACTCGTCGGCGTGCGCCTCCAACCACTTCTGCAGCTCCTCGCCCTCCATGAGCCGGTCGGTATGCTCCACGAACAGATGACCATCCAGATGCTCGATCTCATGGCAGAAGCATCGGGCCGTCAGGCCCTCGTCTTCGACCTCGAACCACTGACCGTCCCGGTCCTGGGCACGGACACGCACCACCGCAGGCCGCGTTACCACGCCGTATTTCCCGGGAACGCTCAAGCAGCCCTCCAGCCCGGTCTGTTCTCCCTCGGTGTAGATGATCTCCGGGTTCACCAGCTCGATCAGCTGATCCTCCTCGTCCAGCACCACGCACACCCGGCGCAGTACGCCCACCTGGGGCGCGGCCAGGCCCACGCCGCCGGAGTCGGCCAGTGTATCGGCCAGGTCGTCCAGCAGCGTATGCAGCCGGCTGTTAAAATCTGTAACCGGACGGCACACCTTGCTCAGGCACGTCTCGCCCTCCAACGCGATCTTTCGTAAAGCCATAATCTTACCTCATATTTCCTGGATCTAATCCATTTTGTCACAATCCGTATAGATATGCAGTCGCCGGTTTTCCGGCCGTTGGACAAAAGCCCGCATGAAACCCGCCAGCAGCTCCCGCACCGGCGCGGTATTTTTTCCTAATACCAACAAGCGATAGCGGTACACGCCATTGACCTTTACCACCGGCGCCGGTGCAGGCCCGATGACCTGTATCCCCAGCGTGTCGTAGGGCGGCTTCTTCGCCGTATTTCCGATCCCCTGCCGCAGCAGCTCGATAGCCCGACGTACCGGCGTCTCCTCCGGTCCCGTCACCGTAACGGTGAACTGATCTGCAAAGGGCGGGTCCTGCCGCAGGCGGCGCAGCGCGATCTCGGCATCGTAAAACCCTTGATAGTCCTGGGCGGCCGCCGCCTGTATCACATCATTCTCCGGTGTGTAGGTCTGTATCACAGCCCGCCCGGCCTTGTCGCCTCGGCCCGCACGGCCAACCACCTGTGTCAACAGATTGAAGGTCCTCTCCGCCGCCCGGTAGTGATCCACATATAGGGACAGGTCGGCGCTGAGCACACCCACCAGCGTCACATTGGCAAAATCCAGCCCCTTGGCCACCATCTGGGTACCCAGCAAAATGGGGATCTGCCTCTCCTCAAATTCCTTCAGCAGCGCCTCATGTCCCACGGATACGGTGTCCGCATCCATCCGCAGCACCTCGACTCCCGGGAACAGCTCATGCAGCTCCTCCTCTACCCGCTGGGTACCAAAGCCGATATGCTTCAGTGTGCCGCCGCACTCCGGGCACACCGTCGGCGCAGCGTGTGAATAACCGCAGTAGTGGCACATCAGCCGGTCATTGGCGCTGTGGTATGTCAGGTATACACTGCACCGCGGGCACTCCGGCACATAGCCGCACTGGGGACACAGCAGCTGGCGGCTGCTGCCCCTGCGGTTCAGGAATAGGATGCTCTGCTCCCCCGCAGCGATGTTTTTTGCCAGTTCCTCCTGCAGTGGGCGGCTGATAACGGTGCTGTTTCCGGCACGCAGCTCCTGCCGCAGATCGGCGATGCGGACCTCAGGCAGGGCACGGCGGTTGTAGCGCTCCGTCAACTCCAGCAGATCGTACTCACCTTGCTGCGCGTGGTAAAACGTCTCCACCGTGGGCGTGGCAGAGCCCAGCAGCAGCCGCGCACCCTCGGCGGCGCAGCGGTATTTTGCCACATCCCGCGCATGATAGCAAGGGGCGTTTTCCGATTGATAGGACCCCTCCTGCTCCTCATCCATGATGATGAGGCCCAAATTTTCCAGCGGTGCAAACACCGCCGACCGGGTACCCAGCACGATATGGGCCTCGCCCCGCCGCAGCCGCTTGAACTGATCATAGCGTTCCGTCATCCGCAGGCCGCTGTGCAGCAGCGCCACCTCGCGGCCGAAATACGCGGTGAACCGCGCCATCATCTGGGGCGTCAGGGCGATCTCCGGCACCAGGATCATCACGGACCTGCCCATTTTCAACAGCTCCTGCGCCAGCCGGATATACACCACCGTCTTGCCGCTGCCGGTAACGCCGCGCAACAGCGTGACGCCGGGCGTCTCCGTCCGCACCTGGGCCAGCAGCGTGTCACAGACGCGCTGCTGCTGGTCGTTCAGCGTCAATTCTTCCGCCTTTACAGTGTATTGTTTTTCAGATATTCGGTATTCTTCCTGCTCCCGGTATGCCACCGCCCCCAGCTTCTCCAGAGCGTTCAGTGTCTGGCGGGATACGCCGGTGAAATACGTCACATCGTGCAGTGCTGTCTCCCCGTTTTGAGCCAGAAACGTCACTGCCTCGCGCCGCCGCTGGGACTTACCGGCCAGAGCCAACGCCTCTTCAGCAGGAACAGCGAGACGGGCGAACAGCACCACCTTGTCGCGTACCTTGCGGCTCTGCTCCTTTTTGCAGTGCAGTGCACCCGATTTGGCCATGCGGCGCAGCAGCTGCTCAACATCGTCGCCCAGCGCCTGACGCAGCTTATCCGTGGTCAGCGGGCCATCCTGCAAAAGGCGGCATACCGCTGCCTCCTGTCGTGTGGGCACCAGCGGCGGCTGTGCCAGGGACCAAGTCTCCCGGTAATGGTACCATACGGCGGCAGGCAACACGGTACGCAGCGCGTCATAAAATGTGCAGAAGTACCGGCGTGTCATCCACAGCGCCAGCCGCAGCTCCCTTTCCGTGATGACCGGCTCCTCGTCCAGCAGAGACCGGACCGCCTTCAGCGGCTTGTCCGGCACCGCCTGATGTAGGGAGAGGATCATCGCCTCTGTGAGCCGGTTGCCGCGGCCGAAGGGCACCAGCACCCGGCAGCCCGCCTGTCCGCCGACTTCCTCCGGCAGCAGGTAGTCATAGACCTTGTCAATGGCGTAGGTAGCCGCCTGTACGGCCACCTTGGCGATCACCGCCACCTCAGGCCTCGTCTTCCTCGATAACGGGGTCGCTGACGTACTTGCCCTCGGCCACCTCGCCGATGGCCATCGTCACGGGTTTCTCCGGCAGAGGCTCGCCGGTGACCTCGGCCTCGGCGGCGATCTGACGGGCGCGGCGTGCCACCACGTTCACCATCATGTAGCGGTTGGGGATGTACTCGGTCAGCTTGTTCATAGCGGGATAAAGCATAGACATAACGATCAATTCCTTTCGTTTTGTATGGCTGCGCCCAGGCGGGGCGGCCCAAATACGCGGACAGGCCGCGTCGGTTCACACACTTACTTTTCGCTGAGGATGGCGCACATACGCTCAGCTGGTTTACAGTGCTCGGCGCACATAATGGCCCGCAGCTCATTCACGGCATTCTCTACCGTATCGTTGACCACAAAATAGTCATAGTCGCCGGCCATCTCCAGTTCCACCTGGGCGCGGATCAGACGCTTCTGTATTTTCTCCGGCGTATCGGTCCCCCTGGCAGTCAGGCGGCGCTCCAGTTCATCCCAGCTGGGCGGAGCGATGAAAATACGCACCGTCTCCGGCCGTTTGGCACACACCTGCACGGCGCCCTGGCGCTCGATATCCAATATCACGTCCTTGCCCCGGGCCATAGCGTCGTCCACGTACATCTTGGGCGTGCCATAGAAGTTGCCCACATACTCGGCATATTCCAGGAATGCATCGGCGGCGATCATGTCGCGGAACGCGTCCGCCTGGATGAAGTGATAATCCACGCCGTCCTGCTCACCCTCGCGGGGCGCACGGGTAGTGGCGGATACGGAGAAATACAGATCATCACGGCCCTGGAACAGGGCGTGCAGCACGGTGCTTTTACCCACACCGGAGGGCCCGGAGACAATAAAGGTCTTTCCTATCTTATGCAAGGGTCATTCATCCTCCTCTGTCAATTCTTCTACCGACAATCCCAGGCGCGGTGCCAGACGCTCCGCCGCCAGGGCGGACAGCACCACATGGTCGCTGTCCATAATGAGCACCGAGGCCGTCTTGCGGCCGTAGGTAGCGTCGATAAGCATCCCACGGTCACGGGATTCCTGCACCAGGCGCTTTACCGGGGCGGAGTCCGGACTGACCACGGCGATGAGCCGCTGGACGGACACCAGGTTGCCGAAGCCGATGTTGATAAACTGCATACCGGCCTCCTCACTCCATATTCTGTACCTGCTCGCGGATCTTCTCTACCTCGGCCTTCATGTTCACCACATCCCGTGCCACAGTCAGATCGTTGCACTTGGAGCCGATGGTGTTGCACTCGCGGTTGACCTCCTGAATCAGGAAATCCAGCTTTCGGCCCACGGGCTCGCCGCTTTGCAGCATGTCCCGCAACTGGGCGATATGGCTCCGCAGGCGCACCGTTTCTTCGTCCACAGCCACCTTATCTGCGAAGATAGCCGCCTCGGTAAGGATACGACTCTCATCGATGGTGGTGGACTGCAGTACCTCCTGCATCTTGGCTTT
>ENA-OURP01000140-OURP01000140.1-human-gut-metagenome-genome-assembly--contig:-NODE-140-length-27921-cov-3.61089_pt1 | contig 27921 bp, 19 predicted proteins | sample MGYA00242101_ERZ508991 | MGnify/ENA primary metagenome ERZ508991 (study PRJEB26280, sample SAMEA2338730) | human gut metagenome | biome: human gut; feature: human-associated habitat; material: faeces...
GCGTCGTCGCCACGTCGCCAGCCGAAGGCGCTACGGACGTGAGCAGCCGCCGCATCCTGATCGGCTTCGACGAGTTTATCGTGCTGCAAAACGCCACGGAGAACGTGGTCGTCTCGCCGCCGCAACTCGAAGCGCCGGTCATCAAGGCCCAGGGAAAGCGCATCAGCGTGCAACTGCAGGACTCGCTCATTCCCAACACCACCTACACGATCGACTTCTCCGACGCCATCTCGGACAACAACGAGGGCAACCCCATGGGCAACTATACCTATACTTTCTCCACAGGACAGGAGATTGACACGCTGGAGATAGCCGGCTATGTACTCAATGCCAAAGACCTGGAGCCCGTGAAGGGAATACTCGTCGGTCTCTATGCCAACCTCCACGACACGGCTTTCGCCACGCTGCCCATGCAGCGAGTGGCGCGTACCGACAGCAGAGGACACTTCTGCATCAAGGGCGTGAAGGCGGGCGACTACCGCGTCTATGCCCTCCGCGACCAGAACAACGACTATCGCTTCTCGCAGAAGTCGGAGGAGATGGCGTTCACACCCGAGATATTCACACCCTCGTGGAAACCCGACACCCGTCAGGACACAATCTGGCGCGACTCGCTCCACATCGACCACATCACCACAACGGGCTATACCCACTTCCTGCCCGACGACGTCGTGCTCCGTGCCTTTACTGAGGAGCAGACTGAGCGCTACTTCATCAAGGCGGACCGTTCGGACGAACACTATTTCACGCTCTTCTACACCTATGGCGACAAGGAACTGCCCGTCGTCAAAGGTCTCAACTTCGACGCGGACCGCGACCTGCGTGTAGAACCTTCGCTCAACCAGGATACCATCACCTATTGGATCTGCGACACGGCCCTCGTCAATAGCGACACGCTCCGCATGACGGTCCTCCACAATGTCTGCGACACGGCGGGCGTGCTGCATCCACAGACCGACACCCTGCAGGTGCTGGCCAAGGTGCCGTATGCACGGAGAATGAAACTCCAGGCTGAAAACCAAAAGAAATGGGAGAAGGAGCAGCGCAAGCGCAAGGAGCGCGGCGAACCTTACCAGACCATCATGCCCGATCTGACGCTGGAGCCCGACTACGACGTGCCCTCACAGCTGGATCCCGACAAAAACCTGGCATTCATCATGCCCGTGCCCATCGCCGAGATCGACACGGCCAAGATACACCTCTATCAGAAGATCGACACGCTATGGTATAAAGCCAAATATCTATTGGGCGAGAAACCAGGCACGCCACGCCGCTACGAACTGGTGGGCGAATGGGAGCCTGGGGCAGAATACAGCCTGGAGATCGACTCGGCCGCCTTCACAGATATCTACGGGCGGGTGGCCAAAGCGGAGCAGTTTGGCTTCAACGTCTATAAACTGGAAGACTACGCCACGCTGACGCTCTCCCTGACGGGGATGGCGGGCAAACCGTGTCTCGTGCAACTGCTGAACAAGCAGGGGTACGTCGTGCGACAAATCGCCACGACTGACGCCACGGCCCACTTCTTCTATGTCCATCCGGGCACCTACTACCTGCGACTGATCGAGGACGACAACGACAACGGACGCTGGGACACAGGAGAGTTTGCCACTCGGCGACAGCCCGAGGCGGTCTATTACTATCCGAAGGCGATAGAATGTCGCGCCAAATGGGACGTGACGGAGACATGGAGTCCCCATGCCCTGCCGCTATTCCAGCAGAAACCCAACGAGCTCGTGCGGCAGAAGGCCGACAAGCAGCGGCAGCAGTTGAAGCACAGAAATGCCGAGCGCGCCGCAAAATTGGGAATAGAAATACCCGCGAGCGTCTTGGGACAGTCCAGGAAATAGAATAGAAGGTCTGTCCCACGATCAACATTCCAAGTCTATAAAAAGCCTATTAGGTCAGTATAAAATATTAGGATGATGAGAAAACTGATTCTTTCGCTGCTCGTCATGGTAGTCACCAGCGCAGCAGCACAATGCACGTTTCGCAACACCGCTTTCCAAAGCGGTGAGTTCTTGACTTACAACCTCTATTACAACTGGAAGTTTGTCTGGGTCAAGGCTGGTACAGCCTCCTACTATACCGTGGCCACGGCCTACCAGGGAAAACCCGCCTACCGCACCAGCCTCACGACGAGGGGCAACGGCAAGCTCGATGACTACTTCGTCCTGCGCGACACCCTGCTGGCTTACAACAGCAAGCAGATGGAGCCGCTCTACTATCGCAAAGGGGCGCGAGAGGGCAAGCGCTATACCGTCGATGAGGTGTTCTACAGCTACGGAGGCGGCAAGACCCACGCCCGCCAGCATCGCATCGACAACGACGGCAAGCACCATTGGATCAAGAAGACCTACGACGGTTGTGTCTATGACATGCTGAGCATCTTCATGAGAGCCCGCTCCTTCTCGCCCGAAAAATGGAAGAAGGGTGAGGTGGTCAACTTCCCCATCGTGGACGGCAACGGAAAGGACCCGGCCCGCCTCGTGTATCGTGGCAAGTCGAAGGTGAGGGCCGACAATGGCGTCACCTACCGCTGTCTCGGCCTCTCCTATTATGAGTATGAGAAGGGGAAGTGGAAGGAGATAGCCCGCTTCTATGTCACCGACGACCTCAACCACGTACCGGTCCGACTCGATATGTACCTGAAGTTTGGCGCGGCTAAAGCCTTCCTCGTCTCGATGAAGGGACTTAGGAATAGCGTCACCTCACGGGTGAAATAAATCCATGGAACTATAAGAATAAGAGAGAAAATGCCTTTGCTTGAAAAACTATTTGGCTTTGACGCCCGCACGATGACCGTCCGCACAGAACTGGTGGCCGGCCTCACCACGTTTATGACGATGTGCTACATCCTCGCCGTCAATCCAGCCATCCTCAGCGCCACAGGCATGGACCGTGGTGCGCTCTTCACCGCCACCGCCCTTGCTTCGGCCATCGCCACCATCCTGCTGGCCGTCATGGCCAAGCTGCCCTTCGCCCAAGCTCCGTCGATGGGTCTGAACGCCTTCTTCGCCTTCACGCTGTGTCAGGCCATGGGCTACTCCTGGCGGCAAGCCCTCGCCATCATGCTGATAGAGGGCCTGGTCTTCATCCTCATCACCTTCCTCAACGTGCGCGAGCGCATCCTGGACGCCATCCCGACCAACCTGCGCTACGCCGTCTCGGCAGGTATCGGAATGTTCATCGCCTTCATCGGACTGAAGAACGCGGGCATCATCGTCTCCAACGAGGCCACCTTCGTAGGCCTGGGCGACTTCACCCCGACGGCCATCCTGGGATGGATAGCCATCGTGCTGAGCGCCGTACTGATGACACGTAGGGTCAAAGGATCCTTGTTCTATGGCATCATCGCTGCCACGCTGATAGGCATTCCCCTGGGTGTGACGCAGGTGGAGAGCGGCTGGATCCCCGTCAGTCTGCCCAAGAGCGTGGCACCGACATTTCTACAGTTTGACTTCACCTCGCTACTGAACATCAAGACCGTGCTGGTGGTCATCTCTTTGCTGCTCGTCAATATCTTCGACACGGTGGGCACCCTGGTCGGCCTGTGCTACAAGACGGGCAATGTGCGCCCCGATGGTTCGATTCCCCATGTCAGCGAGGCGATGATGAGCGACGCCATCGGTACGACCTGTGGCGCCATGCTCGGCTCCAGCACTATCACGACTTATGTCGAGAGTGCAAGCGGCATTGCCGAGGGAGGACGATCCGGACTCACTTCCTTTGTCACGGGACTTCTTTTCCTTGTGGCCCTCTTCCTGGCTCCGATCTTCCTGCTCATTCCCAGCGCGGCGACGAGTGGTGCGCTGGTCATCGTCGGCGTACTGATGCTCGACGGCATCAAGCACATCGAAATGACGGATATGTCCGAGGCCTTCCCCAGTTTCGTCACAGTCATCATGATGTTGCTCTGCTATAGCATCGCCGACGGAGTCTGCTTCGGCATCCTGACCTTCGTCCTGACCAAGCTCCTCACGGGCAAGTGGCGCGATCTCAACATCACGCTCGTGATCCTCGCCGTGCTCTTCGTCCTCAACTTCGTCTTCGGATAATAACCCCACCCAAGGCAGGGTGTCCAGAATCAACAGAACCGATCCCATGGAGGCTTCGCTTGAAGTCGCCTACCAGGTCAAGCGAAAGGTTCGCCAAAGGCTCCAAACGATTCTGAACGCCCTGCCTTCTATAAAAAACACCACCAAAAACCACGATAATCTATCATTTATTTGGAACTCTCACTAAAAAACACTAACTTTGCGACAATTACGCGAAATAAAACAATTAAAGACCCACAATATGACGAAAAAGACTTTACTTGCCTTGTCTGCCTCCCTACTGATGGGAGCAGCCCCTGCCGCGGCACAGACCACCCCCTATGGTGGCTATACCGGCACAGAACCTCTCACAAGCTACGGCACCCGAATGATGGAAAGCTATGACGTAGCCGTCAGGCTGACCGTGGACGAAAACGACCAAGGACTCGTCGGAAGCCAGATTACGGGTGTACGCATTCCCTTCCCCGATGACATTGACCACCTCATCGAAGCTCAGGCGTGGATCAGCAAGAGCCTGGAGCTGACGGACTATAGTTTCACTCCCGACGTCGAGGTGAAGTCGTTCACACCCGGACCGGGTTTCATCGACGTGACTTTCGACTCCCCCTACACCATCACCAGCGAGGGCGTCTATGTAGGCTATTCCTTCGAGATGGACGAGAAGGTGTCGAAGCCCATCACAACCATCAGCGGAACCAACCCCGACTACTTCTACCTCCACACTACCCGGTCCTACTACGAGGGATTCAGTTCCGTCTCCGCCGACCGCAACATGATGCTGGCGATGCAGGTGCTCATCGATGGACTGCCAGCACGATCGGTCTCGCCCACACTGAACGATCAATACTTCAAGGTAGGAGAGGGCAGCAACACGCTGACCTTCAACATCCGCAACCAGGGAAGCCAGCCCGTCAGTTCCATAGACGTGGCCTACAACGCACCTGGCGAGTCGGATAGCCCCGTGGAGAAACATATCACGCTGGACAAGGCCCTGCCGGCACACTACAATGCCTCGGCCACCGTCACGCTGACTGCCGACGCGCTGCCCCATGCAGGCGACTTCCCCTTCACCATCCAGGTGACAAAAGTCGATAGCGAGGCCAACCAGAACGCGCTCCCCAGCGCCTCGACCACCATCCACAGTCTGAGTTTCGTACCCACCAAGCGCGCATTGCTGGAGGAATACACAGGCACATGGTGTGGCTGGTGCCCGAAGGGATTTGTGGGACTGGAGAATATGGACGCGCTCCTGGGTGACGACTTCGTGGGCGTGAGCTACCACAACCGCGACCCGATGGAGTTTGCCGGCGGCGACGAGGGACCGGAGTTCCCCAATGGCACGGCCTCTTTCCCCAGCGCATACATAGACCGCGTACACCCCACCGACCCCTATAGCGGTGATGAGCCCAGCACCCACTTCCTGCTGAACGAAACCTATGCCAAAGCGTGTGATCAACTGGCGCCTGCCGACATCAACCTAGCAGCCAACTATGCAGAGGACAACGCCTCGGAGGTGGAATGCAAGGCCACAGTACGCTTCCCGCTGCCCGTGCAGGCCAACCCCTATCAGCTGGGCTTCATCCTCACCGCCGACGGACTGAGCGGCGAGGAGGACAGTTGGACGCAGAAAAACTACTATCCCAACAACACGGAATACACCGACACAGACATGGAACTGTTCACGCAGGGCGACGGCTACGTCTATGACCTCACCTACAACATGGTGGCCATAGGATTCAGCGGACCCAGCTTCATCGAAGGCAGCCTGCCGGAACAGATCGAGGCCGACAAGGACTATGAATACACCTTCCGCTTCGACCTGTCGAAGGACTCGCAGACGTGCAAGGCGAAGAGCATCCTCGCAGGTCAGCAAAACTACAAGTTGCGCGCCGTGGCCCTGCTTATCGACAGCACGACGGGAGAGGTCGTCAACGCACGTAAGGCTAAGGTAGGTGGCGAGACGGATGGCGTTTCGGCCCTCACAGTCAACAAGGACGCTACTCCCGTGGCCTACTACATGCCTGACGGACGACAACTGCAGTCGCCCACCAAAGGCATCAACATCGTACGCCTCGCCGACGGACGCACCGTGAAGATGATAGTCCGGAAATAGGTCCGGCAGGTGCACGCAAGCGAAGCACGACAGAAAACACCTTCGGGATAGACGAAGTTTAGCGTCCATCCTGAAGGCATCCCGAGACCATCCCGAAGGCCCTCCAAGCCCTTTTCGTGTGAACTGCCCAAGAGTTCAGAAAGGAAAACTTGCAAAAAGCATAGAGTAGGGAGGGGTGAAAAGTTAAAAATCAAGGGCTTCATGCGAGTTAAGAAACAAAAACTTGCAAGAGAGGTAAAATTTCCGTAACTTTGCGGCCTACAAGTATTGAAAGAACATCGGTCCGCCCATCCAGCGCGTTTTTATGGAAAAAGAGCCTGATGGAATTGGCCACAAACTTAAAAAAATACATGATGCGCAAGAAAACGCTCCTTTCCAGCCTATTCGCCACCCTGTTAGCCGTATTGATGCTGACAGGCTGTTCCGAAACACAAAACATCTCCTACTTCCAGGACTACGGTCCGGGATTTTCCGAGACCGTTTCTCAGTCTAAGCCCATCACTTTCCAGCCTGGCGACAAACTCTCCATCATCGTGACAAGCCGCAACCCGCAGCTTTCCTCACTCTTCACGCTCTCGCAGGGCGTGATGCTCTCCAGCGGAACAACTTCCAACTCGCGTACGGCGAGCAGCAACCAATACACCGTGCTCTACACCATCGACAGCAAGGGCGACATCGACTTCCCCGTGCTGGGCAAGATCCATGTGGGTGGCCTGTCGCGCGAACAGGTCGCCTCAACCATCAAAGAGCAGTTGTTCAAGGAAGACCTGGTCAAGGACGCCGTCGTGTCGGTGGAGTTTGGTGGCATTCACTTCTCCGTGCTGGGCGAAGTGAACAAGCCGGGACAGTATAATTTCGAAAACGACCGCGAGACCATCCTCGACGCCATCAGCCGCGCGGGCGACCTGACCATCTACGGCCAGCGCGACCACGTGACGGTGATTCGTACCGAGGGCGGCGAGCGCAAGGTCTATAATATCAACATGCTCTCGGGTCAGGACATCACAAGCTCGCCAGCCTACTACCTGAAGCAGGGCGACATCATCTACGTGGACCCCAACCCGACGCGCGCTCGCCAGAGCACAGTCAATGGCAACACCTTCCGCTCGTCTGCCTTCTGGGTCTCCATGGCCTCCCTGGCTATGAGTGTGACGATGCTTATCAAGAATTGGTAAACTTACTCTCAAAAAGGAAATGGCAACAAACAATAGCTTAGAAAGCGAAAAGAACTACTCAGCAACAGCCGAGAACAACGAGCTCGAGAATGGCGGATTCAACCTGCGCATGCTCCTGGACATCGTGCTTGGCAACTGGTTTTGGATACTCCTGTCCGTCATACTCTTTGGCGCAGCAGGATGGTACTATCTGAAGATCACGCCCAACACCTACCAACGCACGGCGCTCGTCGTCATCAAGGAGGACAGCCCGCAGCGTGGCAAGGACCTCAACGCGATGTTCGCCAACTTGGGTCAGAACCCCGACCAAAGCAACGTCAACAACGAGATGGCTGCCATCCAGGCTCCCTCCAACGTGCTGGAGACCGTGAAGCGCCTGAACCTCGACATGAACTATACGATGGAGGGCCGCTGGCACAAGAACATCCTCTACGGACGCTCGCTCCCGGCCAACGTCCGCATGATGGGACTGGGCGACCATGAGTCGGCAGCCATGCAGATGGAGCTGCAGCCCAACGGCGTGGTGAAACTGTCCAACTTTATGCGCAACGGCAAGCCGGTCGGCAGTCCAGAGGTGACCGTGACGGGCCGCACAAGCACCATCATCGGTACGCCGGTGGGCAATGTGCTGGTCACACCGACACAGTACTACGGCTCATTTGTCACCCATACGAAAGATCCAATCCTCGTGACACGCACAGACCTCTACACCAAGACGGAGGGCGTGCAAAGAAACTTGTCGGTGGAACTGACGGACAAGATGTCCACCCTGGTCCGCATTTCCTATAAGGACAAAGAGCCCTACCGCGCCGACGACATCATCAACACCCTCATTACGGTCTATAAGGAGAGCTGGATGAGAGACAAGAACATGTTGACGATCACCACGACGAAGTTTATCAACGAGCGCCTGGCTATCATCGAGCGCGAGCTGAGCGGTATCGATAGCGACATCTCCAGCTATAAGAGCAGCAACCTGCTGCCGTCCGTACAGGCTGCCTCGCAGATGTCCATGCAGCAGTCGCAGGAGAGCCAAAAGCAAGTGCTGGCCCTCAACACGCAGCGCTCCATGGCACAATACGTAAAGGGCATGCTGACACGCGGTGCCAAGTCGCGCAAGCTCCTGCCTACCAATGCCGGACTGGAATCGACGGGCATTGAGCAGCAGATCGCAGAATACAACACGCTTCTGCTCCAGCGCAACTCGCTCATCGCCAACTCCTCGGAGCGCAACCCCATCGTGAGCGACTACGACGAGCAGCTGGCCCAGATCCGCAAGGTCATCCTGGAGGGCATCGACAACCTCTGCAGCACGATCGACCTGCAGTTGAGCCACGCGCAGCAGAACGAGAACCAGGCCACGGCGAAGATTGCCTCCAGCCCGAAGCAGGAGAAGTACCTCACGAGCGTGGGCCGTCAGCAGCAGGTCAAGGAGCAACTCTACCTCTTCCTGCTCCAGAAGCGCGAGGAGAACGAGATGAATCAGGCTTTCACCGCCTACAACATCCGCATCATCACCGCCCCGTTTGGCAACGCCTATCCCATCTCGCCCAACCACCGCAACATCCTGCTCATCGCCCTGGCCCTGGGTCTGATGTTGCCTATCGGACTGTTCTACCTCCGCGAGAGCATGAACACCACAGTGCGCGGTCGCAAGGATATCGAGGGTCTTACCATACCGTTTATCGGAGAGATACCTTATACAGGCAAGCGCAAGTGGTGGCAGCGTCGCAACAAGCGTCGTGACAAGCTGCAGATCGTCGTACAGGAGGGCAAGCGCAACGTGATGAACGAGGCCTTCCGCGTGCTCCGTACGAAGCTCGAGTTCCTCATTTCTGAGGATAGAAAGGACAACGTGATGATCATGACCTCCTTCAACTCGGGTAGTGGTAAGACCTATCTCTCGGCCAATATCGCCATGTCGCTGGCCATCAAGCAGAAGAAGGTGCTCATCATCGACTGCGATATCCGTAAGGCCATGGCCTCGGCCCTGATCGGATCGCCGCAGGTCGGTCTGACCCATTACCTCACGGGTAAGGAGACGGACCTTCACGAGCTCATCCATACCTACAAGGGCAATGAGAACCTGAGCATCCTGCCAACCGGCATTGTGCCGCCGAACCCCACCGAGCTGCTGGGCAACGGCCGCTTGAAGGACTTGCTGGAAGAGGTTCGCAGCCAGTACGACTACGTCCTGCTCGACTGTCCGCCTATCGAGGTCGTCGCCGATACGGAGATCATCTCGAGCTACGTGGACAGAACGATCTTCATCGTGCGCGCCGGACTGCTCGACCGTTCCTTGCTCAAGGAGCTCCAGCGCCTTTACAACGCAGGCAAGTATCGCAACATGGCCCTCATCCTCAACGGCACGGAGACTCGCGTGGGCTACCACCGCTACGGATATGGTTATGGCTACGGTTATGGCTACGGCTACGGTTATGGCTACGGCGAAACCGACGACGACAAGAAGAAGCACAAGAGCAAGAAAAAGTAGTAAGCTACGAGCAGAAGCAAGTAGCTAAATCTATAGACTACAGAGCGGGCGGGGAGAGCATCCTCGCCCGCTTTCTTGATAGATGTTACCATCTGAGAGCGCACACAAGGTTCTAAATTTCAGAACCATCCTTAATTTAATAGAAAACATTTGGTGGGTTCATTTGTTTTGGCTACTTTTGCAGAGCAAATAAAAAATCAATAAATAATTAAAAACAAAAATCAAAATGGCTAACGAGAACGAGAAGAAGTTTCGTGTAGAGAGCGACCTCTTGGGTGAGCTCCAGGTACCCGCCGAGGCTTACTATGGTGTGCAGACTCAGCGCGCCATCAACAATTACAAGATTTCGGGCAAGCACATGTGCGACTATCCCGAGTATGTCAAGGCCATTGCATACGTGAAGCTCGCTGCTGCCGAGGCCAACCACGAGCTAGGTCAGCTTCCTGACGACGTGGCCGACGCTATGTGCCGCGCCTGCCGCGAGATCATCGACGGCAAGTTTCATGAGAACTTCGTCACCGACATGGTGCAGGGTGGTGCCGGCACGTCGGTCAACATGAACGCCAACGAGGTGATTGCCAACCGTGCCCTCGAGCTGATGGGCTACGAGAAGGGCGACTACCAGCACTGCTGGCCCAACGACCACTGCAACTGCGGTCAGTCCACCAACGACGTCTATCCCACCACCATCCGCCTCACCTTCATCGAGATGAACAAGCAGCTCGTAGCCGCTCTGGAGCGTCTTGTGGCCTCTTTCCGCAAGAAGGGCGAGGAGTTCAAGAACAACATCAAGATGGGCCGCACACAGCTGCAGGACGCCGTCCCCATGACGAGCGGACAGGAGTTTACGGCCTTCGCCAATACCCTTGAGGAGGAGATCGGCAACCTCAACCGCAATGTGGAGCTGATGCTCGAGATCAACATGGGCGCCACGGCCATCGGTACGGGTCTCAACGCCGTCCCGGGCTACGCTGAGCTCTGCACGAAGAAACTGGCCGAGCTGACGGGCGAGAACTTCACCCTCGGCAAGGACCTCGTCGAGGCTACTCCCGACACGGGCGACTACGTGAGCTATAGCGGCGCGCTGAAGCGCCTGGCCGTGAAGTTGTCCAAGATCTGCAACGACCTCCGCCTCATGGCCTCTGGTCCCCGTTGCGGTCTCCACGAGATCAACCTCCCGCCGATGGCTCCAGGCTCCAGCATCATGCCGGGCAAGGTGAACCCTGTCATCCCCGAGGTGACCAACCAGACTTGCTTCAAGGTGATTGGCAACGACACCACCGTGATGATTGCCGCCGAGGCAGGACAGCTCCAGCTCAACGTCATGGAGCCGATCATCACCCAGTGCATCATCGAGAGCCAGACCTGGCTGGGCCGCGCCATGGACACGCTGCGTGAGCGTTGCGTCGATGGTATCACGGTCAATGCCGAGCACAATGCCGAGACCGTGCGCAACAGCATCGGTATCGTCACCGCTCTCAACCCGTACATCGGCTACAAGAACAGCACGAAGATCGCCAAGGAGGCTCTGGAGACGGGCGCTTCTGTCTATGATCTCGTGCTCAGAGACAAGATCCTGACCAAGGAGAAGCTCGACGCCATCCTCGACCCGAAGCACATGCTCGACCCCATGGACGTGATCAAGTAAGGGTCTGCGCATCACAATACCATAGACTTTATCTCGCATAAAGTATAGTTAGACTAAATTTAAGGCCTTCTCTGCCGCGCTGGCAGGGAAGGCCTTGTTCGTATCAAGCAATGTGGTTTTCGCTGCTTAGAAGGGCCGCTACGGGCCTCATACGGCGCAGGAGGCATTGTAGTCCTATCTGCGGAAGCAATAATAAGGCAAAGCAGGGCAAACTACAGCCGCCCAAGCCGCAGACAGCACCAGAGGTGAAAAGGCGTCAGCGACGCTTGGCTCGCAGAGGACGCTCCTCGTGGCTCTCGACGTTCTTCTTTTTCTTGGAAAGCACCAGCAGGATGACGGCCGAGAGGATGAGCACAATGCCGACGAAGAGGCGCAGGGAGAAGGACTCGCCGAAGATGAGCACGCCGATGAAGACGGCCGTGACAGGCTCCACAGCACCCATGATGGCGGAGGGCGTACTGCCGACTTTCTCGATGGCGATGTTCATGAAGTAGAGGCTGAGCACCGTGGGCAGCAAGGCCAACTGGGCAGCACAGGCCCATTGCTTCGGAGTGGAGAGCACCTGGATCTGCTCGCCCATGATGACGGACAGGACGAGCAGGGAGATCAAGCCGAACAAGACCACCCAGAACGTAAACTGGATGGCGGAGAGCCCTGTGTGGGTCTGGTTGACGCCGATGATGTAGAAGGCGTAGAAGAGCGACGAGAGCAGGACCAGCGCCACGCCCACCGTGGAGAGCGTGGCATTGTCGCCACCACGATAGAGCAGTCCTATGCCCGTGACGGCCAGGAGGATGGAGAAGGTGGTGGACCAGGTGATGCGCTCATGGAAGAACGCCGTCATCAGCACGGCCGTGATGATGGGGTAGCTGAAGAGGATCGTACTGGCGATTCCTGCGTCCATGTACTTGAAACTGAGGTAGAGCGTGGCCGAGGACATGGCCATGAATGTGCCCAAGACGGCCATGCGGATGGCGGGTCCGAGGCGCAGATGAAAACTCTCCCGCTTCGCCATCATCCATGCAAGGAACAGCAGCGAGGCAATGGCGTAGCGCCAGACGAGGACCGACGTAGGGTTGATCTCGTCCTGGTAGAGGAATAGCGTGCCCAAGGGGTTGGTACCATAGAAAATCGCAGCGATAATACCCGCTGCGAAACCTTTGAACGTGTTGCTCATAATAAAGAAAAAAAGGAATGATGAATCGGCGGGCGCATCAGGTGCTGCTACCCGCAGACTCGATTGTTTCAACTCTTGAATGCCTCAGCCTCTGCCATGGCGATGATGTCTTCGCGGTCAGGTTGGCGTGAGGGCTCCTCAGCGTCTGCGGAATACGAGGACATAGCCTGACGCTCGCCATTCTTCTGATCTTGAGCAGCTTGGGGATCCATACTGGTTTCCTCGCTATCCTCAGCGCGCTTCCTGCGGCTGTCGGCAGGTGCAGGCTGCTCCCTAAAGACTTCCTCCTGGAAGGGCGAGACGTGCTTCCGGTCCTCCTTTGGCTTGTCGCCGACGATGAAACTCTCGGTCTCATCTACCGAAGGCACGAGGCCGACGGGCTCCTCCTCCATCTTCGTCCTGTTCTCCTTCGAGGCAAACACGCGGTCGAGAAACTTCGTGTCCTTGCGGAGCTTGCGGAGCGTGTCCTTCGACGCCTTCTGCTGGCTCTCCTTCTTAGAATAGCCACGCGCGTCGCAACCCTCCACGTCCTCCAGCATCACGACGAAGTGGAAGACGGGGGCTCCCTCCTCGCTGGTCTCGTTGCCCAGCAACTTGAAGTTGAGCTGCACCCGGTTCTTCTGACACCATTCGATGAGCTTCGACTTGAAGTTGACCTCCTTGTAGGCGAGTTTGTCGATATTGATCATCTCGCCCAGGATCTGGCGCTCCATGAAGCGCATGCAGGCGTCGTAGCCCTTGTCGAGATAGATAGCACCGACAAGGGCTTCGAAGGCGTTGCCCGCCATGTTGCTGTTGTGGCCGGACTGATGACCGCTGGAGAGGATCAACTTGTTGATACCCATCTCCTTGGCCAAGTGGTTGAGGGTCTCGCGCTGCACGAGCTTGGAGCGCGTGGTGGTGAGAAATCCCTCCCGCTTACCAGGGAAGTGACGAAACACAATATCGCCTACTACCGCATCGAGGACGGCGTCGCCGAGAAACTCCAGCCGCTCGTTGTTCATGGGCTTTCCCTTCTCGTTGCGCCGCGCGATGCTGCTATGGAGCAGCGCGATCTTGTAGTATTCGATATGATGGGGCCAGATGCCGGTGATCCTATGGAGAGACAAGAAAAGCTCCTTGTCCTTGCGGAAAGGGAGCTTAATCCTGTCAATCAGATTATTCAGCATACTTCTTGAAGATAACGCAGGCGTTGTGTCCGCCGAAGCCGAACGTGTTGCTCAGGGCCGCACGAACGGTACGCTTCTGTGCCTGGTTGAAAGTATAGTTGAGCGCGTAGTCGATCTCCGGGTCCTTGTCCTCCTCGTCGTGGTTGATGGTCGGGGGAACGATGTCCTCGCTCACGGCCTTGACGCAAGCCAGGGCCTCTACGGCTCCAGCAGCTCCGAGCAAGTGGCCCGTCATAGACTTCGTGGAGGAGATATTGAGCTTGTAGGCGTGCTCGCCGAAGACCTCCTTGATGGCCTTGGCCTCGGAGATGTCGCCCACATGGGTGGACGTGCCGTGTACGTTGATATAGTCGATATCCTCCGGCTGCATCTGGGCGTCGGCCAGGGCGGCCTCCATCACCAGTTTCGCACCCAGTCCCTCGGGATGGGAAGCCGTGAGGTGATAAGCGTCGGCACTCTCGCCCTCGCCCACCATCTCAGCGTAGATTCTGGCTCCGCGCGCCTTGGCGTGCTCCAGCTCCTCGAGGATGAGGCAGCCGGCACCCTCGCCCATCACGAATCCGTCGCGGCTGGCCGAGAAAGGACGGCTGGCGTGGGTCGGGTCATCATTGCGCGTCGAAAGGGCCTTCATGGCGTTGAAGCCACCCACACCACACTCGCAGATGGCAGCCTCCGCACCACCGGCCACGATCACGTCGGCCTTGCCGAGGCGCAGCAGGTTGAAAGCGTCGGCCAGCGCATTGGTCGAAGAGGCACAGGCGCTGGTGGTGGTGAAGTTGGGTCCGTGGAAGCCGAAGTGGATGCTGATCTGTCCAGCGGCGATGTCGGCGATCATCTTCGGGATGAAGAACGGCGAGAAGCGGGGACCTTTCTCCTTGTTAAGAGCGTAGTAGGAAGCCTCCTCCTCAAACGTCTTGATACCACCGATACCTACGCCATAGATCACGCCGACGCGGTTCTTATCGACCTGGTCGAGGTCGAGGCCGCTGTCCTTCACACCCTGCACGGCACTGGCCATGGCCAACTGTGCGTAGCGGTCCATCTTGCGGGCGTCCTTGCGGTCGATCCACTCGTTGGGATTCCAGTTTTTCACCTCACAGGCAAACTGGGTCTTGAAGTTGGTGGCGTCGAACAGCGTAATCGGAGCTGCGCCGCTCACACCCTTGACCATGTTCTCCCAAGTCTCCTCGGGAGTGTTTCCCAGCGGGGTGACAGCGCCGAGACCCGTTACGACAACTCTTTTCAGTTCCATGTATATAGTGTCTTATCGATTGATGAAAACGTATATTGGGCGCCGTGCGGGGCTTACAGTGTCGTAAGTAGCGAATTTGCCCTTAGCCGGGCTATCCACACCTGACACCTGACGCCTGACGCCCGACACCCAATATATGTGTCTGTCCTAATGTAAAAAACGATACCGTAGAGACAGAAGACGCTTACTTAGCGTTGTTCTCGATGTATGCGATGGCGTCGCCTACGGTAGAGATCTTCTCTGCCTGATCGTCGGGGATGGAGATACCAAACTCCTTCTCAAACTCCATGATGAGCTCGACAGTATCGAGAGAGTCGGCACCCAAATCGTTGGTGAAGCTCTTCTCCGGAGTGACCTCCTCTGCATCTACACCCAACTTATCTACGATAATGTTCTTAACCTGTGCTGCAATTTCTGACATGATAATCTTGTTAAAATGTTGTTACATTGTTTTCTCTTTCAAAATTTCGGGTGCAAAGGAACGGAAAAAATTTCGTTTACACAAATAAATCTTGAAGAAATCCACCCTTTTTTGCACATCAATACCCTATTTGTGCAAGAAAATGCCCTCTTTTTATAGGTATCTTGCGCTAAATCAACCCAATATTACATTCTCATTACATCCGATATGCTGTAGTTTGACAGAGAAATAGAGTGGTTCCATGACCCATTTCCAGATCTTTTACCTTCCCTTCTCCCACCATCGAGCGGTCTTCCGAGCTGCCCACAGACACAGACCGCATTGTGCGTCAACCATTTCGGCAAACAGAGCAGGGAAGGGACATAATAGAGTACGGTAGAATAAAGTAGAGTAGAGGCAATATAATATAATAAGGAGAAACGAAGGGTGCAGACCGCTGGGAGGACAGAAAAGGAGGGTCATCATAACATGTTAACGTTTAACGTTATAATGTAAGGTCGCAGCCATTCCTCTCGCCAAATCAAAAACGTGACAATGTGACAACGTGACGTGTGACAACGAGAAAAAGCGCACGTCAAAACAAAAACGTTAAACGTTAAACGTTATTATGTTATTATGTTATTACGAAGCGGGGCGGGCACCTAACCGGAGACCGCGAACCAGAGAGCCTACAGACTGGGAATAGGAAAGCCCACAGGCAGCGAACTATAGGGACCACCGACTGCGACTTTTGGAATAAGTTAGGATCGAGGCAAGAGACAAGCAACCATCAGGGTGATAGGTAAGTTACCCCGCGGAAGGTGCTCAGTTTTCCATCCTCCCGCGTCCGTTGAAATAGTGACCCGCCAAGGGGTTCTGAGGCCCTAAAATGGCATGCGACCACGTGGGGACCCAGAAAAGCAGGCAAACAAGGCAGAAAACAACGGAAAAGTTTGGCCAAGTGCGATTTTCTTCGTACCTTTGCACCGTTCAGAGGAATGAGGGGCTTGCGGAAGCTCCTCATTTTTATTTATATAAACGTTTATGATAGACAAGAACGTCGTAAAAAGATTAGTTGAGGAATGGCTTGCGGGGAAGGAATACTTCCTCGTAGATGTTCAGGTTGGCACCGACGATCGCATCGTCGTTGAAATAGACCACGCCGATGGCGTGTGGGTGGACGACTGCGCGGATCTGAGCCGCTACATCGAGGACCATCTGAGCCGTGACGAAGAGGACTACGAGCTGGAGGTGGGATCCACCGGACTGGGCCAGCCCTTCAAGGTACCCCAGCAGTATGTGAACAACATCGGCAACGAGGTGGAGGTCCTCACACAGGATGGCAAGAAAGTGAAGGGCACGCTCAAGGCCGTGGAAACCCCGCGTTTCACGGTCTCCGTGCCGGAGAAAGTAAAGGTAGAGGGCAAGAAGCGTCCCGTGATGATGGACGTGGACTACGACTACGACATGAATGAGGTAAAGTACACGAAATACATTATAAGTTTCAAATAAGCTATGGCAGCAAGAAAAAAAGAAGACATGCCGAACATGATCGAGACCTTCAAGGAGTTTAAGGACACCAAGAAGATCGACCGTGCCACCCTCGTTAGCGTGCTGGAGGAGAGCTTCCGCAGCGTGATAGCGAAGATATTCGGCTCCGACGAGAACTTCGACGTCATCGTCAACCCTGACAAGGGCGACTTTGAGATATACCGCAACCGCATCGTCGTGGCCGACGGCGAGGTGAAGGACGAGTACAAGGAGGTGTCGCTCACGGACGCTCAGAAGATCGAGCCCGACTACGAGGTGGGCGAGGAGGTCTCCGAGCGCATCGACTTCGCGAAGTTTGGCCGCCGCGCCATTCTCAACTTGCGCCAGACGCTGGCCGCCAAGGTGCTGGAGCTGGAGCACGACTCGCTCTACAACAAGTACAAGGACCGCGTGGGCCAGGTCATCTCCTCCGAGGTCTATCAGGTCTGGAAGCGCGAGGTGCTGCTCGTGGACGACGAGAACAACGAGCTGCTGCTGCCGAAGACGGAGCAGATACAGAGCGACAACTACCACAAGGGCGACACCATCCGTGCCGTCATCCTGCGCGTGGACAACACCAACAACAATCCGAAGATCATCCTCTCGCGCACGGCGCCCGCCTTCCTGGAGCGTCTGCTGGAGGCCGAGGTGCCCGAGATTGCCGACGGCCTGATCGCCATCAAGAGCGTGGCACGCATGCCGGGCGACCGCGCCAAGATCGCCGTGGAGAGCTACGACGACCGCATCGACCCGGTGGGAGCCTGCGTCGGTGTGCACGGCAGCCGCGTACATGGCATCGTCAAAGAGCTCGGTGGCGAGAACATCGACGTCATCTCCTGGACGGCCAACACCAAACTCTTCATCCAGCGCGCCCTCAGCCCGGCCCGCGTCAGCTCGCTCACCATCGACGAGGAGAACAAGAAGGCCGAGGTCTATCTCAAGCCCGAGGAGGTGAGCCTCGCCATCGGACGCAGCGGTCTCAACATCAAGCTGGCAAGTATGCTCACGGGCTACACCATCGACGTCTTCCGCGAGCTCGACGAGAGCCAGGCCGAGGAGGACATCTACCTCGATGAGTTCTCCGACGAGATCGACCAGTGGGTCATCGAAGCCATCAAGAAGATAGGCCTCGACACGGCCCGCCAGGTGCTCAACGCTCCGCGCGAAATGCTTATCGAGAAGGCCGACCTCGAGGAGGAGACCGTCGATAATGTCATCAAGGTCCTCAGGGCCGAGTTTGAGAGCTAAGATGGAGCCGTCCTGTCCGCGCCGACAAGGCGCATCCTCTCAGGAAGGGCAACACATCAGGAAAGAAGCAAAGAGAAAGGGTGGAGGACGACAGTCTCCACCGATAAAAGGTAATGGCGGGTGATGGTTTTGACCAGCGGCTCATAGGGTGTGGCCGCACTGGTCCGCACCATGTTCGGAACATCTGCGCCACCCTCACATCGTAAATCAATACCAGCACCCCCTACCTCTATTAAGATATTAATGAGTATCAGATTAAACAAAGCAATTAGAGAGCTGAACATCGGGCTCCAGACGGCTGTGGAATTTCTGGAGAAGAAGCCGAATCTGGGCGAAGTGAAGGGCGACCCCAACTTCAAGCTCAGCGATGCGCAGTATGAGGCCCTGGCCACACAGTTTAACAAGGATAAGCAAGTGAAGGCCATCGCCGACAAGAAGTTCCCCAAGAAGTCGAAAGAGGGCGGCAAGAAGAAGCAGTCCCAGGGAGGCGTGAAGCGTGGCGACGACGGCCTGACAAAGATACAGGCCTATACGCCGCTGGGCAAGATCGACCTCGACCAGCTCAACCGCAAGCCGGGACAGAAGACCGACCAGAAGCCGAAGGCAGACCAGCCCAAGGCCAAGGAGGAGAAGCCCGCACGCAAGCAGGCAGCACCCCAGCACAAGGCAGAGCCAAAGGCCGAGAAGCCGGCCGTGAAGGAGCAGCCGAAGGAAACTGCCCACAAGGAGGTGGCCCAGAAGCCCGCTGCCCAGAAGGAGAACGCTCAGAAGGAAAACAAGGAGCAGGCCAAGCCTGCAGCCAAGGCTGTGGAGACGGAGCAGAAACCCGCCAAGCCCGCCAAGAGCGAGAAGCCACAGCCCGCAGCGGCAGCCCAGGCTGAGACCGCCCAAAAGGAGGGCAAGGAGCAGGAGCCCGCCACGACAGAGGGCGGCGCACCCTTCCAGACGCAGAACGAGAAGAAGCTGCTCAACCAGCCGAAACTCAACGTGCTCGGCAAACTCGACCTCAGCACCATCAACCAAAACACGCGCCCGAAGAAGAAGAGCAAGGAGGAGCGACGCAAGGAGCGCGAAGAGAAAAACGGACAGGGCAAGAAGAAGCGCGTACGCATCAACAAGGAGCGCGTCGATATCAATGCTGCTGCCAACCAGCAGCCCGCCCAGCAGGGCAAGAAACAGGGCCAGCAGCAACAGCAGGGCCAGGCCGATGGTGGCGGAAAGCGCAAGAAGAAGAACCGCGGACGCAGCAACAAACCGCTGGAGGTCGATGACGAGGCCGTAGCACGCCAGGTCAAGGAGACCTTGGCACGCCTCACCTCGAAGACCCAGAACAAGAAGGGTGCCAAATACCGCAAGGAGAAGCGCGACGCTGCCCAGGAGAAGCTCAACCAGGAGGCACGCGCCGAACGCAAGCAGAGCAAGACGCTGAAACTGACGGAGTTTGTGACCGTATCGGAGCTGGCCACAATGATGGATGTGCCGGTGACGAAAGTCATCTCCACACTCATGTCGGTGGGCATCATGGTCTCCATCAACCAGCGTCTCGACGCCGAGACCATCAACCTCGTGGCCGACGAGTTCGGATTCTCCACGGAGTATGTCAGCGCCGAGGTGCAGGAGGCCGTCAGCGAGGAGGCCGACGACGAGAACGATCTCGTGCCGCGCGCCCCGATCGTCACGGTCATGGGCCACGTCGATCATGGTAAGACCTCGCTGCTCGACCACATCCGCAACACCAACGTCATCGCCGGCGAGGCTGGTGGCATCACCCAGCACATCGGTGCCTATAGCGTGACGCTGAAGAACGGCAGCAAGGTGACCTTCCTCGACACGCCGGGCCACGAGGCCTTCACCGCCATGCGTGCCCGTGGTGCGCAGGTGACGGATATCGCCATCATCATCATTGCCGCCGACGACTCGGTGATGCCTACCACCAAGGAGGCCATCGCCCACGCACAGGCCGCCGGCGTACCGATGGTCTTTGCCATCAACAAGATAGACAAGCCGGGAGCCAACCCCGACAAGATACGCGAGGACCTGGCCAACATGAACCTCCTGGTGGAGGAGTGGGGCGGCAAGTATCAGTGTCAGGAGATCAGTGCCAAGAAGGGCATCGGCGTGGACGAGCTCATGGACAAAGTACTCCTGGAGGCCGACCTGCTCGAACTGAAGGCCAACCCCAACCGCAAGGCCACGGGTACGGTCATCGAGTCGTCGCTCGACAAGGGCCGCGGCTTCGTCTCGACGGTGCTCGTGAGCAACGGCACGCTGAAGACGGGCGACATTGTGATCGCCGGCACCGCATGGGGCAAGGTCAAGGCCCTCTTCAATGAGCGCAACCAGCGCATCGAGAAGGCCGGACCCGCCGATCCCTGTATCGTCCTCGGACTCAACGGCGCGCCCACGGCGGGCGACACGTTCCACGTGCTCGAGACGGAACAGGAGGCACGCGAGATTGCCAACAAGCGCGAGCAGCTGCAGCGCGAGCAAGGGCTCCGCACGCAGAAGCGCCTCACGCTGGGCGACATTTCCCACCGCATCGCTCGCGGAGAATTCCACGAGCTCAACATCATCGTCAAGGGCGACACCAACGGATCGGTGGAGGCACTGGCCGACTCCTTCCTCAAGCTCTCGACGGAGAAGGTGCAGGTCAACGTCATCAGCAAGGCCGTGGGACAGATCTCCGAGAACGACGTCATGCTCGCCTCGGCTTCCGACGCCGTCATCGTCGGCTTCCAGGTGCGCCCGTCTGCCGACGCGCGCAAACTGGCTGACCGCGAAGGCGTGGAGATCAACACCTACTCCATCATCTACGACGCGCTCGACGACATCAAGAGTGCCATGGTCGGCATGCTCGACAAGGTCAAGAAGGAGGTCGTCACGGGCCAGGTGGAGGTACGCCAGGTCTTCAAGATCAGCAAGGTGGGCACCGTGGCCGGTGGTCTCGTCACCGAAGGCAAGGTGCACAACAAAGACAAGGCACACGTCATCCGCGACGGTATCGTCATCCACACCGCCGCCATCAGCGCGCTCAAGCGCTACAAGGACGACGCCAAGGAGGTGGCAACGGGTCTGGAGTGTGGTATCTCGCTCGTCAACTACAACGACATCGAGGCGGGAGACATCCTGGAGACCTTCACCGAGATCGAGGTGGAGCAGAAGCTCTAAGCCGACTGCGGGGACTCAACGGCCGTGGCTACTGCCTACGGCCCGCCCCTCGGCAGCCGCCTGCCCACTACCTTATTAAAATATGGCCACAACGGCAGCCGCCCGCAAAAGGACGGCGCGCCGCTTGCGGCCTGTTTTTCAAAGCAGAACCATTCAAACAATGGAAGAAATAAAAGAAGAGAAGAACGCATTGGTGCGGGAGATAGCCGACAAGAAATATGAGTACGGCTTCACCACCGACGTGGAGACCGACATCATCCCCGTGGGTCTCAACGAGGACATCGTGCGCCTGATCTCACAAAAGAAGCACGAGCCCGACTGGATGCTGGAGTTTCGCCTGCGCGCCTTCCGCCATTGGCAGACGCTCAAGCAGCCCACATGGGGACATGTGCACATCCCGCCCATCGACTACCAGGCCATCTCCTACTACGCAGACCCGCTGGCGAAGAAGCCGCGGAACAAGGAGATAGACCCCGAACTGGAGAAGACTTTCGACAAACTGGGCATTCCCCTGGAGGAGCGGCTTGCACTGAGCGGCACGGCGGTCGATGCCATCATGGACTCCGTGTCGGTCAAGACCACATTCAAGGAGAAGCTGCGGGAGAAGGGCGTGATCTTCTGCTCCATCGGCGAGGCCATTCAGACCCACCCAGACCTCGTCAGGCAGTATCTGGGCACGGTCGTCCCCTACGGCGACAACTTCTTTGCCGCGCTCAACTCGGCGGTGTTCTCCGACGGATCCTTCGTCTATATCCCCAAGGGCGTACGCTGCCCGATGGAACTGAGCAGCTATTTCCGCATCAACGCCCGCAACACGGGACAGTTTGAGCGCACGCTCATCGTGGCCGACGACGACTCCTACGTCTCCTACCTGGAGGGTTGCACGGCCCCAATGCGCGACGAAAACCAGCTCCATGCGGCCATCGTCGAGATCATCGTCATGGACCGGGCCGAGGTGAAATACTCCACCGTCCAAAACTGGTATCCAGGCGACGAACACGGACGGGGCGGTGTGCTCAATCTCGTGACGAAGCGTGGCGACCTGCGCGGCGACCACTCCAAACTCTCCTGGACACAGGTGGAGACGGGTTCGGCCATCACGTGGAAATATCCCTCGTGTCTGCTGCGCGGCAACGACTCCGTAGCAGAGTTCTACAGCGTGGCCGTGACCAACAACTACCAGGAGGCAGACACGGGCACAAAGATGATCCACATCGGCAAGAACACGCGTTCTACCATCATCTCCAAGGGCATTTCCGCCGGACACAGCCAAAACAGCTACCGCGGCCTCGTCATGGCTACGGCCAACGCCGACAATGCGCGCAACTACTCCAGCTGCGACTCGCTGCTGCTCGGCAGCGACTGCGGAGCGCATACGTTCCCCTACATGGACGCCCGCAACGACACCGCAGTATTCGAGCACGAGGCGACCACGTCCAAGATCTCGGAGGACCAGCTCTTCTACTGCAACCAGCGGGGCATCCCGATGGAGGAGGCCGTGGGACTCATCGTCAACGGCTACGCCAAGGAGGTGCTCAACAAGCTGCCGATGGAGTTTGCCGTCGAGGCACAGAAGTTGCTCAGCGTCTCGCTGGAGGGCACGGTGGGATAACGCATCCATTGGGCCGCACTTGGTCCCACACTGCACCATCATACACACCACGACGCAGCAAGACCAATAAAAGAAGGAGGAACAATGAGAAGAAAGATGATCATGGGACCGGCCCTTGCGGCCACCCTGCTGCTGACAGCCCTGCTGCCGTCGGCGGCTTCAACACCCGTCCCACGCTGGACGCCACAGCCCTACCGCCAGTATCTCATCAAACTGGAGGTGGAGCGCGACACCATAGCCGCACCGTCGATCATGCTCCACGGCGCAAAGACCAAACGGAAAGTGGACGTGAGCCATTTCAAGGTGGGGCCCTTTTGGGTACCAGACCCACCCTCGCTCTTCGAGCAGGAGGACGAATGGCGCGACAGAGACCGCTACAAGAAAGGGCGGATTCTCGGCGACCTCATCGAGGACATCATCAACATCTTTCTGTTATAACTATCAAACGACAACCAAATCCTTATAGATATGCTTGAGGTAAAGAACCTGCACGCCACCATCGCAGGCAAAGAGATATTGAAAGGCGTCAACCTCACGGTCAGAGACGGTGAGATCCACGCCATCATGGGACCCAACGGGTCGGGAAAATCGACCCTCAGCGCGGTGCTGACGGGCAACCCGCTCTACACCGTCACCGAGGGAACGGCTTTCTTCAACGGCAAGAACCTGCTGGAGATGAAGCCCGAGGACCGAGCCCGCGAAGGTCTGTTTCTCTCTTTCCAGTACCCCGTGGAGATTCCGGGCGTGAGCATGACCAACTTCATGAAGGCGGCCATCAACGCCAAGCGCGCGTATGAGGGCAAGGAGCCGCTGAAGGCTGCCGACTTCATGAAACTCATGCGCGAGAAGCGCCAGATCGTAGAACTCGATCCGAAACTCGCCCACCGATCCGTCAACGAGGGATTCTCCGGTGGCGAGAAGAAGCGCAACGAGATCTTCCAGATGGCCATGCTCGAACCGAAGCTCAGCATCCTCGACGAGACCGACTCCGGACTGGATGTCGATGCCATGCGCATCGTCGCCAATGGCGTGAACAAGATGCACTCGGCAGAGACTTCCGCCATCGTCATCACCCACTACGAGCGACTGCTGGACATGATCAAACCCGACGTGGTCCACGTCCTCTGGCAGGGCCGCATCGTCAAGACTGCTGGTCCGGAGCTGGCGAAGGAGATCGAAAAGCTCGGCTACGACTGGATCAAGGAGGAAGTGAAAGGAGAGGAGACCCAAGGATGACCGAAGCAGAAAAGCAATACATAGACCTATACACCGAGGCCTCGGAAGCCATCAAGGAGCATAGCGCAGAGGTGATGAACGCCGTCCGCGACCGCGCCTTCGAAGACTTCCGCCGCCAGGGCTTCCCGACAAGGAAGGTGGAGCGATATAAGTACACCGACATGGAGAAGATCTTCGCTCCCAACTACGGTCTGAACATCAATCGCATCGAGTTTCCTGTCGATCCCTATGCGGCCTTCCGCTGCGACGTGCCCAACCTGAGTACGCTGCTCTATTTTGTCGTCAACGATGCGTTCTATGAGAAGCGGCTGCCCAACGTGCAGCCCGAGGAGGGAGTCGTCATCGGTTCGCTGAGAAAGGCGGCCGAGGAGCATCCCGAACTCATCGCTCGCTACTATGCGCGCATCGCCAAGACGGAGGAGGACGCCATCACGGCGCTCAACACGATGCTGGCCCAGGACGGCCTCTTCATCTATGTGCCGAAAAACGTGCAGATGGAAAAGTGCGTGCAGATTATCAACATCCTGCGCGCCGACGTGAGCATGATGGTCAACCGACGCGTGCTCATCGTGATGGAGGAGGGCGCCAAGGCTAAATTCCTGTTCTGCGACCATACCGCCGACGACCACGACTTCCTCGCCACACAGGTCATCGAGGCCTATGTCGGCGACAACGCATCGCTCGACCTCTACTGCATGGAGGAGACCCACTACAAGAACCATCGCGTGAGCAACGTCTATATAGAGCAGCAGCGCGACAGTAGGGTCAACCACAATGTGATAACGCTCCACAACGGCGTGACGCGCAACCGCCTCGACCTGGTGTTCAAGGGAGAGGGCGCGGAGTGCTATTGCAGTGGCTGCGTCATCGCGGACAGAAAACAGCACGTGGACAACAATACGCTCATCGACCACCAGGTGCCTCACTGCACGAGCAACGAGCTCTATAAGTATGTGCTCGACGACGAGGCGGTGGGTGCTTTCGCTGGACGCGTCCTCGTACGCCACGGAGCACAGAAGACCACCTCGCAGGAGACCAACCAGAATCTCGTGGCCACGAAGACGGCAAGGATGTACACACAGCCGATGCTGGAAATCTATGCCGACGACGTGAAATGTGCACACGGATCCACGATAGGACAGCTCAACGATGCTGCGCTCTTCTATATGCAGCAGCGCGGCATCAGCCAGAAGGAGGCCAAACTGCTCCTGGAGTTTGCCTTCATCAACGAGGTCATCGACAAGATGGACCTCGAACCGCTGCGCGACCGTCTCCACTACCTGGTGGAAAAGCGTTTCCGTGGCGAACTGAGCAAATGTGTAGGATGCAAAATGTGCCAGTAGGACCGGCAGGATTCATTCATCAAAAGCAAGAAGCGTAAAGCCATGTTGGATATAGAAAAAATAAGGAAAGACTTCCCCATTCTCAGCCGTGAGATCTACGGCCGCCCGCTGGTCTATCTCGACAACGGTGCCACGACCCAGAAGCCGCTCTGCGTGCTTGATGCCATGCGCGACGAGTATTTGAACGTCAATGCCAACGTCCACCGTGGTGTCCACTGGCTCTCACAGCAGGCCACCGACCTCCACGAGGCGGCCCGCGAGACGGTCAGGAAGTTCGTCAACGCCCGTTCCACCAGCGAGATCGTTTTTACGCAGGGCACAACGGAGAGCCTGAACCTCGTAGCTTCGTCCTTTGTGGAGGGCTGCATGGAGGAGGGCGACGAGGTCATCGTGAGCACGATGGAGCACCATTCCAACATTGTCCCTTGGCAACTGCAGCAGCAACGCAAGAACATCCGCCTGCGGGTCATTCCCATGAGCGACGACGGTGCACTGCTCCTCGACGAGTACGAAAAGTTGTTTAGCGAGAAGACAAAGCTCGTCAGCGTCATGCACGTCAGCAACGTCCTGGGCACGGTCAATCCCATCAAGGAGATCATCCGAATCGCCCATAACCACGGTGTGCCCGTGATGGTGGATGGTGCACAGAGCATCCCTCACATAAAGGTCGATGTGCAGGACTTGGATTGTGAATTCCTCGCTTTCAGCGGCCACAAGGTCTATGCGCCCACGGGCGTAGGCGTACTCTACGGCAAGGAGGAGTGGCTCGACAGACTGCCGCCATACCAAGGGGGTGGCGAGATGATCGAGCGCGTAAGCTTCGACCACACCACCTTCGAGCGTCCGCCACTGAAGTTTGAGGCTGGAACGCCTGACTACATCGCCACCAACGGACTTGCCAAGGCTATCGACTACGTCTCAGCCATTGGCATGGAGAATATTCAGGCGTATGAGCACGATCTCACCGACTACGCCCTGCAGCAGCTCCGCGAGATCGAAGGAATGCACATCTATGGCCACGGCAAAGGCATGGAGGCTGACGCCGTCATCTCCTTCAACGTCGCCGATATCCACCATGCCGACCTCGGCACGCTCCTCGACCAACTGGGCATTGCCGTGCGCACAGGCCACCATTGCGCCCAACCCCTCATGGACCGCCTCGGCATACTCGGCACCGTCCGTGCGTCATTCTCCTTCTACAATACTCGAGAGGAGGTCGATACGCTGGTAGCAGGACTACGCCGCGTCATCAAGATGTTCTGAAAATGATTCCGAGGGGCAAAAGATAGAGCCTCTATTGCATTTTTGACCACAAAATTTTGCAATATAAGAAAAACTCCGTAACTTTGCACCTGGATTTTGTCCTATGGTGTAATGGTAGCACAACAGGTTTTGGTTCTGTTTGTAGTGGTTCGAATCCGCTTAGGACAACATACAAAAGGATTCCTTTCCGAAGAGAGGAATCCTTTTGTTGTATTGCCACTTATTATATCGTCGTTTGTTGTATGGTGATTGTTGAAGCGTAGTGAGTTATATTGCGCTTGTATTGTACTGCAACACAACATTTCACTCAAAATAGGCACGAAACGCCTCTGCCTGCTCCTCCAACAATGTGGGTTGACCATTGGCGAAGCGGTTCCACACCTGCTGACACGGAGCCAAAAGGGGGAGGGGAGAGTCGGTAGTACGCATCAGATAAGGGTCGCAAGCCTGGAAGGTCTCCAGCACCTGCACCACCTTCTCGGGCTTCAGTTTCATCAGACGAGCCAGTTCTGCCACCTCGGGCGTGTCCACCACCATAGTATGGGGCACAAGCCGGAAGTAGAGATCGAGGATGAGAACCAGCATGACAGGTTTCAATTCGTGGTCTTCGGTCAATGGCAGAAAGAAGTCCTCAAACGTGTTACGCACCTCCACCCCCTCGTAGAAAGCCTGCTCACAACCGAACCCCTTCATCTTCCGCAGCCGCGCAATGTCTTTTGCAAGCCGACGCGGCTTCTGGGCGTAAGTTTTCCAGACCAGTTGTAGCACCAGGCGGTCACGACGGTCCATCTCTTGCAGTTGCTGGTGGATGAATGGGGGCGGCAGATGTAGTTCCACAGCAAGGTCAACAGCCTCACGCGCATACACAGCCTTCACGCCCGTAGGACGCTTCAGGTAGAGTTGCAACACGAGCAGCCAGTAGTCATCGTTCCAGAGAGGATGAGTAGCCATACGCATTATCTTAGGTTTTCTATACTTTATTCAAGTTTCGCAAGTTAATAAAATATAACGTAACTACCTAAAACAAAAGGGTAT
>ENA-OURP01000151-OURP01000151.1-human-gut-metagenome-genome-assembly--contig:-NODE-151-length-26371-cov-4.68061_pt1 | contig 26371 bp, 19 predicted proteins | sample MGYA00242101_ERZ508991 | MGnify/ENA primary metagenome ERZ508991 (study PRJEB26280, sample SAMEA2338730) | human gut metagenome | biome: human gut; feature: human-associated habitat; material: faeces...
CTCACCGAATATCTTCTTGAATGTGAGGTCGGCTTTTGGATCAAGGTATCTCATGTGAAATATACTATCTTAATCGTTCTACTTCTTCTTTTGTCACTTCGCAGGCTTTGGCCACATCGTCAACAGACATTCCCATGTGCAGCAGGTTGCGTGCAACTTCTGCTTTTCCCTCGGCCCGTCCTTCTGCTCTTCCTTCCTCCCTGTTGATTCTGTTGGAGTCCACAAATAGCAGGCGTTCTGCCCCGAGTTTGTCCCAGAAGTCCTCATAGGCGAGGAGCTCGTTTTTGGTCATTGCCGATTCCTCCACGGCCTTTAGCGCCTTGCGGGTCTCGGGATTGTCCAGAAGTTCCTGTGGCGCTTGCTTTGTCTGCTCGTCGATCTCCGTAAGGAACCTCAGCCACAGTACGGCCATTTTCTTCTCCTTGAGGGAGTGTGCCTGAAACTTGGGCAGTTCTACGAAGGTGAAGTGGAGACCTTCTATGATCTCGTCGCTGTGGAACTCATGCACCACGCTATAATTGTGGATAAACTCATCGGGATAGTCCTTCATAAACGTCTCGTTGACGAGGTTGAGCGAATAGACGGGTTGCAGCAATTCGTACTTGCGCTTCTTGTCCAGTTGTCGTACGAAGGCTTTGGAGGCGTTGAAGAGGACGCGCTGCTTGAACGCCTCCGTCCATAGCATCTGCATCTCGACGATAAACTGTCTGCCCTTGACGTCGCGACACCTCACGTCCACAATACTGTTTTTTCCGACGTAGGTTTCGGGCACGAGTTCTGGCGACAGATACTCCACACTCTCTATCTGCTCATCGTCTGCCAAAGGCAGCAAGGCATTGAGCAGGCTGATGAGCAGGTCCTTGTGCTCACCGAATATCTTCTTGAATGTGAGGTCGGCTTTTGGATCAAGGTATCTCATGAGTGGAAACGTATTGATGGGTTGGCAACTGTAAAATGCTTATATGTGGCAAATTTACAAATAATAATCGAGGAAAGCACGCCTGTCAAGTTAATCATTGTTAAGCACCTTTGCTGTTCAGCTCAGGGCCAAACTCTTTTGCCTCCTCTAGCTCGATTATCCTTGGGTAAGAACGGTTGCTCGCGTGCTCAGCACGGTAGGTTCCTCCTCGTGATGCGTAAAACGCAACTCATGCGAATTGAGTATGGGTGTAGCGAGTTGATGTGTCAAAATCACCATTTTTGTGTATTGTGCTCCCGTCAACTAACCCATACCTTTGCACCCAAAAAAGAATAAACCACAAATTATGTTTAGAAAAGTAATGTCCATCGTGGTGTGTGCAGCCAGTGCAACCGTATGTATGGCACAGTCTGTGGATGCTGTGACGGGAGCCACGAGGCAGGTGGCCGACACCGTCCGTATGAGCAAAGTAGAGAAAGCCCTCTCCCGTTTGAGCCTTGGAGGTTATGGCGAAGCGGTGATGTCCCGAAATTTCTATAGTCAGAGTTTCAACAGATACAATGCCCCCGCACGCTACAAGGACGACAATAGCCACGGGCGCTTTGACCTTCCCCATGTCACGTTCAACTTGGGCTATGACTTTGGCCACGGTTGGACGTTTGGCACCGAGGTGGAGTTTGAGCACGGCGGCAACGAGACGGCCGTGGAAGTAGAAGCGGAAGAGTCGGGCGAGTATGAGGCCGAGACGGAGAAAGGTGGCGAGGTGGCGCTCGAGCAGTTTTGGTTGAACAAGGCTTTTTGGAAGGGAATGTTCAACGTCAAGGCTGGTGAGATTATCGTGCCAGTGGGCTATTCCAATGCCCACCACGAGCCCCTGAACTTCTTTACCTGTTATCGTCCGGAGGGCGAAGCCGCTATCCTGCCCAACACTTGGCATCAGCTGGGCGTCTCGTTCTGGGGACGTGTCAAGGACTGGCGATACGAAATGCAGTTCCTTTCTGGTTTGAACTCCGAGAGCTTCACGGGCGAGAACTTCGTCCACCCAGGTGCTACCAGCCCCTACGAGTTCAAGGTAGCCAACACCTACGCCCTGGCCGCACGCGTCGACAACTACTCCGTCAAGGGCCTTCGTGTGGGCGTAAGTGGCTATTATGGTCATACGTTTCGCAACTCTATCAAGGATCCTGGCGCCACCTATGATGATGTCAAAGGCGCACTCTCGATCATTTCGGGCGATTTCCAACTCAACCGATGGAACTGGATTGTGCGAGGCAGCGTGGTCTATGCCCACCTTTCCGATGCTGATCGCATCTCGACCTACAACAAGGCCAACTCCACACACCATAAGTACCAGGACGGCAACCCCTTCCACAACACCAATATTGGCAGCAACGCATTGGCCTACAGTATCGAGGCGGGCTACAATCTCTTCTCGCAGATCCAAGGACTGAGAGACCGACAGAAACTGTACCTTTTCGGCCGTTTCGACCATTACGACTCGATGGTGGCAGGCACGTACAAGAGCCAGTACCGCCATTGCGCTCCCTATATTACAACCGTGGGCTTCAATTACCACCCCATCAAGCAGATCGTCATCAAGGGTGAGTACGCCTATCGCGCCTTCAAGAAGCCCAACAACAAAGGACTGAGCAGCGACAGTCCCTTGTATGTTCAGCCGTTTAACAATGAGCCAAGTATCAGCTTGAGCATTGCCTATCAGGGATGGTTCCTTAAGTAAAAGGAGTGGTTCCTCAAGTAAAGTAATATCCAAACAAAAAAGATAAAAAATGAAGAATCTCAAGAACTATTCTTTTGCCCTCATGCTGGGCATTGGAGCATGTGGCTTCATGGCCTCTTGCTCCTCAGAAGACGACGTGAAGACCGAAGTGGTGACAGGTAGTCAGGAGGCGCTTAATGCGGCTTGCAAGCAATGGCGCGTGGCCCGTGCCCACTGGGAGAAGTCGGAGGCCTTCCTCTTTGGTGCTGCCGACGAATACTCCATCGATCCGCACACCGACACCTGGCCTGTAGATCAAGCCGCCCTTGCCAATGTGCTGCGCGACCAGAGCATCATGTCGGACATCGAGAACAAGGTCCGACTCCTCAACTCGGGCCTGCTGGGCTATCACGGTATTGAGTATGTGCTCTTCCGTCAGGGCAATCCGCGCGACATCAGTCAGCTCACCGACCTGGAGTATCAGTATGTGTGCGCCGTGGCCAAGGACCTCTATCAGGCCACTTGTGTGCTGCAGACCACGTGGGAGGGAGCCAAGAGTGGCACCCGATACAATGAGACTCTCAACTATCTGAAGACCCACAACAAGCTCCAGGACGATGGAAATGTCTCCAACGAAGGCCTCAGTTACAAGGACTTCGGCGGCCTGTTCAAGAACACACCCTCGACCGATTATTCCAGCAACCTCGACGCCACCATCCAGATTATCGAAGGTGCGCGCGATATCATCGGCGAGGTGGCAGGTTCGAAGATTGGTCTGCCCTGGTCGGGTCAGGACGATTCCTACATCGAGTCGCCATACGCCTACAACAGCATCGTGGATTTCTATGACAACATAGCCGGTTGCAAGAGTGCGCTGTATGGAGCAGTCGATGCCACCACGCCCAACGACAAGTCGCTCATCTACTTCTGCCTCAATGCGGGCAACGCCACCCTCAAGACCCAGGCACAGACCGTGCAGAGCAAGATGGATGCGGCCCTCAGTAGTATCAAGGCCATGAAGAGTCCGTTTGCCCTCAACTATACCGACGCCTCTGCCAAGAAGGCCATTGATGCTCTGGAAGAGTTGGACGGTTCGCTGGAGGCATTGGGCGCTACGCTCAAGACCTATGCCGGCAACCAGGCCGTGGAGGCGCAGTGCAAGGTAATCAACGCCAACTACGTCGATAACGTCATCGTCAAGACCTATACGGCCCTCTGCGACCAGGCAGAGATCCTCTACAAGAACATCAAGAACATCAAGAAATAAGATACATGAAATTAAGATATAACCATTATCTCTGCCTCCTGCTGGGTGCCATGGCTATCGCCTCTTGCTCCGACGATACGTCCGATGCCCTTTCGTGGGAGATTGGCGATGGAACCAAGATAGACTATCCGGAAGATTACTTCACGGGAGGTCAGTTGGGCACCACGACCAACAACTCTTCCACCGCCTACAAGCAACCTTCCCTGGCTGTGGAGAACGCGGGTATGGTGACTGCCTTCAACGAGGGTGAGTACCTTTTCGAGAAAGACTTCAATACCAACACCACGGGTGCCTTCCGCGGCTTGGGCCCGGTGTACGTGCGCCCTGGATGCAACTACTGCCACCCAGGCTACGGACATGGTGCGCGCCAGAATGCCTATTCGGCCACGCAGGAGCGCAATGGCTACCTCCTCGTCATCTATGACAAGCAGACCAATGCCTACATCCGCTCGGTGGCTGGTATGCCTCAGACCGCTGCTGTGAAGCCTTTCAAGGCCCCGATCGACGAATCGCAGATTCAGATCGCCTGGAAGCACTATACGGACGAGTGGGGAAACAAGTTTGACGATGGCGAAAGCTACGACCTCACCTATCCCGAGGTGACGATCCCTGCCTCTGCCTACTATGCCCCCGTCTATGTGCAGCGCAATGGCAAGGATGTGGAGATTCCTGCCTCGGAGTATGACGACAATATCGCCATCCGTCTGGAGTCCACTATCGGCATCTATGGCACGGGCTTGCTCGATGCCATTACCGACGAAGACATCACGGCACAATGGCAGGCTGAGTCGCCTTACGTCACGCTCAACCCCGCCATGTGGGATCAGGCCGCCAATACGTGGAAGAGCTACTACAGCAACAGCTTGCAAGGCGATGGTACGAAGTATGTGCGTCGCTTCACCTATGCCATGAGTCGTGGTCCTGTGCTCGACGGTGCTGGCGCCAATGCCATTTGGAACATCACCAATGTGACGCGTCCTGACCGCCGCTACCACTATCTCGACCTTGCTGGCAAGTATTATGCCGAGAAGTCCTCGCAGGACCCTGAGGTCCAGGCTGGCTTCACGGAGTATATCAACCGCATTGACCCGGAGAAGAAACATCCGGAGTGGCATACGGGCGACTTGGCAAGCGACATCAAGACCTATCTTACCAGCAAGAAGTTGGATGCCGAGATGACGCAGGAGCAGTACAAGAACCTCATGATCTGGCATCGCGGACTGGCTGTGCCTGCGGCCCGCAACACTACTACAGAAGACTTCAAGGCGGGCAAGGCCCTCTTCTCCCAGATCGGCTGTGCCAATTGTCACCGCCCGTCATGGACCACGGGAAGCGACGAGATTCGCGACCCGAACCGCCTCTTCTCCAATGCCGACATGCCCCGCTATCCCTATCAGAAGATATGGCCCTACACCGACATGGTGCAGCACCGTCTTTTCATGAAGAACGATATCCGCACAGGCTGGTGTCGCACCACACCTCTTTGGGGACGTGGACTGGCCAGCAAGTGTGGATCGGGTACGGAGCGCTTGCACGACTGTCGTGCACGCAACGTCATCGAGGCCATTATGTGGCATGGCTGCACCGCTGAGGGCGGCAAGAGCGATGCCTATGAATGTGTCAAAAAGTTCCGCGCACTCTCCAAGACGCAGCGCGACCAGATCGTCTTCTTCATCGAGTCCGTTTGATACAATAGCGTAATCCAACGTGAATAATAGATTGATCAATTATTTTATGGCTTCCCTGTACACACTTCTCTTGGTGTGTATGGGGATTGCCACTATTGTGGAAAAGCTCCATGGCGTCGGCTTCGCCAAGGAGCAAATCTATGGCACGGGTTGGTTTGTGGCACTATGGGTGCTGCTTGCCCTCCTGTCCGTATATTACATCGTCAAAGCCCGGTTGCATAAACGCATGGCCGTGCTGTTGCTCCACCTCGCCTTGTTGCTCATACTCATGGGAGCCTTCGTCACCCATCTTTTTTCCCATGATGGCACCATCCATCTGAAGCAAGGATCCAGTGTGGCGAGCTATGTGGACCAGCATGGGGCAGCAACCGACCTTCCGTTCTCCTTGACCCTCTCCGATTTCAAGGTCCACTACTATCCCGGCACCAATGCCGTCATGGACTATCAGTCCGACATCGTGGCTGAGAAAGGCGACAAGACGGAGCATCTGGCGGTCTCCATGAACCATATCGGCCAGGTCTCTGGCTACCGCTTCTATCAGTCGTCCTACGACGCCGACCTCCGTGGCACGACGCTGCTCGTGTCCTATGATCCCTACGGCATTGCCGTGACCTACATGGGCTATCTGTTGCTGCTCGTCGCACTGCTATGGACGATGGTCTCGCGCCATACGCGGATCCGCCAGCTCTATCGCGTCGCTACCAAGGGAGCCGTGGTCCTGTTTTTCTTCCTTCTCTCCACCTCCTCCGCGGTAGCCAAACCTTCCGTCACGCCTGTCAACAGCGAAGTAGCCGACGCGATGGGGCGTGTCGCTGTGCTCTACAACGGCCGCATCTGTCCGCTGAATACTGCCGCTACGGAGTTTGTCACCAAATTGTGTGGCAAGAGCACCTGGGAGGGCCTCTCTGCCAATGAGATCTTCCTGAGCTGGATGATATTCTATACGGAATGGGAGGCGCAACCGATCATTCGGGTGAAGAGCCAGGAGGTGCAGAAGTTGCTTGGCATAGAGGGTGAGTGGGCTTCGGTCAACGATTTCTATACCTCGCAGCATGAGTATAAAGTCAAGGACAGGGTAGGGGACAGTACGCTCTCCGATGCGCAGCGCAAGGCCCTTCGCGAGGTGGATGAGAAGGTGCAGGTCGTCACGATGTTCTACAATGGTGAGATGCTCCATCTCTTTCCGCTCCCTTCTCAGGGTGGGCTGAAATGGTACACCCCAGGCAGCACGGAACTCCCGAGAGGCATTCCCGAGGCAGAGTTTCAGTTTGTCAATCACGCCATGGACTATTTCGTCAAGTCGATCTTGGCCAACGATGTCGATGGCGCAAAGACCATGATTGCCAAGATCAAACTCTTCCAGAAGGAGAAAGCCGGCCAGGTACTGCCCTCTCCTTTCTCTCTCAAAGCCGAGGTGCTCTACAACACCTTGCAGTCCCAGCGCGCTGTGGTCTTCTTCAGCCTTGCCCTGAGTCTGTTGTTCTGCATCATCGCCTTTTGCGGCAAGGAGGCTAAGTGGCTGAGCCGTCTCCATACTTTGTTCTGCGCACTCCTCGCCCTGTATCTCACCCTGCTTCTCGCCCTTCGCTGGTACATCAGCGGTCACATCCCTTTGAGCAACGGATTCGAGACCATGCTGTTCATGTCGTGGGCCACCCTCCTTCTGTCCCTCCTGATGGCCGGGAGGATGCCGATCCTCAAGGTCTTGGGCACGCTTGTCTCCACCCTCTGCCTGCTGGTGTCGATGATAGCCGTGGGCAGTCCTCAGATCACCCAACTGATGCCCGTGCTCCAGTCGCCGCTCTTGTCCATCCATGTGGCCGTGGTCATGCTCTCCTATGCCCTCTTTGCCCTTATAGCGCTGATCGCCCTGCGCTGTCTGCTGCTAAAGGACGGCGACCTGCTGACGCGCCTCACGGCCCTCTCTCGCTTCCTGCTCTATCCGGCGGTCGCCCTGCTGGCCATTGGCATTTTTGTCGGTGCCGTATGGGCCAATGTATCGTGGGGAGCCTATTGGTCATGGGACCCTAAAGAGACCTGGGCCCTCATCCTGCTGATGATCTACGCAGTCCCTCTCCACCAGACGCCGATCGTCAAGGCGGACCGTCCTCGACGCTACCATGTCTATGTCTTGGCAGCCTTCCTGGCCGTCGTCATCACCTACTTCGGCGTCAACTATTTCATGACGGGTATGCATTCGTATGCCTAAGCGCCGGGAGACAATTCGTCTCTTGGGCGGGGCGCCGGTGCGTGCTTGGTTTTTAGTCTTTTAGAAAGAAGCCTTTGGCCCGTTTTCCATGTTGGTAGTATGACTACTACTTATGGCAAACGAGCCAAAGGCTTCTCTTTTTTATTTCTTAAGCCGCTTGTTTTTAAGCCGCTTAATTCTTATACTCCTTCAGTTTCTCCAGACAATAAGCCTTGAAGTCGTTCCAGTGGTAGTAAGGCTCCACGTCGCTCTTGATGGGGAGCGTGGCCTCGTCCTCGCAAAGCAAGACCTTCACCAGAATGTCGTTCGCCTTGTTGCGATAGAACACAAACTGAAGGTTGGTGGCCATCGGGGTGATCTTGTAGTCAAACCATTGAGAGGAGATTCTCTCTGGGTCCTTGATCTCCTCGCCATAACCGTTCAGGTCCAAAAGGCAGGTGAGCGGAGTGACCATCGAGTCGTGACCATATCGCAGGGTGGCTCCAGGGTGCTGGAGGGCGATGCAGCTGTCAGCCTTCTCGATAATATCCATCAGAAGGTTGCGCTGAGAGAAAGGCTGAACATTGCCCGTATAGGGAGAATAGCCGAAGCTCATTTGCCACCAGGCGTTGGAGGCAACCCAATTCTGATACAATTCTTCCTCGTTGAAGAGATCATACAGAGAGACCTTGCCCCTCAACTCCGTGCCCTGGATGGAACTGGCCATCTCGTATAGTTTTCTGTTCAGATCACTCTGGTCGATGTTCTGTCTCACCCACGCTGGGTCGTTGAAAAGCTCCTGCATCACGCGGCTGTAGCAGGCGTGCTTCTTGAGAAACTCCTCCTGCACAACCCTTCTGCCCACCGAGTTTTTCAGGCTGTCAAGATATCTGTCGCCATGATTCATATAGTACATGTCGTGCTCGCTGGCATCATGGAAGATATGGAGCTTCGGATTCATGCGGAGCATCTGCTGCAAACCGTTCTCCATGGAGAGGATGCATCGGATCACTACCGTACTTCGTGCCTCAATATTGGTCTCGCCAGCAAAGATCTCAGGAAATCTTTCCATCATTCGCTTGGTTATCCCCTGGTGCTGAAGTGCTCCGAGCGGAGTCAGCTCGCCGTCGCGTCCTCTTGCCTCCTCGCGAAGCAATTTCACCTTTGCCAGTGTCTCTTCGCCCTTGGCCGTGAGCTTGCCCTCCTGCTTCGCCTTCAGCAGAGCAAAGTAAGGCACGTCGTAAGCCTCCTTGCCAATCATATAGCGGGAACCATGGCGACCATAGTGGCTCAGATAGAAGGGCTTATATCCCTTGGGCGCAGGAGTCAGCTCCTTCTGCGGGCCACGATAAGCCACATAGTTGCTACCCGAGAGCGTGATGTCTCGCTTGAAATCCTCCAGAGGAGTTTGCGCTGTCGTTGGCATCACCATGGCCAGGGATGCCAGCAAAAATAGATTCTTTATTTTCATTTCATTATCCTTGTTACCTAAACTCTACCATCAGGCCTTTTCTATGCCTGTCTGGGCAGCCAATGATTGCTCTGAACATGATCCTATCCGGTAATTCACATGCCTTGGTGTCGTGAAAGCAAACACCGTGAAATCCTGAATCGCAGGGCGAAGGTACAAATAAAAGCCGAGAATCTCGCTTCTTTCAAAGTTTTTTTGATCAAGAAGCCATGTTTCAGTATTTATAAGTATCTTTGCATTGGTAAATAGGAAAAGTGTCGACAACGGCTTCAATGCCATCCAACTCCATTACATATAAGAAAAAGGCAATGAAAGCAAAAAAGCTTCACGGTGGGACTCGCTTTCATCAACTATGTCGACATTTAGATTCATACGGCTATGGAGCAGAAAACTATTGACAGATTTAGAGGTTGCCTTTATGGTCAAGCCATAGGTGACGCGCTCGGATTGGGAACGGAATTCATGATAGACGAGGATATTGCTTGGAAATATCCTCATGGGCTACAACACTATAAGCAGATATACCAGGACAGACATCGGAAGCGATGGAAAATTGGCGATTGGACTGATGATACAGACATGATGCTGTGCATTGCTGACGCAGTCATAGAGGACCAAGGTGTCAATTTTAGAAATATTGCCCAGCACTTCAAGAAATGGGCCGACGGCATTCCTATGGGTATTGGTGAGCACACCTATAAGGTCTTGATGACGAGAGACTATACGGAGAGGCCGTTCGAGGTCTCTTACATGATTTGGAAGATGAGCAATTACCAATCTGCGGCTAATGGTGGATTGATGCGTACATCTGTCGTTGGACTTTTTCCGAAGGAAGTCAGGACTTGTGCAGAGCAGATCTGTCGGCTCACCCATTACGATCCTAGATGTGTCGGTTCGTGCGTGATAGTGTCCGAACTTATACACGCATTGGTTTATGGTATGCAGCCTCCGACATTTCTTCAAATAAGAAGTTTGGCACTGTCGTATGATGTAGAGATCTGCGACTATGTGGACAAAGCGTGGGATGAATCCGATGTCAAGGATTTGGTAGATTATGACCACATGGGCTATACTTTAGTCACATTGTCCGTGGCTCTTTGGGCTTACTGGCATGCTGCTTCATTTGTTGAGGGGCTCCTTGCTGTGGTGAATGCGGGAGGCGATGCCGATACCAATGCGGCAGTGGCGTGTGCCGTACTTGGAGCGAAATATGGGTATTCATCCATTCCGGCCGAATACATTGAGGGCCTCTTGTATAAAGAGTCCTTGGACAAAACGATAGATAGCCTTATGAACATTTGCATAAAATAGATAACCAAAGCTTTGTCAAATGCTTCATGAGCGCAAGATTGAAAGTGGGTATGGTGATAGCGTTGTAAAACGGTTGTCAGCAGACCTGAAAGAACGCTATCCAAAGATGGGTATTTCACCACGTCAACTTTGGAACATGAAGAAATTTTATGAGCGTTATGCTGGGCATGATGAGAAAGTGCAACGCAGCGTAGCACTTTTGCCGTGGTCGCACAATCTGCTGCTGTTGAGCAAGGGACTGAATGATGAAGCTACGCTCTATTATGTGCAGGAAACCGTAACCAAAGGCTGGAATCGCGACTTGCTTCTCAATGCCATCAAACTCAAAATGTATGAGGCCCAGGCATTGGCACGAGCAGATAACCGTTCCATAGGAATCATACTTTGTGCGGAGAAAGACCGTGTGGAGGTGGAAATCGCACTTGAAGATATGGGTAAGCCTATCGGAGTGGCGGATTATCAGTTGATAGTACCGAAAGAGAAATTACAGAAAGTCCTTACTGACGAGATAAAGGCGTTTAGTGAGGAAAAAGAAAACGATACGAAAAAAGGATAAGAACGGATTGCTATGTCAAAAACAACAATAAAGAAGCTGCTCCAGTCTATGACGAAGGCGCAGTTTGATGTTTCCGTGGAGACATCCGCGGCAAGCGTATCCGTTTTCGAAAACGTTAAACGTTATAACGTTATCATGTAAGAACCTATGTCTTCCACGATCTAGGCGATTGGATTTGGTCCAAGACGTGATTTCGTGACAACGTGACTTCTCTCTCGTGTCTAAACAAACTCAAAACATAGATGACAAAACAAAAACGTTAAACGTTATAACGTTAAGACGGTGACAGGGCGGGCTTGGCGGGCCTGCCCGCCCTGTGAAGCCAATTGTTCATAGACAACGAGCGCAAGCCCTATTACTACCGTGGGCCCTTTCAGTCCAAGCAATCACCAGGCTTCCTCATCGCTACCATGTTGTCTGTTCAATACGTTTATGAGGCATGTGTAACGCATTTCGACGAGGAATATCTTGAAGGACAGTAGATGGAATGATATCGGTTCGGTACTCTAGAGAAAAGACTCGTTTTGCAATTCCTTTCGCCTAAAGAGCTGGATAGGTGAACGGATATTCCCGTTTTGGGTGGGTGGATATCCTCCGTTTTCAGCATCTTGACAAAGATGTGTCTTTCTCTAAAGATCGAAATCTGTTTTCAAGGAGACTTGAGGCGTTGAATACTGAAAGACTACAATCGGTCGGTTTAACCACAATCCGACCGAAATCCGACCGTTTGAAGATATTCCGACCGAAAACAGACCAATAGGACGGTATATCTGACACAGAAAGTCTATGCAAACCTTCCGTGGGACTGGGGAAAAATGTCTGCGAAGAGCTATCCAAATACTGACGCGGTTTAAGACTCCCATGGAGGCTTCCGCAGCAGGCGTACCCGTTTTCGAAAACGTTAAACGTTAAAACGTTAATGGTAGGCATGGGAGAACGCTCCGCCTCCTCCCTGGTCACATACTAACATTGTAACGTTTAACGTTTTTGTTTTCGTATGCTGCAGGGGAGAGGGAAGGGGAGGAGGGAGCCGGTCTTTGCAGCTATTCCTTTCCGGGTTCTTAGTCTTCTCGGATTATCCAATCGCTGATCGTGCGCTGGGTACTATCGTAGTTTACCCCTATCTTGAACAGGCGCTTGCCATCGGCAGAATAGGGAATCAAATAGCCCTTTTCGTCTATCTGCCGGATCGCTTCCTCTGCAGAGCCATCATATTTGAGCTCAAAAACAAAGACGGCATCGGGCATATACACCACGGCGTCGGCTCTACCTACCGCACTATCCTCCTCGACCCGCATGTGGGCGCCCATCAGGTTGAAGACGAGATAGAACACGGTCTGGAAATCGCGCTCGCTCTTGTTGCTCAGACGATTGGAGATGCTGGCAAGGTAGGCCTTCAGGCGAACCATCGCCCCCTCAACGTCTGCATCATAAAGTTTTTCCAGGAAATCACCCACCAGACTGTTGTTATCCAGAGATATAGGCGAAAGATAGTTGGGCGCAAGGCTCTTGAGCATGCCTATCTTTACCTCCCGGTTAGGATACTCCAACGTATAACGATGCAGCATCGGGTTGTACTTTTTGATGGTGAGGTAGCCGCTCTGATAGAGCAGCGGGAGTGCTGAAGTCATCATTTCGGGCGAAACATCAAAGTCATCCACGTCACATGACTTCTTCTCAATATCCATCACATTGACATGATACTTCTGCAACGTCTTGATCAGATAAGTTGGCGTACCCGAGCCAAACCAGTACGGAGCAATGTCGCGTGCATTCAAAGCCTTCACCAGGTTGAACGGGTTGAAGATATCTTCTGATTTCTCGCTAAAATGATAGCCGTCATAGAATCGCGTCAGCTCTGCCAGGCACTCTTCATACGTCATGTCAAGGGCTTCGCCCAATGCTTCGATGTCCGGTTTCATCTGCGTAGTAAGTTCCGTCTTGCTGATGCCGCAGATGGCCGAATACTGGTCGAACATGCTGATATTGTCGAGGTTGTTGAGATCGCTGAAAATGCTGAGTTGCGAAAACTTGGTGATACCCGTGATGAAACAGAACTCCAGGTATGGGTCGAGCATTTTCAAAGGACTGTAGAAGTTCTGCATGATGCGGCGAAGCTGTTGCAGGTTCTCTTTTTCATGCACCACGTCCAGCAAAGGGGCGTCGTATTCATCAATGATGACCACCACCTTTTCGCCCGTCTGCTCGTAAGCTCGCTTTACGATACCTTCCAGTCTTTCATTAGGGTAGATCTCGCCTTCTCCCTTACCATAAAGCTCTTCGTAGGGTAAAAGCTCTAAATTAAGATAACTGTTCAAAGCATCAGCATCAAAATGCTTGCCACCGCTCAGGTCGAAATGGAGTACAGGATGCTTCACCCAATCCTTCTCGTAATCAGCAATAGTCAATCCTTCGAAAAGTTCTTTTCTTCCCTCGAAATAGGCTTGAAGGGTAGAGGCAAAGAGCGACTTGCCGAATCGTCTTGGACGATTCAGAAAGATGAACTTCATACCTTTCTCTCTAAATTCCGCGATGTATTGGGTCTTGTCTATATAGAGATAACCTTTCTCGCGTATCTTCGAGAATGTCTGTATTCCTACGGGATATTTGTTGACTATTTTTGCCATATTCCACTCGCTTTGCATTTCGCGCTACTAAGTTACGAAGAAAAAATGAACTACTCAAGTATATATACTATTTTTAAGCTAAAATACTGTGTCCTCTTGTGCCATCCTTCCTAAATCCGTTTTCGAAAACGTTAAACGTTAAAACTCTGATTGTATTTAGAGCCTTATAATTAGCCATAACTTACTATGACCAACCAAACATAAAACCTTGATTTTTAGTATCCTTTGATTTTAACACTTATAAATAGGCAGAAGAACGACGCTAACAGGCCCGCTAAGCATATATCATTAGGAGTCATCAGGGATAACACTTGTCGAGTTAGTCGTCTATTCCGTATATTCCTTTCCGCCAATGCTCAATATGCGGGCATCGCCCTGTCCTGGAAGTGGCTCATAGACGACAACCTCAACTTTTTTTTGTTGTTATCCACGCATTCATAACGATAGTTTGTTCCAGCCACAACTTGGCGAGAAACCTTGTGGGGTTTCAGCTGCAAGTTGCTGTGCGACAGGACAACAGCCTTGAAGAGAGAATCTTCTTCTGTCGTAAGTTTTGTACTCTTTCCGAATGCACCTTCCATTTGAGATCTTTGGGTGCTGGCGCATGATGCCATACCAATGATGATGGTCGCTAACGCCAAAGTTTTTATTGTATTCATATTCTTTATGATTTTATATTTCTTAATTGTTACTTACCTATAGTGTATCTTACACCTACATTGAGATTGAAGTTCAGCGGTTTCTCCTTGTAGATAGTCTGGAGCGAAGAATGGTCGTCTAAATGATAGCTTACGCCCGGCTCTGCATAAATACCGACATTGTCAAGCACGTCAAACTGCACGCCGAAAGCCGCATTTACAGACATTTGCAAAGGCTTGCTGTCAATGTTGACAGTCTCTTTCTTCTTAGTCGCATTATTGATGACATATTCTTTCGTGACATTTCCCGATACGCATTTTTCTGCAAGTACACCTGCCGAGCCATATAGACTGAACCTTTTGTATGACCATGCATTATATTTCATGTTGACAGGAATTCCTACATAGTTCAGCCTTTGCTCGCCCGTAAAGTAGTTCTCTTTTGTTCCGTCTTTCATGTCGGAGGAGAGGCGAGTGTATGTAAGTCCGCTTTCGATGCTCCAATGCTCGTTAAATGTGTATGCCACTTTCACACCAATGCGTACAGGCAAGCGGTGCTTGTATTCTGTCTTCACTTCCTTTCCCTGATTGAATATGTTGATGCCGAGCATAGGGCTGTCCTCCCAGTCAGAATCATCAGGACCAGTTGCAACAACAGGGTCGCCAATAGATGTAATGCTTCTTGATGACCCCATCGATCCCATTGCACTTGTACTTACAGTCCAACGTGGCGATGTGGACGAAGAGGCGTGACGCCTGGCGTCAGAGTTGTAAGCCACAAGACTGCCGTAATTGCTGTTGTGATGATAATTGTTTGCTTTCTTGCTCTCATTCTCACGTTTCGGCAAATTTTCTTTGTCGAAAGTTGTATTCGTTTCTTTTGAGCTGTTGGCATCATCCCCCTCATGGTTGTCAGACGCTGTTTCCAAAGATTTCTCATCATTAGCATAAGATGACAATGTATCAATGTCACCAACAGATTTGTGTACTATGGTCGTATTGATGCGTGGCATAGGTGAGTTGCAGGCAATAGGATTATTGCCATCGTCAGCAACGATATTGCCTTTAGGGGATGGCTCTGCTGGTGTATGTGCTATTTGTAGATTTGTCATTTCTGCTGGCGTTTGCCCATCGTTTGTGTATTCAGAATATATTGAATATCCTATCAACAAAGCCACGCTTGCAGCGGCAGCAGTATACGCTGTGCGCCGTAGCCAGTAGGTTTTGAAAGGTCTACCGCCGTGCATATAGCCACCATTCTCATCAGTCGTTCCTTTGCGAATGTCCTCCCAAAGTCCTTTTGGTGCATCTTTCTCATAGTTGCCCAAACGGTCGTGTATGTCTTTTTGCCAATTATTTTTCATACGTTAAATGGAATTGATGGTTCTATAATGTTTTATCTTCCGCGCCAGCATTGATTTGGCCTTGTGCAGCTGCGAAGCTGAAGTGTTCTCCTTTATGCCGAGCAATTGGGCTATTTCCTTGTGACTCTTGTCGTCAATGACATAGAGATTGAATACAGTTCGGTATCCATCGGGCAACTCACGTATAAGCTGATGAAGTACATCGGTAGGTATGTCCTCAGTCTCCATACTGTCGCCATCTGCAATGTTCATATCTTTATCATCGATACTATCAATGGGCAAGCGGCTGTTGTTGCGTACAAACTTCAGGGTCTCATTGAGAGTAATTTTTGCCATCCATGCTTTCAAAGACCCCTCTCCACGATACTTGAAACTATCCAGAGAAGTAAATATCTTGATGAGCGATTCTTGTAGCACGTCCTTAATGTCTTCGTCTTCTGTGATGTAGCGCGAGCAGAGTGCAGACAGGTATCGCACATGCCTGCGATAAATCCACTCGGTGGCAGTATTGTCGCCATCGAGCGCCTTTCGCAACCATCGTTCCTCTTCCGTTTCTTTCCTGAATGTTATGCCGAACATGAGGTTTATAGGGTTAAAAGCTTTGGAAACAGCGAAGTGCAAATGCCTTTACCATACAGCAAAAAGCATTTGCACTATCTCGTAACAACGAGTTCCTTATTTTGTTACTGTAACAACTACCGTAGCAGTTTTTTTGTTTTTGTCTGTGATGGTGATAGTTGTGCTTCCAACCTTTACTCCCTTTATGGTAAGTTTGGTGTCCTTGACGGTAGTAGTGGCGATCTTATCATCTTTGCTTGCAGCCGTATAAGGTGTTGTACCTCCACTAATGTTTACTACATCTTCCTTACCGACCGCAATACTTGTCTTGGCTTTGTCCACGACAACACCATCAACCACGGTAATGCTCAAACTGCCAGTCACCTTCTTGGAGTCAGTAACAAGAACTGTAGCCTTGCCAGCCTTAACTCCTTTTACCGTAATTGTAGCCTTGTCAACAGTTACGGTGGCGGTCTTGACATCGCTTGATTTAGCGGTGTAAGTACCATCTCCACCTGCTACCTTTACATTCTGTGTACCGCCAACGGCAACAGAAACGGTTGAAGGATTGAACTTGATGGCGGGAGTGTTGTCATCATCGTCAGAGCATGAAGCAAATGCCATTGCAAATACGGCACAAACGATTAATGTTGCAAACTTAAAGAAATTCATTGATTTCATTTTATTCTATAATTTTGTCGTTTAACTTATGCGCCACGGCATGAGTATGCGTCCATCTACAGCCTTGGCACGATTGTTTTTTCGAGTACTCTCATTCCCTTAAATGAAGAGCAATGTAAAATCTTGCCTGGGAAAAATATTTTTTTCGATTTTTATTCTATACGATGCAAAAATGACGGTGTTTCGGCATTGTACACCGATGTGACCGTATGCATTTTGAGCGACAGTTCGGCAGACTTTTTACCACTGAACGACAGCCAATTGAGTTTTATCTTCAGTTCTTTAGGATGTTCCTTCCATAGTGAGTTGAGGTCAAATGCTATAAGTGCATCCCCCATTCTTCCGTTGGTGTCACCTTGGGCATTGTGGCGCAAGTCGAACTCATATACATTATCTTTGTTCACACCGCTCACAAGATTAATGACATGCTTGCTAGTTCCTCCCCACAATGTGCGTATACGGAGCGTAACATATCCGTCCTCGGCAACAGAAACCCAATCACGGACAATTTCAATAGGGTCATTTCCAAATGCTTTCGCATTTTTTTCTTCTGATCCTTGCGTCATTACTGGCTGTTTGGTACGGATGCTGTCAATCCAATTTACATACACACTCTGTTGGTTGCCTCCGTAGCTTCGTTCTTCTATTGTATAGTTCACCAAAGCCCTCACATTCTTGTCTCCAAATGGTGAGGCTTTCATATTGGTAGGTACAAGCGACGTTGATTCATCAAGTTGCATGAAGAAGCCGTCAGGCGCAGAAGGATACACCGTTACAAGGGCAGTTGGGCGCTGTGACACCTCATTGTTATCATTGTCATCGCATGAGTTCAGCGTGAGCGAACTGGCTATCAGACCTATTGCCAGAATTGTTTTCTTTGTTATTCTCATATTTCTTGCTTTTTAACTTCTACTTATTAAATCATCAAAAAGCAAGAATCTTGCCTGTAAAAAGAGTTTTTTATGAGATTTATCCTTGCTCCAACAAGTTCTTCCAAGTATTTCTTACGTTCAAATATCATATTAGGGTACCATTTTTGATACTAGTATCATATTTTACACCGCAAAGATAACGTTTTTTATCTCGAAATACAGCATAAACAATGGAAAACTGCGTTTATCAAGTAAAAACAGCTAAACGTAGCATCGTAAACTACACAAAAATGCTTTTTAGAACAAAAGGGTATGACATGTAATCACACCCTACGTTCAAGGGAGTCGCGTTTCAACCGTACCCCTTTATGGATTTCGTCCTATAACTTCCATTCACCACATTATGGGGTCGGTCAAAAGCGTCCCTTCCAACCCTTATTTCGTGATTCCTGATGTGGTCGGAAGTTAGATGCGTTAAATATTCACCTTTTCGTATCTAATCAGAATCCATATAGTCACTTTTCTACCGTTTAGAGTGTATATCACTGATAATCAACTGATAATAGATACGTTAATGATGGGCATGGGGTGAGCTCCCCGACTCCCTGGTCACATACTAACAAACTAACGTTTAACGTTTTTGTTTTCGTATGTGTCAGGGGAGGGGGAAGGGGAGAAGCTGGTCTTTGCGGCTAACTCTTTCCGAGGTCTTAGTCTTCTCGGATTATCCAGTCGCTGATCGTGCGCTGAGTACTATCGTAGTTTACACCTATCTTGAACAGGCGCTTGCCATCGGCGGAATAGGGAATCAAATAGCCCTTTTCGTCTATCTGCCGGATCGCTTCCTCTGCAGAGCCATCATATTTGAGCTCAAAAACAAAGACGGCATCGGGCATATACACCACGGCGTCGGCTCTACCTACCGCACTATCCTCCTCGACCCGCATGTGGGCGCCCATCAGGTTGAAGACGAGATAGAACACGGTCTGGAAATCGCGCTCGCTCTTGTTGCTCAGACGATTGGAGATGCTGGCAAGGTAGGCCTTCAGGCGAACCATCGCCCCCTCAACGTCTGCATCATAAAGTTTTTCCAGGAAATCACCCACCAGACTGTTGTTATCCAGAGATATAGGCGAAAGATAGTTGGGCGCAAGGCTCTTGAGCATGCCTATCTTTACCTCCCGGTTAGGATACTCCAACGTATAACGATGCAGCATCGGGTTGTACTTTTTGATGGTGAGGTAGCCGCTCTGATAGAGCAGCGGGAGTGCTGAAGTCATCATTTCGGGCGAAACATCAAAGTCATCCACGTCACATGACTTCTTCTCAATATCCATCACGTTGACATGATATTTCTGCAACGTCTTGATCAGATAAGTTGGCGTACCCGAGCCAAACCAGTAAGGAGCAATCTTGCGTGCATTCAGCGCCTTCACCAGGCTGAACGGATTGAAGACATCTTCTGATTTCTCGCTGAAATGATAGCCGTCATAGAATCGCGTCAGCTCAGCCAGGCATTCCTCATACGTCATGCCAAGGGCTTCGCCCAATGCCTCAACATCCGGTTTCATCTGCGTAGTAAGCTCCGTCTTGCTGATACCGCAGATGGCCGAATACTGGTCGAACATGCTGATATTGTCGAGGTTGTTGAGCTCGCTGAAGATGCTTAGTTGCGAAAACTTGGTGATACCCGTGATGAAACAGAACTCCAGGTATGGGTCGAGCATTTTCAAAGGACTGTAGAAGTTCTGCATGATGCGGCGAAGCTGTTGCAGGTTCTCTTTTTCATGCACCACGTCCAGCAAAGGGGCGTCGTATTCATCAATGATGACCACCACCTTTTCGCCCGTCTGCTCGTAAGCTTTCTTCACCAGGTCTTTCAGGCGAAGGTTTGCGTCCACCTGATGAGTCTTATATCCCCAAAGCGCCTCCTGCTCCTCAAGCATGTCAGCCAAATATCTTTCCAGTTGCTCCACACCCATGTGCTTGGCACCGCTCAGGTCGAAATGAAGCACAGGATGCTTCACCCATTCCTTTTCGTAATCGGCAATGGCCAATCCCTCGAAAAGTTCTTTTCTTCCTTCGAAATAGGCTTGAAGGGTAGAGGCAAAGAGCGATTTGCCGAATCGTCTTGGACGACTCAGAAAGACGTATGACATCTGTTTTTCCCGGAAATCTGCGATGTATTGTGTCTTGTCTATATAGAGATAACCTTTCTCGCGTATCTTCGAGAATGTCTGTATTCCTACGGGATATTTGTTGACTATTTTTGCCATATTCCACTCGCTTTGCATTTTGCGCTACTAAGTTACGAAGAAAAAATGAAATACTCAAGCATATATACTATTTTTAAGCTAAAATCTCGTGGCAACGTGGCCTTTCTGCCGCAATCGCAAGTTTCCACCTGCCACGATCGTAAGTTATCGTCAGGCCCGGAGATAAGTTATCACCAAGCATGGAGGTAACTTACCCTTAGGCATGGAGACAAGCAACCCTCGGCAGGGTTTGGGCTGAGTCCACAAAATGTTAGAAGACGAATGTCATAAAGCGCTTGGTGTTTACAGCCTTCTGTTTCAGTTCGTCCTCCATTCTCCGCATTGCCATCTTGAAGAAGAAGCGGACGAGGTGTTCGTCGGTTGCTTCTGTTCGAATCATACGAAGGGCGGAGATGTATTCTTGGCGTGCTTCGGACGGGATGATAAGAAGCGGGTGGCCTGATCGCAAAAGGATATAGTTGCTGACGAGTCTTCCTGTCCTGCCATTTCCGTCGCGAAACGGATGAAGGTATTCATAGAAGCCATGAAAGCGGGCGGCAAGTATCATGGGGTGGACTGCGGCTGAGGCGATAGCCTTTTCTGTGGATTCCAATAATTTGGGAACTTTGGCTATAAGCTGCTCATGGTCGCCAAAGACAGGGTCCCCTGCCGCCATATCTGTGGTGGTGTATTCGCCCGGTATTGCCTCAGGAGAGCGATAAGAAATGGTGTGAAGGGTGACTCGCTTGTTGATTTCTTTCAGCAATGCTTCGTCGAGCGGGTGTTGCGCGTTTTGCATCACATACTCGAACGCCTCAAAGTGGTCGAGCATTTCGAAGGCCTCGAAAAGGGTTTTTCCCGCAGGAATCATACCCAGCCCTTTCTCCTTCAGCTCGCGGGTGTCATCCACGGAAAAAGAGTTGCCCTCGATGGCGCATGAATGTGTAGAAAAGAGCACTTCGTTATATTTAGTGTACTCTTCTCTATCCATCTTGTTGATGATAAGCGCTTGATACTTACACCTTAGGCTCTCATATAGCTTTATTTCCTCTTCGAATGCCATAGACGTGGTTTTTGTCTTATGCAAAGTTAGTGCAAACCGAGAACAATACAAAAAGAATCACATACTTTTTTATATTTTGTGCGAAAATGGAGCGGCAGGTTTTGTTTCCATACCGTTTGGTGCTAACGAAGGCGCCCTGTGCAGCGAGTATGGCAAACAACAATGCTACATCATTTCTCTTTTAAACCAAAGTTCAAATACGCTATCAGCAAGGAATATGCCCTCTTTTTCTATGGTGATGATCTCTTTGTCCACCAAGCTTTTCTTTATGCGGTCTATATTTGACTTGCTGCCCAGAGGGTATGTTTCTGAGACCGCCTGGGTGGTAAATCCAGCATGTATGCCTTGGCACAAAAGGCGAATGAAGTTGAGCTGATAGGTGGTGAGCCCCTCGGTCTGTTGTATAAAGAGACCGCTGCTTTGTTCCAGCAGGGCTTTCAGACCTTCCTCGAAACTTTCCTCATTTACTTCTTTCTCTGTTTCGGCCATTACGTTCCAGGCCAGTTGCTGCACATAGGAAGAGTAATTCTTCACCACTTGGCATATTCTGCCAGCATACGCTTCGCTTATCTTCTTGCCATACTTCTCGAATCGGGAACAGATGAAGGGGACCCAATATTCCGTAGGGATGCATTTGAGATGGATCATCTCGCCAAACTGGTAGAAAGGCATACGGCGACTTTGGAATATATTCTCCATCAGATGTTTCTTGCTGCCAAAGAAGCAATAAGACACATTTTGATGGTGCTGCCAAGCTCCGCGCAGCCGTTTTTGTATCGTCAGCGAGTCGGTGAACTCACCTATCTGCTGAAATTCATCAATGCATACGACCATGCGAACGCCTTGCTCCTGGGCTATGCGTTCGGGGAGATTCAAAATCTCTTCTGGAGAATAGTTCTTGGGCGTTATTCCTAGTGAAACGGAAAACTCAGAATTAGGCTCAGGACTAAATGAGAGCTTGGGCGATACTCTCACCAAGAAACGCTTGATGTTTTCAATGACTTGCTCCGCATGGTTGCCTGTGGATCTCATGATGGTCTCGGCAAATCGGTTGTAGAAATCATATTCGCTTCGGCAATCATAGATGTCCATATAGACGATCTTTATCATCGGATTGTCAACCTCTGAGATGACCTTTTTTATAAGCGAGGTCTTGCCCATGCGTCTTGGAGATATCAGAATGACGTTGACGCCATTCTCAAAGTCGAGCTTGATACGCTTGGCTTCTTCGATTCGGTCCGTAAAGTTGCTGCCACCAACCGACATACCATATACAAAAGCTTTTTCCATCACCTTTTCTCCTTTATTCGATTAGGCTACAAAGGTAAGCAAAAAAGATGGAGTTCACAAGTCTGTGGACCACAACATTGTGAACTTGGCCGGAAAGTCGGTTTTTGGCGCGAGGAGCGGGACGGGGAGAAGTCAGCTGCGCCGTTCTGTCTCAAGCAGTTGTCTTTTGGCATCCAGTCCGCCAGCGAAGCCTGTCAGGGAATGGTCGGACCCGATGACGCGGTGGCAGGGAATGATGATGCTGATGCCGTTGGCGCCAATGGCTTGTGCCACGGCTCTTGCGCCTTGGGGGTTGTTGAGGCTGAGGGCAATGTCTTGGTAGGTGCGCGTCTCGCCGTATGGTATCTCGCACAACGCCCGCCATACTTGCTGCTGAAAGGCTGTGCCGACAGGGTGTGTCTTGAGATCGAAAGTCTTGCGAACGCCAGCAAAATACTCGTCAAGTTGCCTCTTGGCGCTCTCCAAGACTTCCGACGTAGCCTCGGTCAACGCAGCATCCAGGTGCCTTATGAGTCTGCATCTGTTGCGCTCGGCGCGTGGACTCTCGCGCCAGTCGCAAAGGCACAATTCGTCGCCAATGGACGCCAGGGTGATTTCCCCGCAAGGAGCGCAATAGTGCTGAAAATGTATGGTCTTTCTCATTCCTTCTTGCTCAAGACATAGACCCTTGTTTCGCAAGGGTTGAGGCTGCCCACGCTCAAGTTGTTCTCTATTTCCCCTTCGGTCTGCGACCATATTTCGCGGCAGATGTACCGGGTGTTGGCTTTCAGATAAATGGCCGTGAGGGGAATGGCTGGTACGCTCGCTGCCGAGGTAGCGCGATTGGTGATCGAAACGGCTATGCGACTGTCTGTCAGGTCTTTGACAAATACGTCATAGCCCGAGGGGGAATAGTCGGTGGTGCCTGTCGAAAGGGCTTCCATGTATTCGGCCTGCTGGCCCAGCGCGTCTTGGTTGATGGCGAGGATTTCCTGGTTGGTCAACGTCTGCACGTCGGCTTCGGTGATGAGCGGGTGGGGCATGGGCTGGTCGCTATTTGTCTCGCCCTTAGGGGCCTCGCGCAGGTCGCAGGTCAGGGCCAGAGGACTTGCCAACATGCTCCACAAGGACATCTGTGTGCGTGCCTGCGCGTCGGTCAGTCCTGTGATCTTTCCTCCGTTGGTTTGATGCTCTGCCGTATTGTTACTGGGTCCTCCGAGGCCATGAAGGCCAATGCACATCATGTCGAGGTCGTTGAAGTGGTTCACGCCGGCATACATCCAGAGGCGGCGGGTCTCGTCCACACCTCCTATCACGCCCGGACGCGACGGGTTGCCAATCCAGTCCTCGCGCGCATCACTTGTCGATCGCCAACTGCTACCACCTGCGGCGGCTCCCCACGTCCAAGGCTGGGTCTTTCCCCATTCGCAGATATTATATGCGAAAGGCACTTCGCCCTTTGCCTTGCGCGTCTCGTTGAGGGCAGCCACGGCTTCGCCCATCCGCGTGTAGCTCACCTTGGTGCTCGCCTCGCTATTGCAATAGTCGTATTTGAGCATATCGACGCCCCATGAGTCGAACAAGGCAAGATGCTGGCTCTCAAAGCCATAGGACCCTGGCTGATAGTTCTCGCAGGTCATGCTGCCCGCATCACTATAGATGCCGATCTTCAGTTTGCGGTTGATCGCCTTCAAGGCAGTCTTCAGGCCGCTAATGCCTTCGGGAAACTTTGTGGGGTCGTATGTGAGTTTTGCTTTGTCGCTTTCCTGCGTTGCCCAGGCGTCGTCGAGGACAATGGTGTTGAATCCCGCGTCTATCAATCCGTATCTCTCCATGCCTTTGGCTATCTCTACCATCTTGTCGTGGCTGATGGCACGGGCAAACCAGTTCCATGTGAGCCAGCCCATCATGGGGGTGGCCGACTGCAAGTGGCTGCTGACGACCAGCCGGATCTTGGCTTGCTTTTCTTCGCCATCCGCACCCACGAGATTTACCGTGTAGGCGTATTCGCCCTCTGCTTTTGGGGCAACGCCTGCCACATACTTGTATTTGTTGCCCGTCTCGATACGGTCTTCTTTGAGCGAAAGCGTTGATATTGAGCCAAAATCTACACTCGACACGGTCTCGCCTTCGTGAGTAGTCAACTTGTGGAGATATTGAGCTCCGGGCAGCGCATACATAAGGGACGCGCAGGGCATGGAGGCTGCTGCAGGGTCGATGATCTTCCATGCAGAATTGGCGTCGCTTGCTGTCCAAAGGTTGAGCATGCTGCCGTCCTCTATGCCGCCTGTGAAATTCCATGCTGGCGAAGATGTGCTCGGGTCTGCTACTGAGCCCGGAATGATGGCTATCGTTTCATCCGAAAGGCAAAGCAGTTGCCAAGTATTGGCTTCGTCTGCATGGGCAGTATATCTTACATGGCTGTTGGTGGTAGTTTTTGCATTACCGCCATTCTGTGCTATCGTATAATAGATGTAGCAGTTGGCTGTTTGGTCGTAAATGTAGTACTGGCCATACGTTTTCTCGATGAATATAAATTTGTCGGCTTTGCTTCGATGGGTAGTATGCGACAGGTTCTCCTCCGTTTTCTTGACAAAAGCGGCAGGCGTGTATAAAATATAAGGATATTGCCTTTCGGCGTCCACGCTTATGGTGGGTGTGAAAAGCTGGATGAATTTTACGTCTATTTGGTAGTTGGCGTTGTCCACGGTAACTTTGGCCACATAGCCGCCACCCACTTTTACCTTCACGTTTGCAGTCTCAAGTTTCGCCGACTTGATGTGCGAATCGCCTTGGGCGTTCAGACCACGAAATTCCTGACCGTTGATGATGACGACGGCTTCGCTGGGCATACCGTCGCTAAAGAGGGTGTAGTCATGCTCGGCATTTGTTTCGTCTATTCTCTCCTCCCAACCGCTTGCCATCGGGCGAAAGTGATAATAGGTTTTGGCAGAGGAGGACGTTTGGGTTGCGACATTCCCAGCAATGGTATTCAAAGCTAATGCCAGTATGTATGCCACAAATAGTTTTTTTCTCATTTTGCTTTTGCTATTTTATTCTGTTTGGCCGCGAAGTGTCCTTGAATTTGTTGGCAGCAATACCTATCAACGACCTTTGGGAGGGCAAAGGTAAGTAAAAGCGTTGGGATTCTTCCTTTTCTGCGGAAAAACATGCTTGTAGGTTGCCAAAAAATGAAGTTAACTTCATAGGCCCACGAAGTTATATTCATCGGCCTACGAAGTTATATTCATCGGCCTACGAAGTTATATTCATCGGCCTACGAAGTTAACTTCATTTTTTACCCCACTTTTGAGGCCAGCTCGCATGGAATGAGCAGGTAGGCAGTTGGGCGTAGGAAACGCGGCTGTTCTTATGGGACTCTCCATCCCGAAGCCATCCCGAGACCATCCCGAAGGATTGCCGGTTGGGTTTCGGGCCTCGCCAAAGAGAGCAGGCGGGGCTTTTCCCTCCGTCTGACCCCTTTCTTTGCCCATCCTGCCCTTTCTTTTCGTCTTTCCAGCCCTATATATAAATAAGGAGAAAATTATCCATATAATATTAAGGAGAAAAGATCTCCCAATGGTGGCGGGCTCCGACCGATCGTACCTTCGTTCCTTTGGTTTGTCCCACAACCCAGTATTTCCTCTTCGCGTTCCCCGTTTTTCCTCTCCAACGCATCATTTTCCTACCCCGTCAACCTGCTTTCCCTCCCTTGCATCCCTGTTTTTCTTCTTTTCACCCCTTATTCTCCTCAGATCGGCCCTCATCGCAAGCGAATCGCAACCTCCCGCTTTTCCTCCGTTTTCCCTCCTTTTTCCCTTAAATGCCCTATGTTTGCCTTGTTTTTGTCAAATAACGCGAAAAACTACCAACTTTCGCAAACTTTTCTTTCGAAACATTTGGAGGGTATTAAAAAACGCCGTACCT
>ENA-OURP01000172-OURP01000172.1-human-gut-metagenome-genome-assembly--contig:-NODE-172-length-23828-cov-3.17049_pt1 | contig 23828 bp, 16 predicted proteins | sample MGYA00242101_ERZ508991 | MGnify/ENA primary metagenome ERZ508991 (study PRJEB26280, sample SAMEA2338730) | human gut metagenome | biome: human gut; feature: human-associated habitat; material: faeces...
AACATCAAATAATTCGCTACTGTCTACTTTTTCGCCAAATTTATTTATGACATCATCTGCCAAGTTGACAGCTCTGACCGTGCCTGCTGAATCTTTAATTCCGTCCGTAATACCGTAGCCGTCAAGAGTGGTTGCCCTGTCAGCCTTTGCGGCAAACATTCCGTCAAGCTCGTCGCGTCCGTATGACTTGCTTGCCGGCAGATAGTAGGCTTCAAGATACTTGATGCTTGGATAATTTTCCGACTGATTTACAATCTGCTGTCTGTTTTCAAGCTTGTTTGAAATGTTTTCTTTCAGCGACAAATTGCTCTGTTCAATAATTTTGCGGTTTTCGTCAATTTTTGCTTGCTGGTTTTTAGCTTCGGTAAGAGTTTTCAGCATCTCCTCACGCAATCTTAATGTTTCTGAGTTCGGATTGAGATACTCCCTGTCCTCAATCGGAATGCTTTCATCGGCATAAAGGGTAACAATCTGCGTCTGAAAAATACTGCCGTTTTCGCCCCTGCCTTCAAGCTGAAGTTCAAAATAGCCGTGCATAAAAATATCATTTTTCTTGACTTTCCATACGATTTTTGTCCCCAACCTGTCAACAGTAGTGCTGTCCGGAATTATTGAGTTGACGCTTCCGTCTGCAAAACGCAGATGAATGCGGTAGTCAGCCGTGATGTCAGTTATTCCGTTAATCAAAAACTCCTGCGTTTCGGCAAGGTTTTCGCCTGTGACTCCAATGCAGTTTGTCCCGTCAAAGGCTTTAGGTTTTCGTTTGTTATAAATAATCATAAATTACACCTCCATTTAAAGGGTTTAAAAGGTGAAAAAATGTATTCTTTTATGCATTTATTCAAAAATTTATAACAAATTTTTTTATTTCCTGTTGAAAGGTTAAAACGGTTGCATTTGCAATTTCCTGTGATATAATCTAATTTGAATGTTTTAAATGAATTGAACAGAGGGATACAACCATGTCTTATTCCGTAACGATTGATTTGCACGGCGAAACTGTTTACAGCGCACAAAAGGTGCTTACCGCTCGGCTGAAAAATATTTCGCCCGATGTCCGTGAGGTGTGCGTAATTTTCGGCTATCACAGCGGTACGGCATTGAAAGATTTTGTTATGCGGTATAAGAATAAGAAAATCGCCAAGAAAGTTTTAGGGCTTAATCAGGGTTCGGCCGTTTTCGTTTTGAAAGACGGATGATGCGTTTGCAATTCAGCAGGGTCGGATATTATGAATTGTACAAATAATGCCGTTACAACCCACGCCCCACGGTATGAGGGAGGATTAAATGAGAAAGTATGTAGAAGTTTTTACTCGTGACCATTTGCCAAAGCTGAGAGATCAGCTGTTGTTTTCGGGGCTGACGGATCACGAGATTTTTATGTTTATTCAATATGCACAGCCGTACTATATGTCGCTGAACCGTGGCAGTACGGCAAGGGTTGAAAACAAGTTCAGCCATATGACGGGTCTTGTGTTTTCGGGAACTGCATACCTTTATTCTGTGGACTACAACGGCAACAAAAGTCTGCTCAAAACAATTCGCAGCGGCGAGTCAAGCGGAACGCTTTATGCGATGTTTGACTATTACAATACGCTTGTTGAGATTATGGCAGGAGAGGACTGCGAAATTCTTTTCATTCCGCCGGAGTCGATGTTTATAACCGAGGATTCGCTTGCTTCGATTCAGCAGAAAATTCTCGTCAATATGCTTGCGTCACAAAGACAGGTGTTTTTGCAGATTTCGGAACACCTTGCCTGCCTTTCAAAGCGAAGTATCAAGGGCAAATTTATGCACCTTCTTCAAATCCATTGCAAGCGTGAGCATAGCTGTGAGGTTGATCTGCCGTTTTCCCGTGACGAGCTTGCAAACTATCTTGCGGTTGACAGAGCGTCACTTTCAAGAGCACTCGGTGAACTGAAAAAAGCAGGAATTATTGAATTTAAAAAGAGCCATTTCAAACTGATTGAAACAGCTGAATATCATTTTGATTAAGTAACAGCCGGCAAACGGTGTTCTGTTTCCTTTCACCGCCGACTAAAATATAACGGAGGATAATATTATGAGTTTTGTGGAATTACTGCTGTTCGGCATCGGCTTGTCTATGGATGCATTTGCGGTTTCAATTTGCAAGGGGCTCTCCGTGCGTAAGTTAAGACCTAAACACGCAATTACTGTCGGATTGTGGTTTGGCGGATTTCAGGCACTTATGCCGCTTATCGGTTATCTTCTCGGAAAGCAGTTTGAGTGGCTCATCACAAGCATTGACCATTGGATTGCATTCATCCTGCTTGCACTTATCGGTGCAAATATGATAAGAGAAGCTTTCGGTGAGGAAGAACAGCTTGACGATTCGTTTTCGGTCAAGACAATGCTGCCCCTTGCCGTTGCAACAAGTATTGACGCCCTTGCGGTAGGCGTTTCGTTTGCGTGTATTGATGTTGATATCGTACCTGCAATCGCAATTATAGGCACAACAACATTCATACTTTCGGCTGTCGGCATCAGAATAGGCAATGTATTCGGTGCAAAGTATAAGTCAAAGGCAGAATTTTTAGGCGGTGCCGTATTGATTTTGCTTGGACTCAAGATTTTGCTTGAAGATTTAGGCTTTTTGCCGTTCTGACGGATTATAAATTGAAAGTCGTTGCTGTTTCGTAGGGCGGATAATACAGGTTTTTTATAATTTCAATTTCTTAAAGTTATCATTCAGAATTGTGCAGGAGTTATCTAACTTTTGCAATTCCTGTTCGGTTAATTTAAGTTCCAGAATGCGTTTTGCACCGTTTGCGCTTACTATGCACGGGTTGCCGATGAACACATCTTTCTTGCCGCCGTATTCGCCACGCAGACGAACCGATACTGTCAGAACGCTGTTTTCATCTTGAAGAATTGCACGGACGATACGAACGATTGACATACCAATGCCGTAGTAGGTTGCGCCCTTTGCCTCAATGATTTTGTGGGCGGCACAACGCACATCATCGCTTATCTGTTCAAGCTCCTCCATGTAGTACGATTTTGGGTTATCACGCATGACATCCTTTAGCGGTTTGGCGGCAAGGAGTGCCTGACTCCACGGAACAAATTCGCTGTCTCCGTGTTCGCCTATTACATATGCGTGAATGTTGCGTGGGTCAACCTCAAAATATTCGCCGAGAAGATATCTGAGCCGTGCCGTGTCAAGGGTAGTTCCCGTGCCGATAATTTTTGACGCATTGAATCCAGAAAGTTCATAGGTCACCCGTGTCATAATGTCAACGGGGTTTGTCGCAACAAGGAAAATTCCCTCAAAACCGCTTTGCACAACCTTTGGCACAATTGAAGAAAATACAACTGCGTTTTTCTGCAAAAGCTGAAGTCTGCTTTCGGTGGGCTTTTGATTGGCACCTGCGCAGATTACAACAATGTCGGCGTCGGCACATTCACCGTAACCTCCGCAGCGGATTTTCATGCTTGAATGCGAAAATGCTAGCCCGTGGTTCAAATCCATTGCCTCGCCCTCGGCACGCTTTTCGTTGAGGTCAATCATAATGAGCTCATCGCACACATTTTGATTGAGTGCCGCATAGGCAAAGCTCATTCCGACCATTCCCGTTCCCACAAGTACAACCTTTCTTTTGTTTCCCGACATATGACCGTCCCTTTCGTTTGTATTCTTTTTTTAGGGTTTTCATATGTGCAAAAATTATTCTTTGGTTTAAAAAATTGATTGAATTGTGCTTTTTGGGGGGTTGTGAAAAAAATAACGGCAGAATCGGCTGTTTGTTTGGTGAAATGGCAAGAATTATATGTAAAAATCATCAAAATTCACTTGAAACGCAGATATAATTGTGCTAAAATTAATTCGACAAGGTGTTCGGAATACATTAGGCATATTCCGATTTTTATTTTATAGGAAAATATCAATTGTGAGATTCTTGTTTTTGAAAACTGTCAAATTTTGCCGAGTTGTGCTTTAGCATAAAATTCTTGCAAAGTTATGCTCGGACATTAAAAGTTTTTGAAAAGTAAGACTGTCTGCACGAATAGGGTGCGAGGCACTCGCTTTTCAGAATGTACAGGTGCTTGCAGAGTTACGCTCGGGCATTAAAAGTTTTTGAAAAGTAAGACTGTCTGCACGAATAGGGTGCGAGGCACTCGCTTTTCAGAATGTACAGGTGCTTGCAGAGTTACGCTCGGGCATTAAAAGTTTTTGAAAAGTAAGACTGTCTGCACGAATAGGGTGCGAGGCACTCGCAGAAAGGAAAAGAGGTAAAAGAGAATGTACAAGATAGTTAAGAAAAAATCTCTGAATCCAACCGTTACACTTATGGAGATTGACGCTCCGCTTATTGCAAAAAAGGCAGAGCCCGGACAGTTCATCATTCTCCGTGTTGACGAGAACGGTGAGCGTATTCCGCTTACGGTTGCAGGCTATGACAGAGAGGCCGGCACAGTTCGTATTATCTTCCAGATTGTCGGTGCAACGACAGAAAAGCTCAATCACCTTAACGAAGGCGATTATATTCACGATTTTGTAGGCCCTCTCGGTGTTCCCACACATACAGACGGTCTTAAAAAGGTTTGCGTTGTAGGCGGCGGCGTTGGCTGTGCAATTGCACTTCCGGTTGCCGAAAAGCTCCACGAAATCGGCTGTGAGGTTCACTCAATTGTCGGCTTCAGAAACAAGGATCTTGTTATTCTTGAAGATGAATTCAAGGCTTGCTCAGACAAGTTTATTCTTATGACAGATGACGGTTCATACGGTCAAAAGGGCGTTGTTACAGCTCCTCTCGAAGAGATGATTAAGGCAGGCGAGGACTATGACCTCGTTATTACAATTGGTCCGCTTATCATGATGAAGTTTGTTGTTAAAACAACAAAGCCTTACAATATTCCCACAACAGTTTCCATGAACCCTATTATGATTGACGGCACAGGTATGTGCGGCGGCTGTCGTCTTACAGTTGACGGACAGACAAAGTTTGCCTGTGTTGACGGTCCCGATTTTGACGGCTTTAAGGTTGATTTTGACGAGGCTATGAAGCGTGGCGCAATGTACAAGCCGTTTGAGCGTCATGCATACGAGGAAACATGTAATCTGTTCAAGAAGGAGGTTGAGTAATCATGCCAAATATGTCACCAAAAAAGGCTCCTATGCCATCACAGGATCCTAATGTAAGAAATAAAAACTTTCTTGAGGTAGCAACAGGCTACACGGAAGAAGTTGCAATTGAGGAGGCACAGCGTTGCCTAAATTGTAAGCACAGACCTTGCGTAAACGGTTGTCCCGTACATATCGCAATCCCTGATTTTATCAAAGAGGTTGCCCAGGGCAACTTTGCAGGCGCTTATGATGTAATTTCGCAGTCAAGCTCACTTCCTGCTGTTTGCGGCCGTGTTTGTCCGCAGGAGTCACAGTGTGAGTCAAAGTGCGTAAGAGGTATTAAGACTGAGCCTGTCGGAATCGGCAGACTTGAGAGATTTGTTGCCGACTGGCACAACGCTCAGACAGATGTTAAGGTTAATAAGCCTGAGTCAAACGGTCACAAGGTTGCTATCGTCGGTTCAGGTCCTGCAGGTCTTACCTGTGCAGGCGACCTTGCAAAGAAGGGTTACGATGTAACAGTATTTGAGGCTCTCCACCTTGCAGGCGGTGTTCTCGTTTACGGTATTCCAAAGTCAATTGTTCAGAAGGAAGTTGACACACTCAAAGAGCTCGGTGTTAAGGTTGAAACAAATATGGTTATCGGCAGAGTTCTTTCAATTGACGAGCTTATGGACGATTACGGCTTTGAGTCAGTATTTATCGGTTCAGGCGCAGGTCTTCCGAGATTTATGAATATCCCCGGTGAGAACCTTTGCGGTGTTTACTCGGCAAATGAGTTCCTCACAAGAACAAACCTTATGAAGGCTTATAAGGATGATAGCACAACTCCGATTATGCACGCAAAGAAGGTTGCAGTTGTCGGCGGCGGTAATGTTGCAATGGATGCCGCTCGTTGTGCAAAGCGTCTTGGCGCAGAAGAGGTTTATATTGTTTACAGAAGAAGCGAAGAAGAGCTTCCTGCCCGTAAGGAAGAGGTTGAGCATGCAAAGGAAGAGGGAATTATCTTCAAGCTCCTCAATAACCCTGTTGAAATTCTCGGCAACGAAGATGAGTTCGTAACGGGTATGAAGTGCATTAAGATGGAACTCGGCGAGCCTGACGCAAGCGGCAGAAGAAGACCTGTTGAAATCCCCGGCAGTGAGTTCGTTCTTGATGTTGACGCTGTTGTTATTTCAATCGGTACATCACCTAACCCGCTTATCAAGGCTACAACAAAGGGACTTGACACTCAGAAGTGGGGCGGTATCATCGCTGACGAAAACGGTCTTACATCCCGTGAGGGCGTATATGCAGGTGGTGACGCTGTAACAGGCGCTGCAACGGTTATCCTCGCAATGGGTGCAGGTAAAACAGCCGCAGCTGCTATTGACGAATACATCCGGAACAAAAATAAGTAATTTTTGTCCTGAGTTGAAAATGGAAAATTATTGTCGGCGGTGTGCCACCGCTGTCAATTTGAGAAGATAGTATAATATAGAAATCGCATCAGATGCCCGAAAATGCTCTGATGCGATTTTTGTTTGTATCAAGATTCGTCAGTAGGGGCGTTCATCGGGCACTTCTATAGCTTAAAACCATACACCGTGTCGGGTGTTGCGTTAAAATGTGAAAAACAGCCCGAAAAGAAGAATAATTCTATTCGGGAAATAAAACCCGTAAAAAACCTGTGAAAAATAAAAAAAGTCAGGAAAATCCGAAAAAAATCCGAAAATTCTCTTGACTTATTGATTATTTCAATATAGAATAATAAAATGTACCATAATGGGGATATGTACCGAAGAGGTCGGGAAAATCCGCAAAAAACTTTATCTAACAAGGGGATATTATCACAAAAATCCTTTTGTGTCAAGAGCTTTTTATGAGCAGGTTTTCAGTACCGCTTGCCCCGTTTCATAGATTTTTTAAGGAGTGATACGCCTATGGTTAATGTCAAACCCGTAAAGCTTGGCAACACCGAAAGAATGAGTTTTGGTAAAATCGATGAAGTAATTGATATGCCTAATCTTATTGATATTCAGAAAGCGTCATATAAATGGTTGCTTGACGAAGGTCTTAAAGAAGTATTTAAAGATGTTTCGGGCATTACCGATTATCAGGACAACCTTGTTCTTGATTTTATCGACTACACACTTGATGTTGATCACCCGAACTACAGCGTAATCGAGTGTAAGGTTCGTGACGCAACATATTCAGCCGCTCTCAGAGTAACCGCAAGACTTTTGAACAGGTCAACAGGTGAAATCAAAGAGAGCAATGTATTTATGGGCGATTTTCCGCTGATGACCGCAAGCGGCACATTTGTTATCAACGGTGCTGAGCGTGTTATCGTTTCACAGCTTGTAAGAAGCCCGGGCGTTTACTATAAAATGGATCACGATAAAACAGGTAAGGAGCTGTATTCAACAACAGTTATTCCGAACCGTGGTGCATGGCTTGAGTATGAAACCGATGTAAACGATGTTTTCTATGTTCGTATTGATAAGAACCGTAAGCTTCCCGTTACATCGTTCATCAGAGCACTCGGTCTTGGCTCGGATGCCGAAATTCTCGACTATTTCGGTGACGATGAAAGAATGAGAGCCACTATCGAAAAGGATGCCGCTTCAAATGTTGAAGAAGGTCTTATCGAGGTTTACAAAAAGCTCCGTCCGTCTGAGCCTCCGACAGTTGACAGTGCACAGACACACATAAACAACCTGTTCTTTGACCCTAATCGTTATGATATGTCAAGAGTAGGCAGATATAAATATAACAAAAAGCTCGGCATTGCAAACCGTCTTGAAGGTCAGGTTCTTGCAGAGCCGATTGCCAACCCGCGTACCGGTGAGGTTATGGCTCTTCGTGATGAGAAAATCACAAAGGAAAAGGCTTTTGAAATCGAAAACGCAGGTGTTAAGATTGCCTATGTAAAGGCTGCCGATGAAACAATCGTTAAGGTTATTTCTAACGGTATGGTTGACATTGCCTGCTATGTTGATTTTGACGCAGAAGCAGAGTGCGACATCAAGGAACATGTTCGTTTTGATGTTCTTTGCGAAATTCTTGATTCCTGCGAGAATGAGGACGACCTCAAGGAAATGCTCAGAAGCCGTGCAGATGAGCTTGTTCCTAACCACATCACGGTTGACGATATTTTTGCAACAATCAACTACCTTAACTGTGTTGCTCACGGTGTCGGTAATACAGATGATATCGACCACCTCGGCAACAGAAGAATCCGCTGCGTAGGCGAACTTCTTCAGAACCAGTTCAGAATCGGTTTCTCCCGTCTTGAAAGAGTTGTAAGAGAAAGAATGACAACCCAGTCACAGGATATGGAGTCGCTTTCGCCTAACTCACTCATCAATATCCGTCCCGTAACAGCGGCAATTAAAGAATTCTTCGGTTCTTCACCGCTTTCACAGTTTATGGATCAGGGTAACCCGCTTGCAGAGCTTACCCACAAGCGTCGTCTTTCAGCCCTCGGTCCGGGCGGTCTTTCAAGAGATCGTGCAGGATTTGAGGTTCGTGACGTACACTACACACACTATGGCCGAATGTGTCCTATTGAAACTCCTGAAGGTCCTAACATCGGTCTTATCTCATATCTTGCTTCATTTGCCCGTATCAACAAATACGGATTTATTGAAGCTCCTTATCGTAAAATTGACAAGGAAACAGGCGTTGTAACCGACGAGGTTGTTTATATGACAGCCGATGTTGAGGATAACTACGCTGTTGCACAGGCTAACGAACCGCTTGATGAAAACGGCAGATTTGTTCATTCAAGAGTAGTAGGCCGTTACCGTGACGAATTTGTAGAGTATTCTCCCGACAGATTTGACTTTATGGATGTATCTCCTAAGATGGTTGTGTCTGTTGCTACGGCTATGATTCCGTTCCTTGAAAACGATGACGCAAACCGTGCTCTCATGGGTGCGAACATGCAGCGTCAGGCAGTTCCGCTCCTCCGCAGTGAGGCTCCTATTGTCGGTACAGGTATGGAGTACAAGGCCGGCACAGACTCGGGCGTTTGTATTCTTGCCGAGGAAGACGGCATTGTTATGAGCGTTGATGCCCGTAACATTCGCGTACAGTATGATTCCGGTAGAGTTCAGGATTTTGAAGTTGTCAAGTTCCTCCGTTCTAACCAGGGTACATGTATCAACCAGCGTCCTATCGTGTCAAGAGGTCAAAGAGTTAAGAAGGGCGAGGTTCTCGCAGACGGTCCCGCTACCGAGAACGGTGAGATTGCTCTCGGTAAGAACGCTCTCATCGGCTTTATGACATGGGAAGGTTACAACTACGAGGACGCTGTTCTTATCAATGAAAAAATCGTTCGTGATGATGTTTATACATCAATTCACATTGAAGAATATGACACAGAGGCAAGAGATACAAAGCTCGGTCCCGAAGAGATTACAAGAGATATCCCGAATGTCGGTGAAGATGTTCTCAAGTATCTTGACGAAGACGGTATCATTCAGATCGGTTCTGAGGTTAAAGCAGGCGATATCCTTGTCGGTAAAGTAACTCCAAAGGGTGAAACAGAGCTTACAGCCGAGGAAAGACTCCTTCGTGCAATCTTCGGTGAAAAGGCAAGAGAAGTCAGAGATACATCTCTCCGTGTGCCTCACGGTGAATGCGGTACTGTTGTTGATGTTAAGGTGTTTACCCGTGCAGACAGCAGAAACGAGCTCCAGCCCGGTGTAAACAAGGTTGTAAGAGTTTACCTTGCACTCAAGAGAAAAATCAGCGTAGGCGATAAGATGGCAGGTCGTCACGGTAACAAGGGTGTTATTTCAAGAATTCTCCCAATGGAAGATATGCCGTTCCTTCCTGACGGTACTCCGCTTGACATCGTACTTAACCCGTTGGGCGTACCTTCCCGTATGAACATCGGTCAGGTTCTTGAGGTTCACCTCGGTTATGCCGCAAAGGCACTTGGCTGGAAGATTATGACTCCTGTATTTGACGGCGCTCATGAGCAGGACATTTTCCAGTGTCTTAAAGACGCAGGTTACAGCGAGGACGGTAAGACATGGCTTGTTGACGGCCGTACAGGCGAGCGTTTCGATAACCCTGTAACAGTAGGTTATATGTACTACCTCAAGCTCCATCACCTCGTTGATGAAAAAATCCACGCAAGAAGCACAGGTCCTTACTCTCTCGTTACACAGCAGCCACTCGGCGGTAAAGCCCAGTTCGGCGGTCAGCGTTTCGGTGAGATGGAAGTTTGGGCACTTGAGGCTTACGGCGCTGCTTATACACTTCAGGAAATTCTTACAGTTAAGTCGGACGATGTTGTCGGCCGTGTTAAGACCTACGAGGCTATCGTTAAAGGTCAGAATATTCCTGCTCCGGGTATTCCTGAGTCATTCAGAGTTCTTATTAAGGAACTCCAGTCACTTTCACTTGATGTTCGTGTTCTTAACTCTGACGGTGAGGAAATTGACATTAAGCAGAAGTTTGATGAGGACGAGGATATTGTTGACGCAACAAATCTGGAATTTGAAGAAGACCATGTAATGACATCAATGGACGGCTACACTCTTGACGAGGGCGGCAAAGAAGGCAATATGTTTGACGATTCACTTGCCGATGTTGAAGAGGACAGCTATACATCGGACGATTACAGCGATGACTTTGGCAGTGACGATATGTAAGGAGGAAATGCAATGATAGATAATAATGTTTTTGACTCAATTAAAATCGGACTTGCTTCTCCTGAGCAGATGAGAGAATGGTCTTACGGCGAAGTTAAAAAGCCCGAGACAATTAACTATCGTACTCTCAAGCCTGAAAGAGACGGCTTGTTCTGTGAACGCATTTTCGGACCGACAAAGGACTGGGAATGTCACTGCGGTAAATACAAGAGAATCCGTTTTAAGGGTAAAATCTGTGACCGTTGCGGTGTTGAAGTAACCCGTTCAAAGGTCAGAAGAGAGCGTATGGGACACATTGAGCTTGCCGCTCCCGTGTCGCACATTTGGTATTTCAAGGGAATTCCTTCAAGAATTGCCCTTATGCTTGATATTTCTCCCAAGCTTTTGGAGAATGTACTCTATTTCTCACAGTACATCGTAACAGATCCCGGCGACTGCCGTGACCTTGCAAAGTATCAGTGCCTTACCGAGGGTGAGTACAATGATATGCGTGAGAAGTATGAGAATGACTTTGAAGCAGGTATGGGTGCCGAGGCAATCAAAAAGCTCCTTGCAGAGATTGACCTTGAGGCTCTTTCCGCTTCACTTAAAGCAGAACTCGAAACTGCATCGGGACAGAAGAGAGTTAGACTCCTTAAAAGACTTGATGTTGTTGAAAGCTTCAGAATGTCGGGCAACCGTCCCGAGTGGATGATTCTCGATGTTGTTCCGGTTATTCCGCCGGATATCCGTCCTATGGTTCAGCTTGACGGCGGTCGTTTTGCAACAAGTGACCTTAACGACCTCTATCGCCGAGTTATCAACCGTAACAACAGACTTAAAAAGCTCCTTGAGCTTAACGCACCTGAAATCATCATCCGCAACGAGAAGAGAATGCTTCAGGAATCCGTTGACGCACTCATCGACAACGGCAGAAGAGGCAGACCCGTTACAGGACCTAACAACCGTGCCCTCAAGTCACTTTCGGATATGCTTAAAGGTAAGCAGGGCCGTTTCCGTCAGAACCTTCTCGGTAAGCGTGTTGACTACTCAGGCCGTTCGGTTATCGTTGTAGGACCTGAACTCAAAATGTATCAGTGCGGTCTTCCTAAGGAAATGGCACTTGAACTCTTCAAGCCGTTCGTTATGAAACGCCTTGTTGAAACTAAAGCAGAGCAGAATATCAAATCAGCAAGAAAAGCTGTTGAGCGTGCAAAGGACAATGTTTGGGATGCACTTGAAGTTGTAATCAAGGGACACCCTGTTCTCCTCAACCGTGCTCCAACACTTCACCGTCTTGGTATTCAGGCGTTTGAGCCTGTTCTTGTTGAGGGTCGTGCTCTTAAACTTCATCCGCTCGCTTGTACAGCATACAACGCTGACTTTGACGGCGACCAGATGGCTGTCCATGTACCTCTTTCGGCAGAGGCACAGGCAGAGGCAAGATTCCTTATGCTCGCAGCAGGCAACCTTCTCAAACCATCTGACGGTCAGCCTGTTACAGTTCCTACACAGGATATGATCCTCGGTTCTTACTACCTTACACTTGATAAGGACGGTGAGAGAGGCGAAGGAAAGGTATTCCGTGATGTTGATGAAGTTATGATGGCTTATCAGACAGGCGTCATTGAGCTTCACTCAAAAATCAAGGTTCGCCGTGAGCTTGAAATTGACGGAAAAATCGAATCCGGTATTGTAGACACAACAATCGGTAAGATTATCTTTAACAATCCTATTCCTCAGGATCTCGGCTTTATCGACAGAAGTATCCCCGAAAACAGATTCAAGTTTGAGGTTGACTTCCTTGTTGGCAAGTCGGGTCTTAAGAAGATTATTGATAAATGTATTAAAATTCACGGTCCGGTAAGAACAAGCGTTGTTCTTGACCACATTAAGGCGCAGGGCTATAAGTACTCTACAAAGGGTGCTATCACAGTAGCCGTTTGTGATGCAGTTATTCCTCCTCAGAAAAAGGATATCATTGCCGAGGCAGAGAAGGAAGTTGATGTTATCCGTGATGAGTTTATGATGGGTCTTCGTTCAAACGAAGAGCGTTACGAAGAAGTTCTTCGTATCTGGGAAAAGGCTACTAACGATGTAACCGACGCCCTCCAGAAAAACCTTGACCGCTACAACCCAATCTTCATGATGGCTGACTCAGGTGCCCGTGGTAGTATGAGCCAGATCAGACAGCTTGCAGGTATGCGTGGTCTTATCGCCAATACATCAGGTAAAACAATCGAAATTCCTATCAGAGCTAACTACCGTGAAGGCCTTAACATCTTGGAGTACTTTATTTCATCTCGTGGTGCTCGTAAAGGTCTTGCCGATACAGCTCTTCGTACAGCCGACTCAGGTTACCTTACCCGCCGTCTTGTTGATGTATCACAGGAAGTTATTATCCGTGAAGAGGACTGCGGTACTACAGAGGGTCTTGAAATCTTTGACATCAAAGCAGGCGAATCAAATGTTATCGAGGGACTCCACGAACGTCTTATCGGAAGATATCTCCTTGATGACTTCTGCGATTCTAACGGTAATGTTCTTGTTTCAAAGGATATTATGATGGGCGACAAAGAGGCTGACATAATCGTTAATTCGGGTGTTGACCACATCAAGATTCGTTCGGTACTTGAATGTCGTGCAAAACACGGCGCTTGCCGTAAGTGCTACGGTTCTAACCTTGCCAACCGTCAGCCTGTTACTGTCGGTGAGGCTGTCGGTATTATTGCCGCTCAGTCAATCGGTGAGCCGGGTACACAGCTTACAATGAGAACATTCCATACCGGCGGTGTTGCATCTGCCGAAGATATCACACAGGGTCTTCCGAGAGTTGAAGAGCTTTTCGAGGCTCGTAAGCCAAAGAGCCTTGCAATCATCAGTGAAATCGACGGTGATGTTCGTTTTGAAGAAATCAAAAACGCAAAGCACGCTGTTATCTTTAACAAAGAAACAGGCGAAGAAAGAGCTTACCTCATTCCTTTCGGCTTCCGTGTAAAGGTATTTGAAGGTGACCATATCAAGAAGGGTGACAAGATTACCGACGGTGCTGTTAATCCGCACGATATACTCGATATTCTCGGACCCGAGGCAGTCATGAACTACCTTATTTCGGAAGTACAGAGTACCTATCGCTTGCAGGGTGTTGAAATCAACGATAAGCACATTGAGGTTATCGTTCGTCAGATGATGCGTAAGGTTAAGGTGGAGGACGCAGGCGACACAGGCTTTATGTCAGGTCAGACCTACGACAAGAACGAAGTTCTTTACGAGAATGAGCAGATTAAAAAGCGTATTGCCAACGGCGAAGAGGGTCTTCGTGAGGCAACATTCACTCAGCTCCTCCTCGGTATCACAAAGGCGGCTCTTGCAACAGACAGCTTCCTTTCAGCCGCATCATTCCAGGAAACAACAAGAGTTCTTACAGATGCCGCTATCAAGGGTAAGGTTGATCCGCTCGTCGGTCTTAAAGAGAATGTTATTCTCGGTAAGATTATCCCTGCAGGTACAGGTATGCAGAGATATGCAGATGTTCAGCTTGAGAGCAATTCTGAGGCTGAAATCGTTGAGAACGACGAAACAGAGGATGTTATCGTTGCTCTTGAAGATGACGAAATTATGGACTTCTGATTTAACTGAATCAAACTATATAAAAACACGGTATGTGCCATTTGTGCGTACCGTGTTTTTTGTTCGTTTTGCAGTAATATTTACACTTATATTATACCGTTCTTCTCACAAATCATAAAAATATCTGCTGAATAAGATGAAAATATGTTGACAATCACAAAATAAAAATATATAATTGTCTTGTCAAGATAATTATTCTTGCTGTTATAGTTATATCTTATTAGGAGGTCGATTATGAGAACTAAAGTCAAAAAATTAACATCGGTTATTCTTGCGGTTGTAATAGCAACTTTGCTTACCACAGTAAGTGCTTTTGCTACATCGAATGTTAAAGGCTATCCTGCGATACCGAGTAATATACCACAAAAGTATTATGTAATATTTAGCGAAGGTTTCAGATATGGCAGAACAGAAATGTCTGTATTTGATATTGATGCGACCTGTAAGGAAAGTAATAAAGTTATCGTGTGGGACGGTAATTTAACTTTAAAGGATCATAGCAAATTTAAAAATTGTGATCAATATTATATTAACGAAAATGGAAAATGGGAAAAGTTTATAGAGAATTATCCTGTTATGACAGATAAGGCATTGAAGATTATTGATAGTAATCTTAATGTCGTTGATAAAAACGGAAACATTATATTTAAGAGTAGTAAAACTACTGTTCCGACAATCACAAGCCTTACAAACACTGCAAGTGGAATAAAAATTAGTTGGGATAGGGTATCGGATGCGTATGGTTACAGAATATATTATAAGTATTCTTCGGAAGATTGGAAAAAACTTACAGATACAACATCTACAACTTACCTTGATACACAGGTGATCGCAGGCAGAACAGAGACTTACACAATTCGCTGTATTAACAAAAGCGGTAAAACTATCAGTGGTTACAACTCAAAGGGGTGGTCAAAGAAATATACACCCGTAGCACCGACAATCAGCAAGCTTGAAAACACAACAGGCGGTATCAAGCTTAACTGGAACAAAATTACAGGTGTTTACGGTTACAGAATTTATCAGAAAACTTCAAACAGTTGGAAACGAATTAAGGACACAACCGCAACAAGCTTTACGGATTCAGCGGTAAGTGTAAATCAGACAAAGACTTACACAATCCGTTGCATTGACCAAAAAGGCAAAACTATCAGTGGTTACAACTCAAAGGGGTGGTCAAAGAAATATACACCCGTAGCACCGACAATCAGCAAGCTAGAAAACACAACAGGCGGCATCAAGCTTAGTTGGAACAAAATCGCAGGTGTTTACGGTTACAGACTTTACTATAAAACATCATCAGGCGGTTGGAAGAGATTTAAGGACACAACTGCCACATCGTTCACCGATTCGGGAGTAAGCCCTAACAGAACCGAAACATATACAATCCGTTGTATTGATAAGAACGGCAAAACCGTCAGTGGCTTTAACTCAAAGGGTTGGTCAAAAAAATACACAGCCGCAACACCGAAAATAACAAAACTTACAAACAGATCAAAGGGTGTAAGTGTGACATGGAATAAGATTGCCGGAGTTTATGGCTACCGTCTTTACAGAAAATATGACGGAGGAAGCTGGACAAAGGTAAAAGATACAACTTCAACCTCTTTCACAGATTCAGGTGCTAAAAAGGGTAAGAAGGTAACCTACACAGTCCGTTGTATTGACAGAAAAGGCAAAACGGTAAGCGGTTTCAACTCAAAGGGTTGGTCAATTACAAGAAAATAGTATTTTAATCAGAAATCCCGACAGGTTTTGTGCTGTCGGGATTTTTGCTCGTTTTTACCATTGAAAAGACTGAATAATAATGTTATAATAAATCCGAATATCGGAAATTGTGAATAACTTTATCGAAAATGGGAGATGAAAACGAAAAATGGCAATAAAGGTAACGCTCCTTACACACACACCTAACCCTGAACAGACGGTTGCAATGGCGGCAAAGCTTTGCTATTCACCGTCAGGGATTGAAGATATAAGAGAAGGTCTTGACGAGGAAAAAACTTCCTCATTTATTGATATGCTTGCAAGCCTCGGTCATGCAAGTCCGACCGAACACGCATATTTTACATTCGGCATTGAGGGCATTTCAAGAGCCTGCTCACACCAGCTTGTCCGCCACAGAATTGCATCCTACAGTCAGCAGTCACAGCGCTATGTTGACGGCACAAGGTTTGACTTTGTAACTCCGCCCGAGATTGCAAAGAATGAAAAGGCTCTTGCCGCCTATGAAAAGGCTCTCAAGGTTGAGGCTGACGCTTACAAGGAAATCAGAGATGCACTTGCTGTCGGTTACATCAACGAGAAATGTCCCGATAAATACATCGGAACGGATGAAGAAATTATCAATGCTTACAAGGCTGACGATAAAAAATCCTGCAATGCTTTCATCAAGAAAGCCAATGAGGACGCAAGATTTATTCTTCCGAATGCATCGACAACAAAAATTGTCTGCACTTTCAATGCAAGAAGCTTGCAGAACTTTTTTGCACACCGTTGCTGCAACAGAGCACAGTGGGAAATTCGTGAGGTTGCCGAACAGATGCTTTTGCAATGTCTTGAGGTTGCTCCGCATCTTTTCAAAAACTGCGGCCCGTCATGCCTGTTCGGACCATGCCCCGAGGGCAATATGTGTTGCGGAAAGCAAAAGGAAATGCGTCAGAAATACGGCAGAGAAAAGTAAGGTATATATATGAAAAGCAAAATTATTGTTATTGAGGGACTTGACGGCAGCGGAAAAGCTACGCAGACAAAGATTTTGTGCGAAAAAATTTCCGCTCTCGGCAAAAAGGTCACAAAGCTTGAATTTCCGAATTATGAAAGTCCTGCCGCCGCTCCCGTGAAGATGTATCTTGACGGTGAATTTGGTGACAAGCCCGATGATGTCAATGCCTATGCGGCGAGTGCGTTTTATGCGGTTGACCGTGTTGCAAGCTATCTTCAGTTTTGGAAAAAGGAATGTGACAACGGCGGTGTGATTTTAAGCGACCGCTATGTGACTTCAAATATAATTTATCAGATGTCCAAACTCCCGAAAGAGGAGTGGAACAGCTTTATTGATTGGCTGAACGATTTTGAATACGAAAAACTCGGGATTCCGAACCCCGACCTTGTAATCTACCTTGATGTTGAACCCGAGGTTTCGCAGAAGCTTATGGAAAAACGCTACGGCGGTGACAACAGCAAGAAAGATTTGCATGAGAAAAACCTCCGTTTCCTTCTTGACTGTCGAAAAAGTGCAGTTTATGCCGCTAAAAAATGCGGCTGGAAGGTTATTAATTGCTGTGAAAACGGAGAAATTAAGAGTATAGAAAAAATATCGGAAGAGATAGAGAGGGTAGCGGCTGAAATTTATGCTGAGCTTTAAAAAAATTGAGCAAAGTGACATAAACGAACTTAAAAAATACTACGATTATGATGAGTGCATGGGTTGCGATACCAACCTTTTGAACGCTTATCTTTGGCGAAACGAATACAATATTAAATTTGCTTTTTATGATGATACAATTGTCAAGGTGTATTGTAATCCCGACGAGTCTGTCTGGGGTTACTGTATGCCTACAGGCAAAAATATAAAGGGTGCGCTTGAAGAGGTTTTCAAAGATGCCGAGGAGAGAAACAGCAATTTGCAAATTGTTATGCTGACAAACGGCAATCGTGCAATGCTTGAAACAATGTTTCCCGATAAATTTGATTATGTCCGTTCACCCGAAAATCAGGATTACATCTACACTTCCCGTGACCTTGCAACCCTTGCGGGCAAAAGGTTTCACGCAAAGCGTAACCACATTTCAAAATTTTACAGAACCTACACCGATACCCGTTTTGAAACTCTGTCGGATTCAAACATTCCCGATGCATTAACGGTTGCAAAACTGTGGTGTGCGGAAAATGACACCGATCCCGAAGCTTCAAGCGAAATTACGGCAATCAGGGAAATGTGCGATCTCAAAGACGAATATAATGTCAAGGGCGCTGTACTGTATGTTGACTCAAAGCCTGTTGCCATGACTCTCGGAAGTGAAATTTCACCCAAGGTGTATGACATCAACTTTGAAAAGGCACTTCGTGAATATGACGGTGTTTATGCCGTAATCAACAACGAATTTGCCAAAACTCTTACGCAGTATGAGTATATAAACCGTGAGGAAGATATGGGACTTGAGGGACTCAAAAAGTCTAAACTTTCATACAATCCCGTTATTATCCTCGACCGCTGGAATGCAATACCGAAAAAACGATGAAAACGATATTTCGCAAAACTGAAAAATCCGATACCGAAAGCCTAAAAAAGCTGTGGCTCTCGTGTTTTGACGAGGATGTAACTGCCGTCAATCTGATTTTTGACAGCGACCTTTTTGACGGCTGCTGTGCCGTTGTTGACGATAGAATCGTTTCGGCTCTTTACCTTGTAAAAGGTACGCTTAACGGCGAGAAATCGCATTATCTTTGCGGTGCGTCAACCGATAAATCTTTCCGTGGCAACGGGATAATGTCAAGGCTGATTGATTTTGCACTTAATGACGCAAAGAATAACGGTGATGTCTATTCTCTGCTTTTTCCTGCAAATGACGGCTTGTACGGCTTTTACGCAAAGCTCGGATATGCTCAGAGCTGCACCGTAAAAAGCCGTGAAATTTCAAGGCAAACGCTTGAAAGTTTTGCAGAGAAGGGCTTGAATATCGGCTGTTCAAAAGAAAATTCTTTCATATACGGTGAGAATTTTTTTGAATTTGCAAAGTCCTATTATGAGATTTACGGCTCAAAGGTGATCAATAAGAATGACTGCTTTGCCGTATTTGATGAAAACGAAAATACTGCCGATGTTTTTTACTCGGCTTATAAAAATATAAACGAACTTTCCGCACTTTTGCTTGAAAATACAAAATCAGAAAGGTTTGTGTTTACGGGCAAATCCGACAACGCTCTTTTTGAAAACTGTAGGTTACAAAAATGCGGAATGATTAAATCACTCGACAAAAACCATAAAATTCCCGACGATGTCTATATCGGGATTACTCTTTCCTGAAAGGAAGTTTACTATGTTCTATGTATTTCTTGCAGAAGGCTTTGAAGAAACAGAGGCGCTTGCCCCCGTTGATGTAATGCGCAGGGCAAAGCTTGATGTTAAAACAGTCGGTGTAACAGGCGAATGTGTTACAAGCTCACACGGTGTGCCTGTAAAAGCCGATATCACAATTGACAGTATTGACCTTGACGATGTTCAGGGTGTTGTACTCCCCGGCGGTATGCCCGGAACTCTCAATCTTGAGGCAAACGAAAAGGTTCTTGAGGCTGTTAAGTATAGCTGTGAGAACGGCAAAATTGTTGCCGCAATCTGTGCCGCTCCGTCAATTCTCGGTCACCTCGGAATCCTTGACGGCAAAAAGGCAACCTGTTTCCCCGGCTTTGAAAAGGAGCTCAAGGGTGCAGACTATACAGGCACTCACACCGTAACGGACGGCAATATTATTACCGCAAAGGGCGCAGGCTGTGCAATTGAATTCGGTCACGCAATTGTTTCTCTCGCAGTATCAAAGGATGCCGCCGACAAGGTTATCGGTGATATGCAATGCCTGTAAAAAATGTCCGTGAGCTGAAAAGTCAGCTCCGTGCAAAATATAAAAAAATCCGCAAAAGCTGTCCTCCCGAAAAGAAACAGCAGCTTGACCTTGCCTTGCAGAACGCTTTTCTGGCAAGTGAGGAATACAAAAGCTGCGATGTGCTTTTTGCCTTTGCTTCATCACCGATTGAGGTTGACACCTCGCTTATCCTTGAAACAACGCTGAAAGACGGCAAAAAACTTGCTCTGCCAAGGTGCAGGAATAATTTCGGTGAAATGGATTTTTACCTTGTGACCTCACTTTCTCAGCTTGAAAAGGGTGCGTTTTCAATTATGGAACCAAACCCCGAGGTTTGTGAAAAGTACGAGGATTTCTCACACGGACTCTGCCTTGTTCCGGGACTTTGCTTTGATACGCAGGGATTCCGCCTTGGATTCGGCAAGGGTTACTATGACAGATTTTTGCAGAGCTTTTCGGGAACGAGCGTTGGTCTTTGCTACTCCAAATGTATGGAGCATACTCTGCCCTCGGGAGTGTTTGACCGCCCCGTTGACGCCGTGATTACCGAAAAATATACCAACCGAACAAATAACGAGTTTGTAAAGGAATGATACATTATGAACCCTGATAATTTTAATATGAGCGAACAGGAGCTTAACGCTCAGCGCCGAAGAAGAGCCGAAAACTTTAAGCTCAACATTGACGAAACCGAGTATGAGGACGAAAATATGTACGGTGAAACAGAAGGCGAGCCGTCAAACCTCAATTCATACAGCGGTCAGGATGTTCGAAAGCAGATGGCGAGAGAGTCAAAGCATGTTCTTAAGCAGAAGAAAAGGGAAGAAAAAAAGACTCTTAAAGCGAAAAATAAGCATAACCGCAGAATTTTCCGTGTTATGTGGATAATCTCAATTCTAATTGTCGGAGCAATGGCGGCTGTATATATGATAACAGGTATGAACGATTTGCTTGCCGTGAACAGAACCGATTCTTCAACAGTCAAAATTGAGATTCCCGAAAATCCAACGGTTGACGATGTTGCAAAGGTGCTTGCCGACAACAAGATAATAGGCGAACCGTCATACTTTAAGCTCTTTGTCAATGTCACAAAGTCATCCGATGATTTTACTCAGGGTACATATGAAATCCGCAAGAATATGGACTATGAGGCAATCGTCAATTTTCTTTCAAGCAACAACAACAGAACCGACACGGTTTCTGTTACAATTACCGAGGGTGAGAGCGTTCTTGAAATTGCCGACACTCTTAAAAAGAACGGTGCTTTGGGTGACAGGGATGAGTTCCTTTCATTGTGCAATTCCGACAAATTTGACGGCGATTTTGATTTTATCAAGGCTGAAACAAATGCGGACAAGCGTTACTACAAGCTTGAGGGTTATCTCTATCCCGATACCTACGAATTCTACAGAAACGAAAATGCAGAGTCCGTAATCTACAAGCTTCTTAATAACTACGAAACAAAGATAAACGAAAAGCAGACTGTTGATGGCTATTCAAAGAAAACAACAGTTTTGAAAATGGTTGAGGAGAGCGATACAAAGTATTCGCTTGATCAGGTTATGACAATTGCGTCAATCATTCAGGCAGAGGCGGCTGACAAAGAGGATATGTACTACATCTCATCAATTCTTCACAACCGTCTTACAGCTGACAGCAGTGCCGGTGTGTCAAACCTCGGTCTTGATTCAACAAAGTTCTATCCGTACAGAAGCCTTGAAGATGTTCCCGAAAATGACAGAAGTACATACAAGAGCAGATACGACACATATGACAAAAAGGGACTCCCATACAGTCCAATCTGCAATCCGGGTATGGACGCAATAATTGCCGCACTCAATCCGAACAGCTCGGATTATTACTTCTTCTGTCACGACAGCAAGGGACAGGCTTATTACGCATCAACACTTGAACAGCAAAATGCAAATATGGAGTATATTAAAAGCTATGATAACTAATTTTGAAAAACCCGAAATTTTATCGCCGGCAGGTGATATGGATTGCCTTAAATCTGCATTAAATTTTGGCGCAGACGCAGTTTTTCTTGCAGGAAAAATGTTCGGAATGCGTTCCGCACCGCAGAATTTTGATAACGATCAGCTGAAAACTGCCTGTGACCTTGCACATAAAAAGGGAGCAAGAATCCATGTAACCTGCAACACACTTCCACGCAATAATGAAATTCCTCATCTTCAGGAATTTATGGAGAATGCTCAGGCTTGCGGAGTTGATGCGTTCATAATTGCCGACCTCGGTGTTTTTGAGGCGGCTAAAAAGTATGCGCCAAAGGTTCAGCGCCACATTTCGACTCAGGCAGGAGTAACAAACTATGCGGCGGCAAATGTGCTTTACAATATGGGTGCGTCAAGAGTTGTGCTTGCAAGGGAAATTCCGCTTGATGAAATTGCCGAAATGCGTGCAAAAGTTCCGAAAGAACTTGAAATCGAATGCTTTGTACACGGTGCAATGTGTGTTTCGTTCTCGGGCAGGTGCCTTATTTCAAGCTATATGACAGGCAGAGATGCGAACCACGGCGACTGTGCTCAGCCGTGCCGATGGAAGTATCATCTTTATGAAGAAAACCGTCAGGGACAGTATTTCCCTGTTGAAGAAACAGGCGACGGCACATATCTTTATAATTCCAGAGATCTCTGTATGATTGAGCATATCCCTGAGCTTGTAAAGGCAGGTGTTTCAAGCTTTAAAATTGAGGGCAGAGCAAAGTCGGCTTACTATGTCGCTGTTACAACAAACGCTTACCGTCACGCTGTTGACGATTATTTTGCAGAGGGTGACGGTTATGTTCTCAAACCGTGGATAAGGGAAGAGCTTGAAAAAATCAGCCACCGTGAGTACAACACGGGCTTCTATTTTGGCAGAGAACCGGGTCAGGTTACCGGCAACGGCGGATATATCCGTCATTATGACAATGTTGCGTTGTGCGAAGAGCTTATTGACGACACAACCGCAGTAATCACTCAGCGCAACAAATTCTATGTGGGCGACACACTCGATGTGCTTCCGCCAAGCGGAGTGCCGTTTGAAATCAAGTGTGAGTCGCTTACAACCGACGATGGTATGCCCGTTGAAAGTGCGCCGCATCCGATGCAAAGACTTACAATGAAATGCAACGCTCCCGTTCCGTCAGGCTCGGTTATCAGAAAAAAGCGTGACTAATCCCAAATTTTGCTATTGACAACACAAAGAAACAGTTTTATAATCTAAGTACTGATGTTCCCCACCTTAAAAACGGTGGGGAACAATTCAGCCTTTCAGCGTGAGCAAATCTCTCGCTGAAATACTGAGGAGCTGACGCTCCTATGCACTTGATTGCAATCTGTCGCAAACTCTGCTCCTTGCAAGCAAAGCAGAGTGTTGCTCCGATTTAAATTATTTGCTACAATTGAATTACAATATTCGGCTGTGACGGGATTAACCGAGGCGTCAGCATTTCAGAGAGAAAGCCGTTTGGTGCAAGGCTTTTATGTAAGGCTTCGGTACGCTGCCCCTGAGCTCTGTGTGATTAAGCACAGCGTATTTCTGCGTTAAGGAAATGTAATCTATATGACGATTACTCAAAGCGGACGCTTGGCGTCAATTTGGGTGGTACCGCAGGATATTCCTGTCCCATTGTATTTTTATACAATGGGATTTTTTATTTTGCTCGGTTGCATACTTTAAACAAATTTGAACGAATATTGTATTCCCCTGTGAATTTGTATAAGGAGAGATTTTTTATGAAGTGGACAGGACTTAACGAATTAAGAGAAAAGTTTCTTGAATTTTTTGAATCAAAGGGTTGCTTAAGACTCCCCAGCTTTTCGCTTGTTCCAAAGGACGACAACAGCCTTCTGCTCATCAACAGCGGTATGGCTCCTATGAAAAAATATTTTACAGGTG
>ENA-OURP01000200-OURP01000200.1-human-gut-metagenome-genome-assembly--contig:-NODE-200-length-20797-cov-2.8397_pt1 | contig 20797 bp, 18 predicted proteins | sample MGYA00242101_ERZ508991 | MGnify/ENA primary metagenome ERZ508991 (study PRJEB26280, sample SAMEA2338730) | human gut metagenome | biome: human gut; feature: human-associated habitat; material: faeces...
ATAACCCTCCCGCTGCCGCGGGAGGGATAGTAAAGATTGCTTTCCTACAGGGCTTTTCTTTTTTTGTACTTATTTATCCATGGCCTGACGGCGCGGACGAAATAAATATCCCCCCTGCCGCGGGGAATAAATATATATTCCTCCCGCTAACGCGGGAGGGTTATAAGAGCTTCTTTTTACCCCTCATCCGTCAGCTTCGCTGACACCTTCCCCCCCCAAGGGGAAGGCTTGAGGGACTGCCCCGCGCCACCTGTCTCCCTGCGGGTCGGTCGGTCCACGGGTCTGACATGCCACCGGCGTGTCATTCAACACCGCGGACCCCTCGAGGGGAAGGCTAACGAGGGAGCTCCCCCAAGGGGAAGGCTTGGGACGTTTTTATTGTGCTTTACACAGTGGGGCGAAAAGTGGTATAATACCGACAGAAATCAACACAAACGAGGAGGTCTTGTGATGAGATTGCTGTTCAAGGGCGGTACCGTGGTCACCGGCAAGGGCCCCCGCCGGGCCGATATCCTGGTGGAGGGCGAGAAGATCCTCGATGTCTGCCGCGATATTCCCGCCATCGGCGCACAGGTGGTGGACGTGACCGGGATGCTGCTGTTTCCCGGCTTTATCGATGCCCACACCCATTTCGATCTGGACGTGTGCAACACCACCACGGCGGATGACTTTGCCAGCGGCTCCCGGGCGGCGCTGCGGGGCGGCACCACCACCATCATCGACTTTGCCTGCCCCAACAAGGGCGAGACGCTGCACGACGGCCTGCGGCTCTGGCACGAGAAGGCAGACGGCAAGTGTGCCTGCGACTACGGCTTCCACATGACCATCGACGACTGGAACGAGACCATCGAGCGCGAGATCGACGATATGTACGCCGAGGGTATCTCCTCCTTCAAGATGTACATGACCTACCCTGCCATGATGATCGGTGACGAGGCCATGTACAAGGCGCTGAAAAAGCTGAAGGAAAAGGGCGGCATCTGCGGCGTCCACTGCGAAAACGCCGGGGTCATCGACGCGCTGATCGCCGAAAAGAAGGCCGCCGGCGAGAACGGCGTCCACTGCCATCCGGAGACCCGGCCCGACATCATGGAGGCCGAGGCCGTGGGCCGTCTGCTCCGCATCGCCGAACAGGTAGACGTCCCCGTGGTCATCGTCCACACCACCAACATCGAGGCGCTGGACGAGATCGCCAACGCCCGCTGGCGGGGCCAGAAGGTCTTTGTGGAGACGTGCCCCCAGTATCTGGTATTGGACGACAGCGTGTATTATAACGAGGACTGGCTGCAGGCAGCCAAATACGTCTGCTCGCCTCCTATTCGGAAACCGGCTGACCGTGAGGCCCTGTGGCGGGCCATCCGCCGGGGTGAGGTGCAGACCGTGTCCACCGACCATTGCAGCTTCACTACCCAGCAGAAGCTGGCGGGCCGCGACGATTTCACCGCTATTCCCGGCGGCATCCCCGGCGTGGAGACCCGCGGCGAGCTGATCTACACCTTCGGCGTGGCCAAGAAGAAGATCGGCCTGGGCGCCATGTGCCGTGTGCTGGCAGAGAACCCCGCCAAGCTGTATGGCCTGTTCCCGCGCAAAGGCGTACTGGCCCCCGGCTCCGACGCCGATATCGTGGTCTACGACCCCAACGCCGACCACGTCATCCGCGCCGAGGATATGGTGGGTGCGGCGGACTACAACCCCTATGAGGGTGTGGTCACCAAGGGCTCCATCCGCCAGGTGTGGCTCCGCGGCAAGCCCGCGGTGTCCTCGGGCAAGGTGCTGGCCGGGCCGGACGGCAAATACCTGCCCCGGGGCAAGTGCCAGCTGTAAGGAGACGAGGCCATGTTGGACAAGACATTGGGCTATATCCTCTGCTGCCAGTCCCCGGCGCTGTTTCTGGCCGCGCTGGCGCTGCTGGTGGCGTATCTGGCCGGGCGCAAGCACAAGGTCCGGGCCTTCTTCCGCCTGCTGCTGTGCATTCTGTGTGCCGCCGGCGGCGTGGCGCTGTATTTCCTGGGCATCTACAAGGAGTATTTCACCATCCGGGACTTTTTCCTGATCCGCACTGCGGGCTGGATCGGCCTGGCCATCGCGGCGTTCTTCGTGCTGCTGGCTCTGGTGCGGGCGTTCTTTGCCGCCGCCGACGCCCGCCGCGAGCAGAAGGCCGCCATCCGCGAGGAAAACGAGCGCCTGGCCCGTGAGGCCCAGGAGGCCGCTGAAGCCACACAGGCGGAGCCGGACCCGCGGGGCCCCGCTGCGCCCGAGGCTTCCCCGCAGGAGCCGCTACCCCAAGCGGCGCTGGAGCCTGCTGCCGATTCCACCGTCGAGACTCCGGTGCCAGAAAATGAGCAGCCGCAGGGCTAAGTTGACAATAATACAAATTATGGTAAACCCATCGGTCGCACAAAAATGCGGCCGATGGGTTTTTTGTAGGCAAAGCAAGGCTCCCGGGAAACAGATGATCTGTCTCCCGGGAGCTCCCCTCCTGTCGCGCGAGGCCTGTACCTCACGCCCCCTACGTTGTTTTATGGTAGCACTCTATGATTGTAGTTTCAAGAAAATCGGTGATTTCTTAACGCAGTTTTAACGGAACGCTAACAGGGGCGCGAAAAATCCCTCCCCCTGGGGGAAGGTTTTTGCCCATTTTCATGGGCTTTATCGTCATTCTGCACAACAATCCCCCTTAAATTTCTGCCTATTGCGAATTGAATTGTTCGGTGACCGGTGATAAATTTAGGTTGGTATTTACCGAAAAGTGGTGAAACGGAGGGGTTTTTAAGATGAAACGATGGTTTTCCGGGCTTTTAGCGGCGGTTATGGTACTGCTTTTGCTGCCGGCGTCCGCCAGCGGCGAGGATCCGAAGTACTATGTCTCTTTGGACAGCACAGCAACATCTGCCGAAGTAAATAAACCAGTGGCGGTGGCGCTGTTCATGGGTCAGGATCCGGGGGATCTGGCCTACAATACCTTCTTTTTCCAGTTCTCCTATGACGCGGAAAAGCTTGATTTCGCAAACGCAGCCATCGGCAACAGCAGCGAAACTCCCGCCATTATCAACGACAACTCTGACGCCGGATTGCTGACCATAGGCGGCTACGGAGAAGTGCGCTCCGACAGTTCTATCATGCTGAATTTCACCGTAAAGGCTGCCGGTGAGGCCACTGTGAAATTGGTCAAGGCACAGATGGACGTCCGCGCCAACGCGGCAAAGGACGCCCAAACTGCCAGTGTACCGGCCGGCCAAAGCAACACGGTGACGATCCTGTGCGGCGGCTTCCCTGTTGTGCTTCCGGATTGTGCCACCGGCGCCGCTTATGTGACTGAAAACGGCGACTACACCTTCACCGCCGATCCCAGCTATAACTACGACTTTTCGGCCACTGTGGATAATGAAAAAGTTGACATCTTCAACAACGGCGACGGCAGCTACATGATCAAACATGTCACCGGCAAGCTGGTCATCAAAGCCAACAGTGCACCCACTGTCAAAACATACGCGGTGACCGTCAAGGGCGACGGCTCCGGCGACGTCAGCGCCCCCACTTCCGCAACGCATGGGCAGAATTATACCTTTACGGTCACGCAAGCGGCCAACTACGACTATGCGGTGGCCGTAGCGGTGAACGGCCAGCCGATAACGTGCACTGTCAGCAGCAGCGGCAGCAATGCCTATACCTACACGATCCCGGCGGCATTCGTCACCGGCCCGGTGGTCATTACGGTGAAGAAGGCCCCGCAAAGCGGCACCACGCAAATCGTGCTTACGGGCAGCGGCGCCGCCGATGTCTGGGGTGACGTTACGTCCTATACCGTAAAAAGCGGTGAAGCTTTTACATTCGGTATCAGTCACCAAGAGGGATTTGACTACACGATCACCGTCATGGTCGGTGAGAAAACCCTCACGCTCCAGCGCAACGAAAATGCCAGCACTTACACCATTCCCGGAGACTCCATCAAGGGCGGCATTATCATGGTGAGCATCACCAAAACGGCGCAGCTTGCAATGACGGTGAACGCAGCCGAGTATGTAAAGCTCATAAATGGCAACGCCGTGTGGCTCATCACCGCTGTGCCGGAAACAAAGCTCCCTGCGACCAAGTCCCTCTACTACGGTGACACGGCCATGTTCTGGTCAGAGAAATACGAAGCCTACGCCTGGCTGTTGGTCGGCAAGGGTACGGCGGCAGCCACGGGATCGAGTATGGTTCTGCCCGCTGGGGTACGGCGGCAGATATCGCCGCCGCGGCGAAATCTGCGATCTCCGTTAAGGGCAACTCCACTGTGTCGGTATCCTACGGCGGCGACGTCAATGGCACGGGCCGTATCGATATCAACGACGCCCAGTATGTCTATGACCTCTATAATGCCAAGCATTCCGCACTTGACATGGAGAAGTTCCTCCGCTGCGATGTCAACGGTAACCGCGAAGTTAACGTCGAAGACGTACGAATGGTTGTCAGCCTGCTGCTGCACTGATAAGTCAAAAGAGAAGCGCCTGAAGGGCGCTTCTCTTTTTCAGGCCGGTCAAAAAGCTTGCGAAAGCCGTTATGCAAGGCTCCGCGGTGAAAGCCGCGGGGCCTTTTGTCAGGACTCCATGTGCTTGCCCAGAAAGGACGCCACGGTCTGGGCAAGCTTACACTCCGTCTCCCCCGCCGGCTTGCCGTCGGGAGAGAGAAAGAGCACCGCGCCCAGCACGTCGCCGCCGCAGAGAATAGGTGCCGCCACAGCGGCCCGGAACTGCTCGTTCTCATCGCTGATGGCCACACCCTCGCCGCAGTAGAGGCCACGCTGGTCCATGACCTGCTCCAGCGCAGGGGAGACAGGCTTGCCCAGCAGTTCCTTCTTCCCCGCCCCGGCGATGGCGATGACCGCATCGCGGTCGGTAACAGCGGCTGAAAAGTCCGTGCTGCGGCTGAGGGTATCGCAGAACTGTGCGGCGAACTCCTCCAACCCGCCGATAAGGGAATACTTCTTGAAAATAACCTCACCGTCGCGGGTGGTGTATATCTCCAACGGGTCGCCCTCGCGGATACGCATGGTGCGGCGGATCTCCTTGGGGATGACCACGCGGCCCAGGTCGTCGATGCGGCGCACGATGCCTGTTGCTTTCATATATGAAATTCCTCCAGTCAAAGCAGATTTTACATCCGTAGTCTTTGTCCGGTGTCGGAGGAATATACATCCGCCGCACATGGTGCTTCATTACACAGAACAGCCCACTTTGCAAAAAACAGACCCGCCCTCAGGCGGATCTGTTTTTTACCGTGTGCCGCACAGCGCTGACATAGCTGTTCAGCAAAATTTCACGGTAGCTCGCGTCGGACGCTATTCCGGCTCGGACTGCGTCGGGAACGCCCTATCTTCTCCCTCGATCCTGTCGATGAGCCGCTGGATATAGGGGGACAGGCGGCGGGACGTTTGATACAGTATCACATCGCAACCCTGGATTGGCTCCGCGCCGCAGGGGCGCTCCACCAGACCGTAAGCATCCTTCAGCGCCTGGGCGGTGGGCGTTGTCCAGATGTAGCTGCCATGCACGTTGGACAGCATCTCCATCAGCGTGCCCCGGTCATAGATGAAAATCACGTTTTTCCGGCGGTCCGCCGTCCGGCCGCCGGTATAGCGGTAGTCGGAATAGGGATAGATGGGCATATCGTAGTCAGCGTGGACCACCTCGGTGTAGGGTGCCAGCTGCTCCGGCATGATATGCGCCGCCCCGGCCAGCGGATGACTGCCGGACAGCAGCAGCACATAAGGCTGCGGCCTGAGCTTCACGGCGGTCAGCCCGCGCAGCTGCGCCGTGTGCAGATAGTAGTCCGCGGTCATATAGTTGGGCTTGAGGATGCCGATATCCGCGTTGCCGGCGGCCACATCCTCGATGACCTGCATATTGGTGGCCTCGCAGATACGCGCCCGGAACGGTACGCCGCTTTCCGCAAAGTCGTTGAGGTACCGGGCGATACGGTCCGAAATGGCAGAGGACCGCGCGGTGGTAACGGATAGGGAGACGCTGTCGTCCCGGCTGTGATAGGCAGACTCCAGCGCGTCGAACTGCGCCACGATATCTGCCGCCTGCCGCAAAAACTGTTCACCGGCGTGGGTGACCTCCACTCCCTGTGAACTGCGCTTGAATAGGGTGATACCGATCTCTGCTTCCAGCTCCCGAATGGTGCTGCTAAGATTCGGCTGTGCCATAAACAGGTTCTGCGCCGCCCGATTGATGGAGCCCGCCCGGCCGACCTCCAGGGCACATATCAGCTGCTGTCGTGTCATAACCGCCTCCATGTCCGTGATCTGCGTCCATCATACCACGTCTCGTCCGTTTTTGGAAGCCGAAGTTATATGTTTTTCCATATAGCTTCATATAAAATATATATTTTACGCTATGCTTTTACCGGAGTATGCTATATGTATTCCTATATAATCGTGGTGAGATATACTATGAATTTCGACCTTACTGAAGAAGCGAAGAAACAGCTGGACTACATGATCGCCCGGCACCGCTATCTGCACCGGCACCCCTGCGTGTCCTTCCATGAGGAGGACGCCCGGGACTATCTGGCCACGGAGATCGCGGCACTCGGCCCGGACACGCTGCGGCCTTGCGGGAAGAACGGTCTGGTGGCCGACCTGCACGGCCATACCGGTGGGAAAACCATCGCTTTTCGCGCGGACATGGACGCCCTACCGATCCAGGAGGAAACGGGCCTGCCCTTTGCCTCGGAAAACCCCGGCGTCATGCACGCCTGCGGCCACGACTGCCACACGGCAGCCCTGCTGGGCCTGCTGCGATCTATGACGCAGCACCGTGCAGCACTAAAATACAACGTGCGATTTATCTTTCAATACGCCGAGGAGCCGGATCCCGGCGGCGCCATCGATATGATCGCCAATGGCTGTCTGGCCGGTGTAGACCGCATTTACGGTCTGCACGTGGACAACCAACTATCTGTGGGCACCATCGGCATCAAGGACGGCCCCTACATGGCCGGCTCCGGCCGCTTTGACGTGACTATCCGCGGCCAGGGCGGCCACGGTGCGCTGCCCCACCTGACCACCGATGTGCTGGGCGCTGTCTGTCACACCGTCTCTGCCATCGACGCCATCCCCGGCAAGCTGCTGGGCCCCGGCGAGGAGGGCATTATCAGCGTGTGTTATATCAATGGGCAGAGCGCCTTTAACGTGCTGCCGGCCGAGGCCAACTTCGGCGGACTGATCCGTGCTCTCAATGACGAGACGTTCGAAAAGATCGAGACACTGCTGCGGCGGGAGCTGCACGGCATCTGCGACGCCTACGGCGCGGCCTTTGACTTCCGGTACAGCCGGGGCTATCCGGTGCTGGTGAATCACACCGATCAGGTGAATACAGTCCGTGCCGCGGCGCAGGCGCTGCACCTCCCCTGTCGGGACCTGCTGCACACCTTTATCACCGAAGATTTTTCCCGGTATCTGGAGAAGTGCCCCGGCGCCTACTTCCGTCTGGGCACGGGCAACCCGGAAAAGGGCGCCATATACCCGCTGCACAGCAGTCATTTTACTGTGGACGAGGACGCCCTTGCCTATGCGCTGATGATGTATTGGCAGATCTATCAAAATGAGAGCAAATAAAACAGAGAACAACGGAACAGGAGGAACGAAACATGGCAAGAAACTATCATCTGACAGGCCTGGAGCCGGCCAGTGTATGGGAAAACTTCTACGCGATCTCCCAAATTCCCCGGGAGACCGGCAACCCGGAGGGAATCACCTCGTACCTGCTGGATTTCTGCAAGGCCCACGGCATCGAGGCCTACCGCGATGAAGCGTATAACGTCATCGCCCGGGTGCCGGCCACCCCGGGCTATGAAAATGCCTCACCCGTCATTCTCCACTCCCACAGCGACATGGTCTGCATCAAGGACGAGGGCGTTGACCACGACTTCGCCAAGGACCCCATCCGCGTCTATGCCGAGGGCGACGTGGTCACGGCGGAGGGCACCACTCTGGGCGGTGATGACGGCATCGGCGTGGCTTTTATGATGGCCTACATGACGGACAAGCAGGCCAAGCATCCGGCTTTGGAGTGCGTGTTCACCGCAGACAAGGAGACCACCATGAACGGCGGCATCCATCTGGACTACAGCCAGTTCAAAGCAAAATATTATGTCAATCTTGACGGATTTGGCTTCGCCGTAGGCAGCGCCGGAGAGATCGACGCCCGCGTTCTCATGCCCCGCGGCCACGAGCCGGTCCGCCCGGGCTGGCAGGCCCTGTGTCTCAAGATAGAGGGGCTGCACGGCGGCCACAGCGGCAATCAGGCTCTGCTGGAGCGCGCTAACGCCATCATTCTGCTGGACCGTCTGCTGCTGGATCTGGAGGAACAGTCCACTTTCCAGCTCATCACCGCCAAGGGCGGCCGTGAAGGCGGCTGCATGGCCACGGCTATCGCTGCCACAGCTTCGGCCATCATCGCCGTACCGGACACCAAGGCCGCGGAGACGGTACTAGCCGCCAGCGCGGAAAAGCTGAAAAAGGAGTATTCCGTCCGGGAGCCCAATATGAGCATCGCTGTCTCCCCCTGCGAGGTGGAAACAGACGCTATGACCGACGGCGACCGCGAGATGCTGCTGGACCTGATGACACTGCTGCCGGACGGCCTGCGCTCCACCCACCAGACCTTCGAGCACACCCTGGGCAGCACCTCCAATGTGGGCGTACTGGAGACGCGGCAGGATGAGGTCGAGCTGGCCGTGACCATCCGCAGCACGGACACCAAGCGTTTTTACAACTACCAGCAGCTCAAGCGGCTGTGTGCGCGGCTGGGCGTAAAAACTGAGCTGATCTGTGAACTGCCGGAGTGGGAGTACAGCGTCAGCGATGAGTGGATGGAAATGCTCCGCAAGATGTACCCGGAGTATCCCCCCTACTACCTGGGCGGCACCGGCGAGATCGGCTTTTTCACCACACGCATTCCGGGCCTTAACGCCGTCTCCCTGACGCCCAACGCCTTCAACTGCCACTCCACTCAGGAGTACCTGAGCATCCGCGAATGTCGGTACTTCTACGACAAGATGGCAGAGCTGCTGGAAAAAATGAAGGATATGTAATATGCAGAGGACGGCGCCCCACGGGGCGCCGTCCTCTTTTCTTCTTTATCCGCGGCAGGCAGCCAGCTGCGCCCGCACACCGGCGATCAGCATCGTGGCATCCAGTCCGATGGCCACGCCGTCGAAGCCCTGGGCCAACCGTGCACCGGCGGCCGCACCGTCCCCGGCAAATATCAGGCAGGGTTTGCCCGCCTGGCGGCAGGCCTGCTGTATCCGCGTCAGGGCCGCCTTGAAGCGCAGCTCCTCAAAGTCCCCCGGCAGCCCCATAGAAATAGACAGATCGAAAGGACCGATAAAGATGCCGTCCACACCCTCCATCGCTGCGATATTCTCAATATCCGCCAGCGCCTCTGTCGTCTCACACTGGGGGATCACCAGCGTCTCACCGTTGAAGTGCGCCATTGTCTCCAGTACGCCGGCCGGCGTATCGGTGCCCCAACCATCCTTCCGGGACGGGCAGAACCCCCTCTGCCCCACCGGGGCGTACTTGGCGTAATCCACCACGCGCTTCACCTCCGCCGCACTGTGCACATCTGGAATAATGATCCCCTGCACGCCAACGTCCAGCAGCTTCAAGATCGCCGGGCGGCTGATCTCCCGCACCCGTGCCAGGGGCGTGATGTTCCGCCTTTCCGCGGCGCAGACCAGCCGGGCGGTTGTCTCCGCCTCAATGGGGCTGTGCTCATTGTCCAGAATGACAAAATCCAGCCCCGCACAGCCCAGACATTCCACCACGGCAGCACTGCCGGTACCCACGAATGTGCCCAGCGGCTTCTCGCCTCTGGCCAGCTTTTCCTTCAATATGTTCCGCATCTCTTGTTCTCCTGCGTTGTTTTCTATTTGTCAACCGCGGCAGCTCAATAATCCGCGTTCAGCCAGGGCTTCTGGACACAGTACAGCAGCTGCGCCAACTGCCGCGCCTTTTCGGCGTCATCTGCGGACGCCGCACCCAGCCGCAGCAGCGCCGTCAGACCGCAGGACCCCATCAGCAGCGCCGCCAGATCCCCCTGCCGGCAGATCACCGTCACGTCCGCGGTCCCCTCTGCCACGGCCCAGCGACCATCGGCAAAGCCGATACGCAGCTCCTCCTCCCGGTCCGCCATCTCATCCCGATAGCGGAAGGCCGCCGTCAGCACATTGGCCGGGAAATTCCGATAGCCGGTCCGCCGCACGAAGTCCGCCCCGTCCGTCAGCTTGAACATGGTCCCCACGGCGGAAACATTGGTCTGCAAAAAGCCGTAGTCGATGTAGTTTCCGGACACATCCTGCGGATCGTCCAGCAGATGGTGGAAATCCTCCTCCCCTGTCCGCAGTATCACTGTCTGGGCCAGATCCTCCTGCATCCGCAGGCCGCCCAGCAGCGCCCGCAGCACTGTGCCGTTCTCATACACCAGTTCCTCCACGCTGAGCCGGTTTTGGGTATAGTTGCACGCACTGGCGCTTTCAAACCGATAGGCCGCGTAGCCTAACAGGCGTCCGCCGTCGTAATAGCCCATACGGCGCACCTGAATATCCCCCCGGGCTCCGCGCAGCTCCTCGTCGAACTTCTCCACCATGCCATGGTTTCGGGCGGCAAAGCGCCGCTGGCAGTCCATCGCCTGGTCAAACTCCTCCGGCTGCAGCAGGCGCAGGTGCGCCCGCACCTCTCCGTCCAACCGCGGCAGTGCCCCGGTTGGCAGATGGTATTCATATAACTTCCCGCCAAAGCCGTAGCCCATCCGACGGTAAAAGCCGATGTTGAACGGCAGCAGCATGGTCAGCAGCGCGCCGTTTTCCCGTGCATAGCGCTCGGCATACCGTATCATATACAGCGCCGCGCCCTTCTTCTTGTGCAGGGGGTGTACCTCCAGCGCCATCACACCGCAGGCAGGCTGCATGACCCCAAAGAAGTTCATGGAGAACAGGATCAGCTTCATGGTGGCGATCAGTGTGCCGCCCTCAAACAGGCCCATCGTCCGAGTCTGGGTGTCCTCCCGCAGCTCCGTAAGATGCTTGCTCCGGTAGTGTGCCCGGCATTCCTCGTCCAGCGTCTTGTACGCCGGATAGGAATTGAGATAGATGTCCAGATACGCCTCTATGTCCGCCTCCGTCACCGGATGGACATCCCATGCGCGGTCCGCTGTCACATTACCCATAGGTTTCTCCTTTCTCGCCGTTCCGCAGTATGTTCTCCTTAGATTATACCTTTCCCCGGCCCGTTTCGCAACAGGCAGTTGAAAGCCCTCCGGCAGCTGCCGGAGGACTCATTTCGTTGTCCGTATACACGTATCCCTCAGATACTCTTTTACAGCAGGGTCAGAAAGTGCCCGGCGTGTACGCCTGGTCCACGGCCGCCGGCCTTATACCAACTTTTCCAGGGCGTCCAGATCAGCGGCTTGCAGCAGTGGGATAGCCCGCCGCACCTGCGCCTCCGGCCAGTCCCACCACCGCAGCTTCTCCAGCCGCGCGGCGGTCTCCTCGTCATACCGCCTGCGGATGGTCCTGGCCGGCAGACCGCCCACGATGGTATAGGGCGGCACATCCTTTGTCACCACGGCGCGGCTACCGATGATGGCGCCGTCGCCGATGGTAACGCCCGCCAGGATCACGGCCTCATAGCCGATCCATACGTCATTGCCCACCACGATATCCCCGTGGTTATCCCAGGCGGTGGCAATGTCCTCGCACGCCGTCCTCAGGTCCCACTCCTCGAACATGATGGGGAACGGGTAAGTAGAGAGGCTGCTCAGCGTATGGTTGGCCGCATTGAAGATAAACTTCGCCCCGCAGGCGATGGAGCTGTACTTTCCGATGATCAGCCGGTCATGGTTGCACTCGGGATAGTGGTACAGCACGTTGTTCCGCTGGAAATCCCGGGGGTCGTTGACAAAATCGTCATAGATGGTGTACGCCCCCACCTGTATGGCGGGATCTGTGACCACGTTCTGCAGGTACACGGTACTGTGTCCCTGAGAACGGGGATATATTTTCCATTCGGGTATCATAGACTCTCCTTTATTTTACAAAAGCTTCTCCCAGCGGGGCGTTCCCCATCCGGCGGTATCGAAGCACTCCCGCACAGCGCGGCACATCCATTCCAGCTTCTGCCGTATGGCGTCCGACTGGATCAGCAGCCCCGCCTCGTCCTCATGAGCCATGAAATACTCTATGATCCGCGCCCGGTCCTCCTGTGCCGCCAGCTTGGCGTAGCTGTCCACAAAGTACACGCCCTCGCTGTTGTCGAACATGGTCCAGCGGGCGTCGTACCGGTCATAGTCACCGCTGTCGTTCCAATAGGTAAATCCCGCCGGGTTCAGCGCATTCCAGTCATCCCAGTTGAAGGCGGTGTAATCGCGTGAGAGTATCTCGTTCTCCGTAGCGTGCCAGATCTCGTGGCAGACAGTGCCCTCCCGCATATAGTCGGCCTGCACGTCCAGTGCGATATACTGCCAGTCCGCCGAATCGTAGGTGCAGCCTACCACGCCATAGTCGCTGTCGATGTGAGCCACCAACAGGAAGCACAGCCCGCCCTCACCGGCGCGGTTGCGGAACTGCGCCAGAAAGCCCTCCGGATACAGGGCAAAGCTGCGGTCCATCGCCGCCAGCACGGCGCGGACGCCGTTCAGCTCTGCTTCCGTGTCCATGGTGTCCGACAGAGTGATGGGATAGCTGCTCAGTTCTGCCGCCTCTCTGCACTGGGATGACAGCAGTATCCGCACGCCGTATCGCTGCTCCAACACATCCGCCTGCTGCCGCGCCTCCTGTAAGCTCTCTGCCACCGGCAGGCCGTTCAGGGCACCCCAATAGGCCTGCAGCAGTGTCTCATCCACCGTCAGCGGCGACGGGACGGACACCGCTGACGCTACCGGCTCAAAGGTCAGCTGCGCCGGGTCTATAACGTACAGCCGGAAGGCGCCGCTTTCATACATGCCGCCCACCAGCAGGCCTGCCTCCGGCAGAACGCAGCAGTCGTACATCTCTCCGGCGATACCGTTAGCCGTCAGGTCGCGGGCCGTGATGCTCTCCCCCACGTTATACAGCGTCGTGCGGCCCGTTCCCACACCGATCAGCTCCTCCGCATCGCCGACGGCGTACAGCGCGCCTCCCGCGTCCAGAAACAGCGAAGCATCGGCGAACCAGAACGTATCGCCGCTGCCGCACAGGGCGGAATATCCCATTTTATCGTTGTCAAAGGCCAGCAGGCTCATGCCGCCCGCCGGCGCCAACATTACCTGATACCGCTGCTCCTGCAGCAGGCTGATCGCCCCCGTCTCCGGGTCAAAGACCGCCGTACCGCAGACGCTGCCGTAGGGTGACAGGAGGAACAGGGCCGCCATCCGCCCGCTTGCCGCATCATAGGCCGTCAATTCCGCGAACCGCAGCTGTGACAGCGCCGTTACCGGCTGTGCCTCTCCTCCGGCTACGTTCTGACAATGCAGCACCCCGTCCCGCAGGAAGTAATAGCTCTCCCCGTCATATGAGAAAAAGCCATCCACGTTCTCAGCATCAAAGCTGCCTGTCTCCGTCAGCACATCGTCCAGGAGCTTCCAACGATTCGTCTCCCGGTCGCACAGCGCAAATCCATGCGCCAGGGCCTGCCGCTTCGTATCCCAAACTCCATCCAGCGTGACCTCACGCTTCACGGTGTCCGCTTCCGCATCCACCAGCTGCACAGTGGTCCTGCCGCTCTCATAGTCCGCCCAGCTGATCAGCACCACGCTGCCGCCCGCCGGATACAGCCCGGACAGGGATGCCGGGCGGGTACATTCCAGTGTCTGCACCGGCTCGCGATCCACCTTCTCCCCTAGGCTGCACCCGGGCAGCAGCACCAAAAAACACAGCGCTGCCAGCAGAGCCGCCGTATACGACAGCAGACTCACCAGGTCCAGCAGACACAGCTTCTGGGCCAATGTCTTATTTGTTTTCACTTCAACACCTTCTTTCCACCGGAGGAGTATACCGCCATTATCCCATGGCAGCCATTGCTTTTCCTTACATTTCCTGCGCTTTTCTTACAATTTTGCAAGACGGCCTCTTAGCGGAATAATTGATGCACTGCATTCTCCCTCTCTGCAAATTCCGGCAGCTTCTTCGGCGGACCGTAATACGCCGCCAGTGCACGGAACTCCCGTCGAAAGGCCTCACGAAGCTCCGTCTCTGTCAGCGCCAGATGCCCGGTGTTGGCGAGGATGGCCAGTCCGTAGGAATAATACGTCATGTCCCGGTGAAAGGCCCGGGCCGTGACCTCGTCATAGCCGAATTCGTCCATGACGGTCCGGATGATCTCCGGCTCCAGCACGTCCTCCTGATGGCGTCCCGGCTGGTTGTCCTCCAGGTACAGCCAGCGGAACAGCTGCTTTTCCTGAGCAGCGAACTGCACAAAGCCCATGCCGTAGCTGCTGTACCGACTATCACACCCCTCATGCGCCCGCAGAGATGCCCGCACTCGCCGGGTATGCTGCTCGATGGCCCGCTGGGTCAGCGCGGACTTCAGCTCCTCCATATTACGGAAGGTCAGATAGATAGGCTGGGTGGAGCACCCCAGTGCCTTCGCCACACTGCGGGCATTGATCGCCTCAAACCCGCCGGTGCGCAGCACCGCCTCCGCGGCGTCGATGATGGCCTCTTTGGATATCCGTTTTGCTGCCGGCATTACGCTCACCTCAATAATCACTATGCGTTATCAATAACAATGCGTTATTATATGCCGCTGCGCTTCCCTTGTCAAGCGCAAAAAACAGCACCCCGCACACACGGACGAGGCGCTGTCATCCTTCTAATCCGGTTTGTTCAGCAGTACAGACACGCTGAAGCGCCCGTTTTTCGCCAGTGTCCGCAGGCATAAACACGCATGATCTGACCGCCCTCCGGCATCACCGGAGGGTGGTTTTGCGCCGCTTGGGCTGTTTGTGAGAAAACGGTTGAGTTTCCCGTTAAAAACGTGCTATACTGAGCACACTACGCACAAAGGAGACCACACCATGCGAAAGCTTGAATGCCGCCGAGAGGCGCTGTTTCAATACCGGGGCCTGCCACCTGTTGGCATGGCCGTATCCATGGCGCTGCAGCACCTGGTGGCTATGATCGTGGGCTGCGTGACCCCAGCCATCATCATTGCCAACGTGGCCGGACTGGCGCATGACCAGCGGGTCCTGCTGATACAGGCATCGCTGGTCATGTCCGCCGTTACCACGCTGCTGTAGCTGTTTCCCATCGGTGGGCGCTTCGGCGCGGGGCTGCCGGTGGTCTTCGGTGTCAGCTTCGCTTATCTGCCCAGTATGCAGGCCATCGTCTCCGGCAGCGGCGGGTTGGCCGCTGTGTCGGGCGCTATGATCGTGGGCGGCGCAGTGGCAGCACTGGTGGGTATCTTCATCAAGCCTATCCGCAGGCTGTTCCCGCCGGTCATTACCGGTACGGTAGTGTTCACCATCGGTCTGTCTCTGTACCCCACGGCCATCAACTATATGGCCGGCGGCACCGGCAACACATATGAAAGCGTTGTGGTGCAGCGGGGCCTGCCGGAAGCGCTGGTGTACGGATCCTGGCAGAACTGGGCTATTGCGGCATTTACACTAGCGGTGGTGCTGGTGCTGACCAATCGCGGCAGGGGCATTTTTAAGCTGGCGTCCATTTTACTGGGTATTCTGGCGGGCTACGCCGTCGCTTTTGGGGCCGGGATGGTGGATCTGTCCGGCATCGCGGGGGCCGGGTGGTTCTCTCTGCCGGAATTTCTGCCCTTTGGCGTGACATTTGAACCCTCGGCGTGCGTCGCACTGGGGCTGTTGTTCGCCATCAACGCCATTCAGGCTATCGGCGACCTGACGGCCACCACCGTGGGCGGCATGGATCGGGAGCCCACCACGCAGGAGCTGCGGGGCGGCATCGCAGCCTATGGCGTCAGCAACATTCTGACAGCGCTGCTGGGCGGTCTTCCCACGGCGACATACTCCCAGAATGTGGGAATTGTAGCCACAAATAAAGTTGTAAATCGCAACGTTTTTGCGCTGACCGGCGCGTTTTTACTGCTTGCCGGTATCATTCCGAAATTTTCCGCCGTACTCACCACCATCCCGCAATGCGTGCTGGGCGGGGCCACGGCGGCGGTGTTTTCCACCATCGCCATGACCGGCATGAAGCTCATCGCCGCCGAGGGACTGACCGCCCGAAACACCACGATCGTCGGGCTTTCCGCCGCACTGGGTGTGGGCATTTCCCAGGCGGCAGAGGCCCTGGCACAGTTCCCGGAGGCGGTGACGACCATCTTCGGAAAGTCCCCGGTGGTGGTGGCCACACTGATGGCCGTACTGCTCAATCTGGTGCTGCCGCGGGAGGAAAAAAGCGAGAAATAGTGCTTTCTTTTGATACATTTGCTTTACTTTTCCTGTACCCGCCCTGTACTCTTTGGTTCCCTTTTTGTGCTTTTTTTGTAAGCAAAATGCAGCAAAAATGAAGTGACGGCCCCCGGCTGACGCCGGGGGCCGCTGAATGTCTTTTTCGTTCGCTCGATCATCCTCCCCGGCTGGTGCCGGGGCCGTCACCTCCACCGTCTGGTCGGCATCGGCCGACACCGGGGCGGAATTCTGTACGGAGTCATTGGCGGATCAGCTGCACGGTGGAGATGTCCGCCGGCAGGGCGGCGGCAAAGGCCGCGCCGTCCGTCCTCTCCCCCACGATACAGCCGTAGTGGGTGGGGACGGCGATCTGCGGGCGGCCGCCAGACCGGCGGCCTGGGCGGCGGTCATGGTGTAGGTGCCGCCCACCGGCAGGAAGGCGACGTCACACGACACGGACCGTGCATCGGGGGTATCGTCGGTATCGCCGGCCACATAGACCCGCTGGCCCTCCAGCGTGACCACATAGCCCACCCAGCGGTTCCCGCGGGGGTGGAAGGGCTTGCCGAGGTTATAGGCGGGCACGGCGGTGAAAGGCAGGTCTTTCACGGTGTACGCCTCTCCGGACCGCACCGGCAGCAACTGCGCCGAGGCAAAGCCGGCCCGCAGCGCCGCCGCCACACACGTCTCCGGCAGCACCAGCACAGCGCCAGACTTCATCACCCGGTGGATATCCTCCGGGGAGAAGTGATCATAGTGGTCGTGGGTGACGAAGACCACATCCGCATCGCAGGGCGCGTCCGCCACGCGGAAGGGGTCGAACCACACCGTCATCGCGCCGGCATAGCGGATGCTGCTGTGGCAGTTGATGGAAAAACGGCTCAAAATGTCATCCATGGAGCACCTCCCTTTTCTGTATCGCTTTCAGTATAGCACAGGCGGCGGAAAAGGGCAAGAAAGCCGGGGCGAACCCTTGCGTTTCCGGCCAAAATATGGTAAGGTAACAGCCGTTGAGTCGTATCGTGCGGAGGTGCATACATACATGAAAGTTCTCCAGTGGTGCCGCGCCAACGCCATGCCGGTGATCGCGGTGCTGGCGGCGGCGGTGACGGCGGTGTTTGTGCCGCCGGATGCGGACTATCTGGGGTACTACGACGTGAAGACGCTCTCATGCCTGTTCTGCATACTGGCGGTGGTGTGCGCCCTGCGGGGCGCGGGACTGTTCCCCCTGCTGGCACAGCGGCTGGTGCGGGCGTTTCACACGGCCCGCAGCGCCGTGACGGCGCTGGTTGTCGTTACGCTGATCGGCTCCATGCTGCTGACCAACGACACGGCGCTGCTGACGTTTCTGCCCCTGAGCTGGTTCGTGCTGGAGGGCACAGGGCAGACGAAGCACACGGCGCTGACGTTCATATTGCAGAACTGCGCCGCCAATCTGGGCGGGATGCTGACGCCCTTCGGCAATCCGCAGAACCTATACCTATTTAATCATTATACGATCCCCAATGGGGAGTTCCTGACCATCATGCTGCCGCCGTTCCTGCTGTCCACGGCGCTGATCCTGGCGTGCTGCCTGCTGATTCCCCGGGAGACGCTGACGGTACCGGCGCAGGAGACGCCGGTGGACAAGCGCCGGTGCATCGTGTACGGCGTACTGTTCTGCACGGCTGCGGCCATGGTGCTGCGCGGCATACCGTATTGGCTGGGGCTGGCCGCCATCACGGCGGCGCTGCTGGTGCTGGACCGCCGGGCGCTGCTGGGCGTGGACTGGGGGCTGCTGGTGACGTTCGCGGCGTTTTTCACCTTCTCGGGCAACATGGCCCGGATAGAGCCGGTGCGGACACTGTTCCGGCAGCTGCTGGCCCACGGGACCATGCCGGTGGCGGCGCTGACCAGTCAGGTCATCAGCAATGTGCCCGCGGCCATACTGCTCAGCCAGTTTACCGACGATTACCCGGCGCTGCTGGTGGGGGTGAACATCGGCGGGGCGGGGACGCTGGTGGCGTCGCTGGCCAGCCTGATCACCTTCCGGGAGTATACGAAGCACGTCAAGGGACAGACCGGACGGTTCCTGGCACTGTTCTCCGCCGTCAGCTTCGGCTTTTTGGCCGTGCTGCTGGCAGCCATGGCGTTTTTGACGCAATAGACCGTGCGCCGGGGCTGCACGGGGGAAAGGAGGCCGATGGGTCATGCTCAGCAATCTGCAAGTCTGCTTTAACGCCGTGATGCCCCTGTTTCTTATTATGGGACTGGGCTACGGGGTCAAGTGTCTGGGCGGTATCCGGGTGGAGGACGTGCCCGGACTGAACAAGATGGCGTTCCGGTTCTTCATGCCGGTGATGCTGTTCTGGAACCTGTACACCTCCTCCATCGACCAGGCGTTACAGCCGAAGCTGCTGCTGTTCGCCGTGGGGGCCACGCTGGTGATGTACGGCCTGTCCCTGGCCATCGTGCTGCCCACGGAGAAGGACCACGAGAAGCAGGGCGTGAAGATACAGGGTATGTACCGCAGCAACCTGGCCATTATCGGTCTGCCGCTGGCCACGGTGCTGGTGCCCGGGGCGGACATGGGGCCGGTGGCCATGCTGGCGGCCATCATCGTGCCGCTGTTCAACGTACTGGCGGTCATCACCCTGACGGCGTTCCGGGGCGAGAGACTGCCCGCCGGAAGGCTCATCAAAATGGTGGCCACCAATCCGCTGATCCTGGGTTCCGCCGTGGGGCTGGTGTTCCTGGGCACCGGCTGGAGGCTGCCTACGGCGCTGGAGTCGGCGGTGCACCAGGTGGCCGCCATGACCAGCCCGTTCATGCTGTTCCTGCTGGGGGCCTTCTTCCGGTTCAGCGGCCTGCGCCGGTACCGGAGAGACCTGATCGAGGTGTGTGTGGTGCGGCTGTTCCTGATGCCGGCGCTGCTGCTGACGGCGGCGTTCCTGATCGGCATACGGGGCGTGGGCTTCGCAGGACTGATCAGCGTGTTCGCCAGTGCCACGGCCATCGCCTCCTTCACCATGACACAGCAGATGGGCGGCGACGCGGAGCTGGCCGGGGACATCGTGGTGTCCACCAGCGCGCTGTGCATCGTGACCATGTTCGCCTGGTCGGTGCTGTTCAAGGCGCTGGGCGCATTCTGAGGCTGAAAAAGATACAAGACCGACGGCTGAGCCGTCGGTCTTTCAGTCTGTCAAAGCGCCTGCCCGGTCACAGATATCGGAGGGAAGGATAGTGTTGGCGGCTCAGCCGTCGGTCTTTGTGTTATCCGGTTTTTGTCCGTGCCGACGGCAGACGGCGCGGTAGATCACATAGCCCACACCCGCCACAGCGAGGGCGAGAGCGAAGGCAATGACCGCCGCCCGGTAGTTCTGCTCCCCCAGGGCGCTGCCGCCCACGGTGGAGGTGACGATGGAGGGCAGGCGGCCCACTGTGGCGATCAGCAGCCAGGCCCCCCACGGCAGGTCCGTCAGGCCCGCGAAGTAGCACAGCAGGTCCTTGGGCGTACCGGGAACGGTGAAGATCAGCCAGAACAGGGCGGTGCGCTTGGGGGAGGTATGGAGGAGAAATTGGAGCTTTTCCAGCTTGTCCGCCGGGAAGAACACCTCCACCAGACCGCGGCCCCAGCGGCGGACCAGGGCAAAGACGGTCACGCTGCCCAGCACGGCACCGAGCAAGCACAGGGCCGTGCCCGCCCAGGCGCCGAAGGCGTAGCCCCCGGCGATCTCCAGCGGCTCGCCGGGGATAATGGCCACCAGCACCTGCAGAAACACCATGGCCGCGTAGGCCAGCGGGCCCCAGGCGCCGTGGCCGTCTACCCAGGCGCGGAACTGTTCCGGCTGGCGGGCAAAGCGGACCATGGGCCGCCCCACGAACCAGGCCAGCGCCGCCGACAGCAGAACGAATATGACAATGGCCAGTACGGACAGCGTTTTTTTCTGTTGTTCGGTCAGCGTGCGCTTCACGGGCGATACCTCTTTTTCTTGTACTACCCGCAGGATACCACGATTTCCGGAAAATCATGTGAACGAAACGTTAAGATTTGCTTATAAAATGTTAGCCCCCGGGTTCCCGGGGGCTGCATTTTACTCATGAGTATGCACATTGATGAATTCCGCCTTCAGCTTGGAGTAGAGGATGGTCTGGCTGCTATAGAGCCCGCAATAGCCGGAGAGCAGGTAGCTGAGGGCGCAGGCGGCGGCGAAATAGACCAGACCGCCGGAGCCGAAGAGCTCAATGCTGAGGATGACGGAGGCGATGGGGCAGTTCACCGCGCCGCAGAACACGGACACCAGGCCGATGGCGGCGGCAAAGGCGGGCGGCAGACCCAGCAGTCCGCCGAACACGCAGCCGAAGGTCGCGCCCACGAAGAACGACGGCACCACCTCGCCGCCCTTGAACCCGCAGCCGATGGTGAC
>ENA-OURP01000204-OURP01000204.1-human-gut-metagenome-genome-assembly--contig:-NODE-204-length-20497-cov-11.2772_pt1 | contig 20497 bp, 18 predicted proteins | sample MGYA00242101_ERZ508991 | MGnify/ENA primary metagenome ERZ508991 (study PRJEB26280, sample SAMEA2338730) | human gut metagenome | biome: human gut; feature: human-associated habitat; material: faeces...
TATGTGCAACTTTTTACTCATATTTATCAACTTAAATTAATTCCGCCAACGGGTAATAAATAGTATATATGCTTGAGTATTTCATTTTTTTTTCGTAACTTAGTAGCGCAAAATGCAAAGCGAGTGGAACATGGCAAAAATAGTCAACAAATATCCCGTAGGAATACAGACATTTGAAGAAATCCGCGAGAAAAAATATCTCTATATAGATAAGACCCAATACATCGTGGATTTTAGAGAAAAAGGTATGAAGTTTATCTTTCTGAGTCGTCCAAGACGATTCGGCAAGTCGCTCTTTGCCTCTACCCTCCAAGCCTATTTCGAAGGAAGAAAAGAACTTTTCGATGGATTGGCCATTGCTGACTACGAGAAGGAATGGGTGAAGCATCCCGTGCTTCATTTCGACCTCAGCGGTGCCAAGCACATTGATGCAGACGCGTTGAATAGTTATCTTAATCTACAGCTTTTGCCCTATGAAGAACTTTATGGTAAGGGTGAAGGGGAAAACTATCCTAACGAAAGACTGGATGGAATCGTAAAGCGAGCTTATAAGCAGACAGGCGAAAAAGCAGTTGTCATCATTGATGAATACGACGCCCCTTTGCTGGATGTGGTGCATGAGAAGGAAAACCTGCAACCGCTTCGCCGCATCATGCAAAACTTCTACAGTCCGCTAAAGAAGCTCGACCCATACCTGGAGTTCACTTTCATTACGGGCATCACTAAGTTTTCGCAACTCAGCATCTTCAGCGAGCTCAACAACCTCGACAATATCAGTATGTTTGACCAGTATTCGGCCATCTGCGGCATCAGTATGACGGAGCTTACTACGCAGATGAAACTAGATGTTGAGGCATTGGGCGAAGCCCTTGGCATGACGTATGAGGAGTGCCTGAAAGAGCTGACGCGATTCTATGACGGCTATCATTTCAGCAAGAAATCAGAGGATGTCTTCAATCCGTTCAGCCTGGTGAAGGCGCTGAATGCATGCGACATTGCTCCTTATTGGTTTGGTTCGGGCACGCCATCTTTCCTCTTGAAATTGTTGGATAAGTATCATGTCAATCTTGCCTCTTTGGAGGGCCAGGAGGCGGTACTGAATTCCTTCGACCAATCGACAGAGGAAATGACAGACGCCTTGCCTTTGCTTTATCAGAGCGGTTATCTGACCATCAAGAAGTATGACCCGATGTTTCGCGAATACACTTTGGGCATCCCTAACAAGGAGGTCCGTGATGGTTTGCTCAATTCGCTGATACCGCACTATGTGAACCCTCGCCGTTCCGACAACGACGCCTTCCTCTTGGGATTTTGCAAGGCGGTTTACCGCAATGATATCGAAGCAGCATTGGAACACATGCGCACCTATATGGCCACGATTCCATACGATCTGGAGAACCATAGCGAGAAGCACTATCAGACCATCTTCTATCTGATGTTTAGTTTCCTCAACATCTATATCCGCACGGAGGTGAAGAGTGCCATCGGCAGAGCTGATGCCGTGATGCACATGCCAAACACGATATACGTCTTCGAACTGAAGGTTGACAAGAGTGCCGAGGAGGCTTTGGCCCAAATAGACGAAAAGGGCTACATGCTGCCTTATCATGCTGAAGGTAAGCGGCTGGTAAAAGTGGGCATCAGTTTTGACAGTAATCAGCGCACGATCAGCGATTGGAAAATCAAGGAGGATTAAGAGGATTAAAAGGAGAGGCTAAGAACATTGCCCGCCATTGTACCATCGAGCCTTTTTAGTGTATTGTCGTCGATTTGCATTATTAGATTTATGTATAGATATTTCATTTACCTATCGTTTGACGGGCGTGCCTACCACGGTTGGCAGATACAGCCCAACGGCATCACCGTGGAGGAGGCGCTGGAGAAGGCGCTCTCGACCCTGCTGCACACCCCCATCGACGTGACGGGGGCGGGACGGACTGACGCTGGGGTCAACGCCCGGCTGATGGTGGCCCATTTCGACTTGCAGGAGCCGCTGGAGCTTCCCCTCGACTGCCACCAGCTGGCCTACCGCCTCAACAAGATGTTGCCCCGCGACATCTCCGTGAGCCAGATCCTACCCGTGCCCTCGGATCTCCACGCGCGCTTCTCGGCCAAAAGGCGCACCTACCACTACTACATCCACACGCGGAAAGACCCCTTTCGCAGGGCCTACTCCCACGAGATCCACTACGCCCTCGACTTCGACCAGATGAACGCGGCGGCACAGATGCTTGTCGGCACACGCGACTTCCAATGTTTCTGCAAGGCGGGAAGCGACGTGAAAACGACCGTCTGCGACCTCTACGAGGCCCGATGGGACCATCTGGACGGCGAGGCCTGGTGCTTCACCATCTCCGCCAACCGCTTCCTGCGCAACATGGTGCGCGCCGTGGTGGGCACCTTGGTGGAGGTGGGACGCGGACGCCTCTCGCTGCAAAGGCTGGAGGAGGTGCTCGCTAAGGGCACCAGGAGCGACGCGGGCGAGAGCATGCCAGCCCACGCGCTATTTCTGTGGGATGTGGAGTATGACGGGCTGGAACCGCAGGAAAATTGCGTTTCGGCTAAATAAATGAACACTTTGGTTGCCAGTTTGAGAAAAAAGGCTTATTTTTGCGCCATCAAAGTCAAAACATAGCATCTTTTACCCAGTTCCTTCCACCGGAAAGCGGGGAGGAGACACAAGAACAGACAACAATATGAGTAATATTTTCAGAGGATTGGGAGTTGCGCTGATCACTCCTTTCAAGAGCGACATGAGCATCGATTTCGAGGCTTTGGAGCGACTCGTCAGCTATCAACTGGACAATGGTGCCGACTTCCTGTGCATCCTGGCCACAACGGGCGAGACGCCCTGCCTGACGCGGAGCGAGAAAGACGAGATCACCCGGGTCGTCAAGAGCGTGGTGAAGGGCCGCGTGCCCCTGCTCAAATACTGTGGCGGCAACAACACGCGGGCCGTCATCGAGGAGATGAAGTCCAGCGACTGGGAGGGTATCGATGGCATCCTGAGCATCTGTCCTTACTACAACAAGCCGTCACAGGAGGGCTTGTACCAGCACTTCAAGGCCATCGCCGAGGCCAGTCCGCTGCCCTTGGTGCTCTACAACGTGCCGGGACGCACGGGAGTGAACATGAAGGCGGCCACGACGTGCCGCATCGCCAAGGACTTCCCCAACATCGTGGGTATCAAGGAAGCCTCGGGCAGTCTGGAGCAAGTCGACGAGATCATCAAGAACAAGCCTGAGGGCTTCGAGGTGATCAGCGGCGACGACGCGCTGACGTTCCCGATGATAGCCAGCGGAGCCATCGGTGTGATCTCGGTCATCGGCAACGCCCTGCCCCGCCAGTTCTCCCGCATGATCCGCCTGGAGTTTGAGGGCAACTATGGCGAGGCACGCAAGATCCACCATCAGTTTACCGAACTCTACAAGCTCCTCTTCGTCGATGGCAACCCTGCGGGCGTGAAGGCCCTGCTCAACGACATGGGCATGATAGAGAACGTGCTCCGCCTGCCGCTCGTACCCACCGAGGTGACAACGAAGCAGAAGATGGCCGATATCCTCAAGGCCCTCCATGTAGAATAAGAGAAAGAAACTGGAACGGGACGCCCATGGGACCGCGGGCGAAAGACCCAAGACCCAGACCAGCTTTTCCCAATCCGACATCCTATTGCGCAGACAGACTGCTTCCATCTTCCTCTCTCCAAACAGAACAGAAGGCAGACACGGAAGCAGTTTGTCGGCGTCTGCACACAACCTTGGTTATCAATTAAGTCAAACCTATATCACACCACGACTATGAACAGTCTGTTTATCGTATTGCCTATCCTCACCATCCTGATGTTCGACCTCGGACTGACGCTGGAGGGCAAGGATTTCCGCTTGGTCATGCTCCGCTACAAAGCTGTCCTGGCCGGCATGATCGGCCAACTGTTCCTGCTGCCCCTCATCGCCTGGGGCGTGGCAGGCGCCTTGTCGCTGAGCCCGCTCTTCACCATCGGCCTGATGCTCATCGCCTGCTGTCCTGGAGGCAGTTCGTCCAATGTCTTCTCGATGCTGGCCAAGGGCGACGTGGCCCTGTCGGTATCGCTCACGGCCGCAGCCTCATCACCCTCTTCACCGTCCCGCTGATCATGCAGGCCACCACCGCCCACCTGGGCGAGGCCATGGGAGTGAAGTTGCCCGTGGTCAACCTGCTGATGCAAAACGTGGTGACGATGCTGCTGCCCATCCTTCTGGGCATTGGCGTGCGCCACTACTGGCGAGAGACGGCCCGAAAGATCGAGCGAGTGCTCTCCCGACTGGCCTTCCCGGCCCTGATGCTGCTGGCCGGCATCTTCTTCGTGCAACACAAGACCACTATCGCCGACAACTTCGGCACGCTGGGCCTGGCCACCACCCTGCTCTGTGCCACCACGGGGGCAGGACTGCTCTGCTACGTCTTCCGCCTGCGTACACAGGAGCGGCGCACCATCGTTATCGAGGTGGGCATGCAGAACGCAGCCCAGGCCATCGCCGTGGCCTCCAGCCCCTTTGTCTTCAACGACGGGCGCATGGCCATCCCCGCCATCATCTACGCCCTGATGATGAACGTGATCCTGCTGACCTACGTGGGCATCATCAACCGGGGAAAGTTCCTCGGATAAGGAGGGGGACTACCGCTAATATGAGACATGGGCCTTGTCCCCAGCTTCGCTTGATCGCTGGTGGCAAGGCCCATGCTCCAAACAGGGGGCTCAGTCCAAAATCTAAAAACTGAAATTGAAGCCTATCGAGGCGTACTCCTTAAACTGCAAGTAGCCGTGGTGGCTATCGCGCGCCACGCCATCGTCGAAGCGGGGATAGAGGAAGATCTGCGCAGAGACGAAGCGGTTGAACTGGAAAACGAACGTGTTTTCCCATTCCAACTCCACACGCTCGTAGGTGGTGTAGCCATAGAGGCGCGTGCGCCAGGTCAGGTCCTCCATCAGCGTCCACGAGAGATCGACCGTAAACTCCGAACCAAAGTCGTTGAGCACCCTGCGGTTGTCCTCAATGCCGAGACGGGAGGAGAGGGAGCGCACGCGGGTGTACTTCATGTTGTAGGCCAGCGGAGCGAGATGGATGTTGCCCTTCAGCCGATGGTGCTGCCAATCGACACTATAGTCCATACCCAAAGAGAGGTTGACATTGAGCGGGGCAAGGAAGTCGGAGTAGAGGGTCGGGTCGTTGGACCGATAGCTGTGGGTGAACTGCGTGTAGGTGAGCAACTGGAGCGTGTAGTACCAGCGTCTCGAAGCCTGCAGGCCCAACTTGGAGGTGAGTCGGATTAGGTCCTCCGTGGTCTTGTAGCGATGGAGCGAGTCGGAACGGGAACTCTGAAATCCGAAGCGCATCTCCAGCTTGTTCTCCCACTTCACCTTCTGCTTGTTGTTGTAGTTGGCCTCCATGATGACGGATCCCAGGGCGGAGTAGTTGCTCTCGCCTCCCTTATACCAGTTGTCGGAGACGTAGTTCTGCATGAAGCGCAGGGAGTAGTAGCCCGAGTAATGCCAAAAGTTGGGCTTATGGACCACCAGCTGGACGGGCACGACGTCGGGCTCCACGGGCATGGGGTCTGCATGGTCGCCCATCTCCGTCTCAGTCTGTATGGGCGCCTCGATGAGGTCGAGGTCGGAACGGTCGGCACGGAGGCGAGCGGAAGTGGTGCGCACCAAGTCGGGCCGGCGCACATAGAGGCCCAGCAGGGTGCTATCGACAAAGGCCTGCTCCCCCGTGCCTCCACCAGAGAGGGAGAAAGCATCGAGCACCTTGCCCTTGTAGAAGGTCAGAGGCAGGAAAAGTTGTGCTGCGGAGAGCGGAGCAACCTTGGAAGGACGGTAGGCAGGTCGACGAGCCGCATCACCAAAGATAGAGTCGCGCAGGAGCGCAAGCGAGTCAACTGGATCCGAGAGATCGCCATGGGGCTTCTCTACGGAAACCGCTGAAACTGCGGATCTTGAGGCGTGCGATCTGGCCTGGGCCGTGGCGATTGTCGGCAGGCAAAGCAGGCTAAACGCCATCCATATCATCGTTTTCATTCGTTCGAGCGTTATTAATTTAGGCGCAAAGATACAAATAAAAGCCGTAAGAACTTGCCACTTTCGGTTATTTATTGTAAATTTGCACCTTGTTATAACATATACATTTATCAACAAAGTGGCTGAGACAAAATACATCTTTGTGACCGGCGGTGTAGTTTCATCGCTTGGCAAGGGGATTATCTCCTCATCTATCGGCAAGCTGCTCCAGGCAAGGGGCTATAACATCACCATTCAGAAGTTCGATCCCTACATCAATATCGACCCGGGAACGCTGAACCCCTATGAGCATGGCGAGTGCTATGTGACGGTCGATGGTATGGAAACGGACCTTGACTTGGGACACTATGAGCGGTTCACCGGCATCCAGACCACCAAGGCCAACTCCATGACGACGGGCCGCATCTACAAGAGCGTCATCGACAAGGAGCGCCGCGGCGACTATCTGGGCAAGACCATCCAGGTCGTACCGCACATCACGGACGAGATCAAGCGCAACATCAAGCAGCTTGGCCAGAAATATCACTACGACTTCGTCATCACCGAGATTGGCGGTACGATCGGCGACATCGAGAGTGCGCCGTTCATGGAGGCGATCCGCCAGATGAAATGGGAGCTGGGCGACCGCGCCATCAACGTCCACCTGACCTACGTGCCCTACCTGCACGCAGCGGGTGAGCTGAAGACGAAGCCCACGCAGCATAGCGTGAAGGAGCTCCAGAGCGTCGGTATCCAGCCCGACGTGCTCGTCCTTCGCACGGAGAAGCACCTCGACGAGGGCATTCGCAAGAAGGTGGCCAACTTCTGCAACGTCGATTTCGACTGCGTCGTGCAGAGCGAGGACCTGCCGAGCATCTACGAGGTGCCCGTGGCCATGCAGAACCAGGGGCTCGACGAAGCCATCCTGCGCAAGTGTCATGAGCCTATCGGAGAGCGTCCGGCCCTGGGTCCATGGAAGTCGTTCCTCGACCGCCGCGCCAAGGCCACCGAGGAAGTGCACATCGGACTCGTCGGCAAATATGACCTGCAGGACGCCTACAAGAGTATCCGCGAGGCGCTGCTTCAGGCTGGCACATACAACGACCGCAAGACCGTACTGACGTTTATCAACTCCGAGGAGATCACCGAGGAGAACGTCGGCGAGATGCTCAAGGGACAGGACGGCATCGTCGTCTGCCCGGGCTTCGGCCAGCGTGGCATCGAGGGCAAGGTCATCGCCGCCCACTACAGCCGCACCCACGATATCCCGACCTTCGGTATCTGCCTCGGTATGCAGATGATGGTGGTGGAGTTTGCACGCAACGTGCTGGGCTACGCCGACGCCAACAGCCGCGAGATGGACAAGAAGACACCCCACAACGTCATCGACATCATGGAGGAGCAGAAGAACATCACCAACATGGGTGGTACGATGCGTCTGGGTGCCTACGAGTGTGTATTAAAACAAGGTTCGCGCGTGTTCAATATATATAAGTCTGAGCACATTCAGGAGCGCCACCGCCACCGTTATGAGTTCAACAACAACTTCGAGAAGGAGTTTGAGCGCAACGGCATGAACTGCGTGGGACGCAATCCCGAGAGCGACCTTATCGAGATTGTGGAGATACCGGGGCTGAAATGGTACATCGGCACGCAGTTCCACCCCGAGTATCAGAGTACGGTGCTGAAGCCACACCCCCTCTTCCTCGACTTCGTCCGCGTGGCAGGCGAGAACCACAAGGCGTAGTAGCACCTCTCATCAGACAAAGAAACAGTATCAGATAAACGAATGGACAAAAATACGATTACCGGCTTTGTGCTCATTGCGCTGATCCTCTTCGGCTTTGCTTGGTGGCAACAGCCCTCGGAGGAGCAGCTAGAGCAGCAGCGGAAGGAGTTTGTAGAAGACTCTCTCCGTGCGGTCAAAGCCAAACAGCAGCAGGCCAAGAAGGAGGCGCTGCAGCAGCAACAGCAAGAGAAGGCCCAAGCCGATACGTCGGCCCTCTTCCACAAGTCGCTCTCGGGCACGGCACAGGACGTGGTGCTCCAGAACGGAAAGCTCGCCCTCACGCTCTCCACGAAGGGTGGTACGGTGGCCAAGGCCGTCATCAAGGACTATGTGGGCCACAACCTGAAGGTGCAGGACGGTTCGAAAGATACCAAGGACGTCACCCTCTTCGAGGGCAACGACCAGCGGCTCAACTACTTGCTATCGGGCAAAGAACTCAATATCGAGACTGAGGACCTTTACTTCACGCCCAGCAACGTCACCGACTCCACGGTGACGATGACGGCGGAGGCTGCACCGGGCAAGACGCTGACGCTGGACTACGTCCTGGGCAAGGACTATATCCTCCGAGTGAGCCTGCGCGCCAACGGTCTGGGTGGCCTCTTCGCCCCCGACTACAACGAGGTGGGCATCTCCTGGGAGGAGAACGCACGACAGCAGGAGCGCGGCTTCACCTTTGAGAACCGCTATGCCACACTGACCTACAAGAAGGCCGACGGTGGCACAGACCATCTGAGCGAGGCTTCGGAGAAAGAGGAGACCACGGAGGACGCCCTCGACTGGGTGGCCTTCAAGAACCAATTCTTCTCGGCAGTGATGATTTCGAAGGACAACTTCCAGACGGGCGCACGACTGAAGAGCACCCCGCTGAAGAAGGAGTCGCACTATCTGAAGAACTACCAGGCACGCCTGAAGACGGCCTTCGACCCCACGGGCAAGAAGGCCACGGAACTGGAGTTCTACTATGGCCCCAACGACTTCCGCCTCCTGCAGAAGGTGGAGAAAGAGAGCGCCTTCGGCAAGGATCTGGAGATGCAGCAGCTTGTCTATTTGGGCTGGCCTCTTCCGTATCATCAACCGCTGGTTCACCATCTATGTCTTCGACTGGCTGAGCACCTTCTTCCCGATGGGTGTCGTGCTCATCCTCATCACACTCCTGCTCAAGGTCATCACCTTCCCGATGGTGAAGAAGAGCTACATGAGTTCTGCCAAGATGCGCGTGCTCAAACCGAAACTCGACGAGGCCACGAAGCAGTATGACAAGCCGGAGGATCAGATGAAGAAGCAGCAGGCTATGATGCAGCTCTACTCGGAGTATGGCGTCAGCCCGCTCTCAGGCTGTCTGCCGATGCTGATCCAGTTGCCGATCTGGATTGCAATGTTCAACTTCGTGCCAAATGCCATCCAGTTGCGCGGACAGAGTTTCCTGTGGATGCAGGATCTGAGCACCTACGACCCCATCGTCGAATGGGGTACGAACATCTGGCTCATCGGCGACCACCTGTCCCTGACCTGTATCCTCTTCTGCGGTGCCAACATCCTCTACACCTGGTTCACCATGCAGCAGCAGAAGGACCAGATGGTCGGTCAGCAAGCCGAGCAGATGAAGATGATGCAGTGGATGATGTATCTCATGCCGCTGATGTTCTTCTTCATGTTCAACGACTACTCGTCGGGTCTCAACTTCTACTACTTCATCTCCCTGTTCTTCTCCGCAGCCATTATGTTCACGCTGCGCAAGACTACCAACGAGAAGAAGTTGCTGGACTACCTTGAGGCACGCCGCTCGGAGAACCAGAAGAACCCGAAGAAGCAGAACGGCCTGATGGCCCGCATGCAGGCCATGCAGGAACTGCAGCAGAAGCAGCAGGAGGAACTGAGAAGAAAGAAGGAGGATCTAAACAGGAGGAAGAAGCAATAGCTCTTCCCCCAACAACCGGGTGTCTTACAGCACCCGGCCTCTCTTTTCAGACAGAAGGATCTTTCCTGGGAAGACACCAAAAGGACTATCCATGGAAAAAATCACTTTTTCAGAAATAACAACGGTTACTCACGGGCAAAAAATGTCCGTGAGTACTTTAGATTTATAACGATGAACAAAAACCTTACAATCGCCATGACGACTGCAATGCTACTGAGCGGCGGCGTGGCACAAACGCAAGCACAAGACGTGAACATTGGCAAGAGCAAGCAGGTGATGCTGAAAGGCGACATCATGACTCCCGAGACTCTCTGGGCCATGGGACGTGTGGGCTCTGCGGCAGCCTCACCCGACGGCAAGCAGGTCGTCTATCAGGTGGGCTACTACAGCGTGAAGGAGAACCGCGGCCACCAAGTGTTATTTATCATGAACGCTGACGGCACGGGCCAGACCAAGCTCACCACCGACGCCAAGAGCGAGAGCGACCCTGTATGGATCGAAGGCGGCAAGCGCATCGCTTTCCTTCGTGGAGGCCAGATATGGGCCATGAACCCTGACGGCTCGGGCCGCACACAGCTCACGAAGGACGCCACGGCCATCGAAGGATTCAAGTTCTCACCCGACGGCAGCCGCATACTGCTCATCAAGTCGCTGCCCTATCACGGCACGATCAAGAAGAACCCCGACGACCTTCCTATGGCATCAGGCCGTCTCGTCACGGACATGAACTACCGCCACTGGGACCACTATGTGGAGAGCATTGCTCACCCCTTCGTCGCACAGGTATCCGCCCAGGGCATCGACGCAGGATGGGATATCCTCGAGGGACAGCCCTACGAGAGCCCGCTGGCACCCTTTGGTGGTATCGAGCAATTTGACTGGAGCCCCGACTCCAAGCACATCGCCTACACCTGCCGCAAGAAGGTGGGCGTGGACTACGCCGTCTCCACCGACGCCGACATCTTCCTCTTCAACATCGAGACCAAGGCCGACCGCAACCTCTGCAAGCCCGAGGGCTATGTGGCTCCAAAGATCAACTATACCAAGTCGCTCCGCAACCAGAAGGTCAACCATCAGGAGGGCGACATGAACGTCGGCTACGACGTCAATCCGCGCTTCTCGCCAGACGGCAAGTATGTGGCCTGGCTCAGCATGGAGCACGATGGCTACGAGAGCGACCGCAACCGCCTGTGTGTCTATGAGCTGGCCACGGGCAAGAAGTCGTATGTCGCAGAGGCCTTCGACTCCAACGTCGATGACTACTGCTGGAACACCGATTCCAAGACCCTCTACTTCATCGGCTGCTGGCACGCCACGGTCAACGCCTACCAGACCAACCTCAAGGGTGAGGTGAAGAAGCTGACCGAGGGCGACCACAACTACGTGGCTCTCCAGCTTCTGGGCAACACGGGCAAGCTCCTCGGCACACGCCAGAGCATCACCGTCCCCAGTGACCTCTACGTCATCAAGCCCGCCAAGAAGGAGGGACAGTCGGAGCAGACGCAGATCACCTTCGAGAACAAGCACATCTACGACCAGATGGCTGTGGGCAACGTCACGGACCGCTGGGTGAAGACCTCTGACGGCAAGGAGATGCAGGTATGGATCATCACCCCACCCCACTTCGACCCCAACAAGAAGTATCCTACGCTGCTCTTCTGTGAGGGTGGCCCGCAGAGCCCCGTCTCACAGTTCTGGAGCTACCGCTGGAACTTCCAGATCATGGCTGCCAACGGCTATGTGGTCGTCGCCCCGAACCGTCGCGGACTGCCTGGCTATGGCAGCAAGTGGAACGAGGAGATCTCTGGCGACTGGACGGGCCAATGCATGAGAGACTATCTGGCTGCCATCGACGATGCTGCCAACAACCTCCCGTTTGTTGACAAAGACCGTCTCGGTGCCGTCGGCGCCTCTTTCGGCGGTTTCTCCGTCTATTACCTTGCCGGCCACCACGACAAACGATTCAAGTGCTTTATCTCCCACGACGGTGCCTTCAATCTGGAGTCGATGTATACCGATACCGAGGAGGCCTGGTTTAGCAATTGGGAGTATGACGACGCCTACTGGAACCAGGACCGCACGGACAACGCCCGCCGCACCTATGAGAACAGCCCCCACCTCACCGTTGACAAGTGGGACACGCCGATCCTCTGCATCCACGGCGAGATGGACTATCGCATCAACGCTAACCAGGGCATGGGTGCTTTCAATGCAGCCCGCCTTCGCGGCATTCCCGCAGAACTGCTAATCTTCCCCGATGAGAACCACTGGGTATTGCAGCCGCAGAACGGCATTCTCTGGCAGCGCACCTTCTTCGAGTGGCTCGACCGCTGGCTGAAGAAGTAATCACAGGAAAGTCAATCAACAAAATAACAAAAAATGGAAAATAAAACTTTGCGCGACTCGGCAGCCATCCGTTGGACCGCCTTGTTGCTCCTGGCACTGGCCATGTTCTGTGCCTACATCTTCGTAGACATCTTGTCTCCGATCAAAGACCTCATGCAGTCGCAACGCGGCTGGGATTCTGACGCCTTCGGCACCATGCAGGGTTCCGAGACGTTCCTCAACGTGTTCATCTTCTTCCTCATCTTTGCCGGTATTATCCTCGACAAGATGGGTGTCCGCTTCACGGCCCTTCTCTCTGGTGGCGTGATGCTGGTGGGCGCCTGCATCAAGTGGTACGCTGTCAGCGACGGGTTCATCGGCAGCGGCCTGGAGACTTGGTTCACCAACAACCTCAACCATATTCCCGTCTTCGAAGCTCGGCGTCTCACCCTTCTATGAGGGAATGCCCGCCTCTGCCAAGTTGGCCGCCATCGGTTTCATGCTTTTCGGTTGCGGTACGGAGATGGCTGGTATCACGGTCTCGCGCGGTATCGTGAAATGGTTCAAGGGCCGCGAGATGGCACTGGCCATGGGATCAGAGATGGCATTGGCCCGTCTCGGTGTGGCCACCTGTATGATCTTCTCGCCGTTCGTAGCCAAGTTTGGCGGTGTCGTAAGCGTGTCGCGCTCTGTAGCCTTCGGTGTGGTGCTGCTCTGCATCGCCATGATCATGCTGGTCGTTTATTTCTTTATGGACAAGAAGCTCGACGAGCAGACTGGCGAGGCCGAGGAGAAGGACGAGCCGTTCAAGCTCAGCGACCTTGGCCAGATTCTCACCTCCAGTGGCTTCTGGCTCGTATCACTGCTCTGCGTGCTCTACTACTCCGCCATCTTCCCCTTCCAGAAGTATGCTGTAAACATGCTCCAGTGCAACCTCACCTTCACTGAGGTGCCCGCCGACTCATTCTGGGGTTCCCAGAGCGTGACCTACATCCAGTACGTCATCATGCTCTTTGTCGCAGCCACTGCTTTCTTGTTCAACTTCATGAAGCAGAAGGCCGTGAAGTTCTTCGTGCTGGCACTCTCTGTAGCTGGTCTTATCACCTATTGCTACATGGGCTACATGCGCCAGTCGGCAGAATCTATCTTCGCCGTATTCCCCTTGCTCGCCGTGGGTATCACCCCGGTACTCGGCAACTACGTCGACCACAAGGGTAAGGCCGCTTCCATGCTCGTGCTGGGATCCATCCTGCTCATCGCCTGCCACCTCACCTTCGCCTTCGTCCTCCCCGAGTTCAAGGGCAACCAGGTGGGCGGTGTCATCGTGGCCTATCTCACCATCCTCGTCCTCGGTGCTTCCTTCTCGCTCGTACCGGCCTCTCTGTGGCCCAGCGTGCCGAAACTCGTCGATGCCAAGGTGATTGGTTCTGCCTACGCGCTGATCTTCTGGATTCAGAACATCGGCCTGTGGCTCTTCCCGCTCCTCATCGGTAAGGTGCTCAACGCCACCAACGAGGGTGTGACCGACGCCACGCAGCTCAACTACACTGCCCCGCTCGTCATGCTGGCTTGCCTCGGTGTGGCCGCACTCTTCATCGGCTTCGTCCTGAAGATTGTGGACAAGAAGAAGAACCTAGGTCTCGAGTTGCCCAACATCCAGGAGTAACCTCTCCTGCTACTTACGCATACGAAGGGATGGCTTTAACGGTCATCCCTTTGTTTTTTAAGGAAAAAGAACGCCTAAAAAGGCAAAAAATAGCAAAATAGAGCATTTGTTTTGAGTTTCAAGTGGTTGTGGCAGTCTTTGGCTTTAGTTGTCAGTGACAAGGAAATGAGGAAAAAGCAGATTAGAGAAGTAGAAACGCTTTCAAATCATTACCCAATGGAAACGCCCTAATAAGCATTTTTAACGGTAGCGGTTCATATTTCCCCATTCTGCGTAGGTCTTGGCTTTGCCATGCAACTCTCATAGTTTAATTTTGCACCGAACAAAAAAGTAAGAATTATGAGATGCACTTTCAAGACAGTCTTCTATGTAAATGGAAGCAAGGAGAGAAACGGAATTGTCCCTATCATGGGACGAGTGACAATCAACGGAACTATCGCACAGTTCAGTTGCAAGCAGAGTGTTACCAAGGCTATCTGGGATGCCAAGGGCAACAGAGCCATAGGTAAGAGTAAGGAAGCCAAGGAGGTGAACTTTGCGCTTGACAACATCAAGGCTCAAATCACCAAGCATTACCAACGACTTTCCGACCGTGAGGCGTTCGTTACCGCTGAAATGGTGAGAAACGCCTACCAAGGCATAGGCACGGAATACGAGACATTGCTCAGAGCCTTTGACAAGGAGAACGCAGCTTTTGCCAAGCGTGTGGGCAAGGATAGAGCCAAGAACACCTACCGCAAGTATCTGACGGTAAGAAAGTATGTTGCCGATTTCATCAAGTATCAGTACAAGCGCAGCGATATGTCCATGAACGAGCTTACTGAGGAATTCATCCGTGACTATTGCCTGTATCTGAAGAATGTCGTCGGACTTGCGCAGTCCTCCATTTGGATTTACTCCATACCACTGAAGCATATTGTAACGGCAGCTCACTACAACGGCAAGATACCGAGAAATCCATTTGCCATGTACCACGTTGACCCAGACCACAAGGAACGTGAGTTCTTGACATTGGACGAGCTTACCGCCATGACACAGATAAAGTTGGAAGACCCGAACATGGCATTTGCGAGAGACCTTTTTATCTTTGGCTGTTGGACAGGTATATCTTTCATCGACATCAAAAACTTGACGGAAGATAACATCAGCATGATAAACGGTGCTCCTTGGATTGTTTCCAAGCGTCAGAAGACAGGTGTTCCGTTCCAAATCAAGTTGATGGACATTCCCATGCAGATTATTGGGAGATACAAGGCTTTCAGAAAAGGAAGTCACTTGTTCAATATCGGCAACCTTGACAGCATCAACAAGCGCATAAAGAAAGTTGCTGCAATGTGTGGCATCAAGAAGCGTGTCTCGTTTCATGTCTCACGTCATAGTTGGGCTGTTTTAGCCTTGGAGTACGGAATGCCGATAGAGAGCGTGAGCAAGATTCTTGGTCACACGAATATCACCACGACACAGATATATGCCAAGGTGACAAGCACCAAGCTTGACCATGACATATCTGTCTTTGAAAGTCGAATCAAGGGGCATTTGCCTGCAATGGGAGGGATGGCATGAAAAGGACTGTAATCACCGTGGACGGAAATGGAAGGCTTTCCATTCCGTCCAACCTAGAGGACTTGTGGATGAGTGAAAATGAGTTGGTAGATATGCTTTATGTCACAACCCCGAAGCTCAAAGCCGTGATAAGAGCCATATATAAAGAAGGTATGTTGTTGATGTCGGAAGTCCAAAAGAGGCAAAAACTTTCCAAAGATGTTTGGCAAACGCTGTATGGATTCCCTATGGTTGTTGCCATTTGCTTCCGTCTAACCTCCAATGGTGCAGCGCAACTTCGTGATGCTATCTTCAAGAGGTTGTACGGAGCAAAAGAGAAAACAGCCATTGTCCTGCAAATCTACGGAGGGACAAATGTCTTCAGCTAAGAATGGTCGCATTTTTGACGCTTCGATTATTCACTGTCGTATTGACTTGTTGGCTTACTGATTCACTGTCGTATCAAGCATTTCTGTGAAGAATGCAGAGCTGCCGATGTCAAACGTTTTACATGCTTATCGTATGACATATAAAACGTATGACATGCAGGAATACATTTTTGTTCATCCCGAGGAAAGGTTCGCAAGGAAACCTCTCTTCGGGATTTTTTGTTTCATCTTATCCCGATTGGCAACATCAAGCACCTTGATTTCCAATCTTTTAACATTGTCGGTGCAAACTTCTCCATTCTGCGCAAGTTTGTGTTTTGCATTTTGATTTTCCGCCCTTACCTTTGCAACTTTAATTTTATCAACTCACAAAGGTTAGATTATGAGCAAGACAAACGACAACAATCAGCCTGTGGTTGTGGGAAAAAAACAACCACAGGCAGCATCTCCGACAAACGAGGTGTTCATCCGTGTTGGCACTACCTTGTACAAGGTGGTTGACCAACCTACCATCACAGGAGGAAAGGTAAGAAAGCGCATCCCTTGGAACATGGAGACCTTGCGTCAGGACTACGGCAAGGAGTTCATCAAGTACGTTCACAAGTATGACGGCTTCTGTACTGTTCCCGAACATGTGAACCACCGCACGGTGATAGACGGTTTCCTCAACCTATACGAGCCGATAGGACATAAGCCGATGCAAGGGGACTTCCCTAATATCAAGAAGTTGGTTAGTCACATCTTCGGTGAGCAATATGACCTTGGCATGGACTACCTGCAACTGCTCTATCTCAGACCTGTGCAGAAGTTGCCCATTCTGCTGCTCGTATCAGAGGAGAGGAACACAGGCAAGACCACGTTCTTGAACTTTCTGAAAGCGTTGTTCCAAGACAACGTGACATTCAACACCAACGAGGACTTCCGCAGTCAGTTCAATTCCGATTGGGCTGGCAAGCTGCTGATTGTCGTGGACGAGGTGTTGCTCAGTCGTAGGGAGGATTCCGAGCGGTTGAAGAACCTCAGCACCACCCTCTCGTACAAGGTGGAAGCCAAGGGCAAGGACAGGAACGAGATTTCCTTCTTTGCCAAGTTCGTGCTGTGCTCCAACAACGAATCACTCCCTGTCATCATTGACGAGGGCGAGACCCGATATTGGGTGAGGAAGATTTCATCGTTGCAATCTGACGATACCGGCTTCTTGGAGAAACTGAAGGCGGAGATACCCGCTTTTCTGTTCCATCTGCAAGGCAGAACGCTATCCACAGAGCACAAGAGCCGAATGTGGTTCGCCCCCGAACAGATAGCGACCGATGCTCTGAGGAGAATCATACGCTGCAACCGTAACAGACTTGAGGTGGAAATGTCGGAGCTGTTCCTTGAGGTCATGGAGAACACCCAAAGCGACAGTTTGCAATTCTGCCTCAATGACGCAATCGCCTTGTTGCAATGCAACCACGTGAAAGCGGAGAAGTACCTTGTGCGAAAGATAGTGCAGGACTGTTGGAAGCTGCAACCTTCAGAGAACGCCCTCACCTACACCTCATACGAGTACAACTACAATAGCAGCGGTCACTACTCGCCAACAAAACGTGTGGGCAGGTTCTACACTGTAACGAGGGACAAGCTAAATAGCATATAATTTTGTTGAATTGTTGAATATGATGAAAGAAGTATTGAATATCAAGTATTTAAGGCTCAACATTTTCTCAACAAATCTCTCAACAAAAGAAAGAGACTGTTGAAAAGAGAAAACATGACGGCTCATGCCTTTCTTTCTCTTTTGCCCAGTGATTTTGTTGAAAAGAACCATTTGTTGAGAGTTTGTTGAGAAGATAAGTATTTGACTATCATACCAATACATACGATTCTCAACAATTCATCAGAAATACATACACCACTTAATCCACAGTAAGACATGAACATTCAAGAAGCAAAGCAAATCAAGATTGCAGACTATCTGCAAAGTTTGGGACACCGCCCTGTCAAGCAGCAGGGCGCAAACCTTTGGTACAAGTCACCGCTGAGAAACGAGAGCGAGGCATCTTTCAAGGTGAACACCACGATGAACAGTTGGTTCGATTTCGGCATGGGCAAGGGCGGCAACATCATCACCCTTGTGTCCTATCTTTACGCATCCGACAACCTGCCTTATCTTTTGGACAAGATGGAGAAGCAAACTCCCCATGTTCGTCCGACCGACTTTTCTTTTACTCAGCAAGCTACCGAGCCGAGTTTTGAGCGATTGGAAGTGAGGGAACTTAACCATCCTGCACTCCTGCGCTATCTGAGCGAGCGAAAGATTAATCTGCACATTGCCCAAAAGGAATGTGCGGAACTCCACTTCTCGCATAACTATAAAAACTACTTTGCCATCGGCTTCAAGAACAAGTCGGGTGGCTATGAGGTGCGTAACCGATTCTTCAAGGGGTGCATGTCACCCAAGGATATCACCCATATCCGACATCAAGGCGAGCCAAGATACGCTTGCTATGTTTTCGAGGGCATGATGGATTATCTTTCTTTTCTCTCGTTACGCTTGGAGAAGTTTCCTGCTTGTCCGTCATTGGACGCACAGGACTATGTGATACTCAACTCCACAAGCAACGTGGACAAGGCTATTGATGCACTCCATGGCTACGAGCGCATCAGTTGTCTGCTCGACAACGATGACGCAGGGCGTAAGGCTACACTTGCCATCGAGACTGCTCTCGGCTACCGTGTGAGGGACGCATCCCACTTGTACAGTGAATACAACGACTTGAACGACTATCTGTGCGGAGTGAAATCCAAACAGTCAGTACACCAAGTACAGCCTGTTAAGCAGACTGTTCCACCTCGCAGGAAAGGCGCAGCCTTGGGCATGTAGGCGGTTCCTGCTCCAATGGCTATTCTGAACGGAAAAGCCATAGCTCAATAGGGCGTTTTCTTGACGCAGTGGCACGCCACCGCTAAAAACACCCATTTGAGCAAAGGGGCATCCCCTTTTGAAACCCCGTGAGCCATGCGCTGGGCGCAATGCGGCAAGCGGATTTGTATAACTCAAAAACAAGTTTATTATGGGACATTTCAGTTTGGATTTCAAGAAGGCAAAGGGCTGCTCTGACGCAAGGGAGTCAGACCACATAGAGCGCAAGGTGATACCCGACAACGCTGACCCTACGAGAACTCACCTCAACCGTGAGCTTGTCAAGATGCCGAGCGGTGTGTATGGTCGTGACGAAGCCATCGCCCACCGCATCAAGACGGCAGGCATCAAGCGCAAGATAACCAATGACCAGGTGAGGGTGATTAGAACCGTGCTGTCTGGAACGCACGAGGACATGATGAACATCGCAGCCAATGGTCAGCTTGACGATTGGTGCAACGACAGCTTGAAGTGGTTGCAGGACACATTCGGCAAGGAGAATGTCGTGTCGGTGGTTCTCCACATGGATGAGCACACGCCGCACCTCCACGCCTCCATCGTTCCGATAGTAACAGGCGAGCGGAGAAAGGCGAAGAACAAGACAGCGGAAGAAGGCAAGCGGACATACCGCAAGAAAGCCAATGCCGTGAGACTGTGTGCCGATGATGTGCTCAACCGAGACAAAATGATTGGCTATCACGACAGCTATGCTGAAGCCATGAGCAAGTATGGCTTGAAGAGAGGTGTCCGTGGATCAGATGCGAGGCATACCACCACGGCACAGTATTATACCCCAGTTCGGGATAAAATAGCGATTAGTTGCATGTGAAGACAGATACGCGGGTTCTCTTCCCATGCCATCAGACATGGGCTGTATATAAAGAATCGAAAGAGATTATTCAGTCCTTAGAACAATGAAAGTTGCTTCGTGTCTTCGATGCAGTATCCTTGCAATGCCTTTGGCTTGTTGTCAAAGAAACAATATGCTCCCAAGGCAGAAATAAGGTTCATGATAAAGTTGCTTACAGATCTGTGGCGTGAGTGTACAATCTGTGCCGTATTCTTCAGCATGTCGTTAATGGTTTCGATAATGTATCTCTTGCGCAGCATCATTCTGTCATAGAATGGCATCAGCTTGTTTTTCATGTTTACGCGCAACCCTGTCACCAGCTGTATTCCATCCTCAAAGAGGAAGTCAAACAGCTTCTGCGAAATATAGCCTTTGTCAGCGAACAGCTTGCCATACAACCGTTTAGCAAGAACCTTGAACACATTCGGGTCCTTGTCGCTGACATTTGCACCAGTAAGTACAAACGCTATTATCTCGCCTCTGTCATTGCACGCAAGGTGGAGCTTAAAGCCATGGCACCAACCCATTGTTCCTTTTCCGTCAGTGGCAATTCCCTTGAAAACCTTATTGGCATATCTCCTGAGATTATGGCATACGGGTATCATCGTGGAATCAACGAATGTTATGCCGGTACATCTTCCGAAAGCTCCCAGATTAAGAAAGAACATGAGCTGGAAGAACACGCGGCTTTCCAACTCCACAAAGCGGTTGTACGACACAGCTTTCGGAAAATAAGACTTCATCGTACCCTTAATGAAGAACAGGTAGTAGTGCTTGAAATTGCGGAATGTACCGAAATGGAAATACAACAGAATCGTCATTATTTCACTGTCTGACAACGATGCTGCACGCCGTCTACGCTTCACTCCGCTATTGTCTTCCAGCAAATTTCCTGCATTTTCTGCTTCAAAATGTTTGCAAAACTCGTCTATAATACAAAATAATTCTGTAACTTTGTAATCGGTAGTCATATCAAATATATTTGTAACTTGTTGAAATTCACCTGTAAAGGTACAAAATATTTGTGAGACTACCAACTTTTTTATGAACTATTTCTTATCCCGAACTGGGGT
>ENA-OURP01000231-OURP01000231.1-human-gut-metagenome-genome-assembly--contig:-NODE-231-length-18479-cov-3.64763_pt1 | contig 18479 bp, 10 predicted proteins | sample MGYA00242101_ERZ508991 | MGnify/ENA primary metagenome ERZ508991 (study PRJEB26280, sample SAMEA2338730) | human gut metagenome | biome: human gut; feature: human-associated habitat; material: faeces...
TGCGGGGAGGGCAATCGCTTTTCAAAGTTGGATACTTTTTCCGCCAGCACCTGCCGCTGATACAGGCCGCTTTCGATTTGATGAACCAGCACGTTGCGAGACCACCCGTTCTCGGCACTTCTCTCTGCATACCATAGGCGTTCCTCGAGACCGGAAAGCTTGTCCAGCAGCACAACATTGTGTCCCCACGGAATTTGTGCAACAGGTCGTTGCACAAATTCGTCGTCAGGATACGCCGCTGCAAATTTCGCCATGTACTTCAAGTTTCTCGCCGAGTAGCCGGTGGCGTCCGGAAAGGAAAGCTTGATGTCGGCGGCAAGATTCTCCACGAATTTGCTGCCCCACGTCTTGTGAGCGTTGATAACCTCGCCGATGGAGTGATAAAGAATCAACAGCTCCCGATTGACGCTGATTGCCGCACGATACTGCGCTGTGCGGATCTCCTGTTTGATTGACTCGACGATATGCAGATATTCGTTGGAATTCATCAGCATGACATTTCTCCTCCTGCCACATACGATCTCAGTCAAGTACTCTTTTTCAGTATATCAGATATTTTTGCTCCCGTCGAGAGAAGAAATACGTCATTCAACTGGTTACAAGCCGTAACCGTTTCATTACCTTGTTTCGCATTTCGAGTGCTTTGCCGTGCAGACTTTTGTACAGCAAAAGGGAAAACCTTGATAAATCAAGACTTTGCAGATAAGAAGAACTCCTCTTTTCAACAAGAATATTTGAAAAACGGAGTTCATTCAACCTTTACAGAGATTGGTTTCTGCTGTATACTACAGATATAGTGTGCCTGAGCAAACCTGTCCCGGAGAGATCAAGATGAGAGAGGATGTGCGTCACATGAATGGCAATATTACTAATATATGCACAAACGACTATGGTAATCAGACCTATGGCTTTATTTTGGGAGAAGACGGTCGAGATTATTTCTTTCATAGGAATAATCTTATCAACTGTTCTATAGTTCGGCTTCAGGAAGGAGACCCTGTTGAGTTCACGCCAGAACTCGACCAGCGCGAGCCGGACAAGTTGTGTGCCACAAATGTTCGCAAACGAACCACATCCTCTCCTACGGTGGTTCAATATGCCAATCCAGGAATACACCGCGATGTGTTGCTAGAAAAATTCAATCATGATGAGCAGACAATTATTCGGATTTTGGCTAAGGCCCTATATATTACCAATGGCGGTAGGGAGCTAACTGTAGGTAGCTGCCATTATCGTTATGTACTAGCCAAACCGACGGAAGACTATGTAGTGAACTTCAACCTCCAGCGTGAAATTCCCGTAATCTTTTCTGACTATGAGTCTCTGGAACCCCGTTGTCTGGATGTGGCCGCCCATGTGGCAAAGGACATCCCTTCTGCCTTGCGGTTGGATCGAAGTTGTCAAATCGTGGTTAGTCGGGACAGCAATGTTGAGGAAAAGCTCGGAGAACTGCTTCGGGACAGCAACCTCAGTTCAGTAGTCATCCCCTTTTCGTACAGGGAGTTTGTATCCGGTGATATGTCTACCGCCCACATTCTCGGCCGGTTTCGCAAGTATTTGTTTGATGCCGACTTATTCACCACTTCGCAGCCTATTGTTAATGATGTCTTTTTCTTCGGACGCCGGGACTACGCTTTAGACGTAGCTACAAAATGCAAGAGTTCGTCCAACCTGTGTGGTATTTTTGGCCTGCGGCGAAGTGGAAAAACCTCCATGCTGTACGCTATTCAACGACAACTAGAGAACGCAGGCTGTTCGGTAGTATTTATCCCTTGTCAAGAAGAAATGGAGACACTGGGCTGGAAGAGTGCCTTGTATCGGGTAACAGAGGATATCAGGCGCGTCCTTGGACTCGATCCCGCCATTTTGGCCTCTGATGCAGAATACGAGGCAGATGGGGCCAATGTCTTCGGAGAAGATATGGATACCATGCTCCAAGGCTGTTCAACCCCTGTTGTGCTAATGTTTGACGAAATTGAAGCCATCACCTTTGGCGTGGGGGAAACGACGAGTCCTTGGTACGATGGCAACAGTTTTATCCACTTTTGGAATATTTTGCGGGGGTACTGCACCCGGCCTGGGTCAAATCTTTCCATTGTCGTGGCGGGTACCAATCCCATGATTAACGAAATGCCTGTCATTGGTAAGGATAGAATCGCAAACCCCATGTTCCAGCAACTTTCAGCGTCTAACCAAGGTAGTTATCTTAAGCCATTTGATATTCCCAGCACTAAAACTATGATTGACACCTTGGGTGGATACATGGGGATCAAATTTAACGACTCTATCCCTAGCAAGCTGGTGGAAGATTGCGGTGGCCACCCCTACCTGATCCGGCTGCTTTGCGGTCAGATTTATAAATATGTCCGCGAAAAAAAGCTCTCAAGGCCTTTTGAAGTGTCCAAGGCGGTATATGAAGCAGCTAGGTGCGAATTTGAGAAGAGCAACGATGCGGAGAGCTTTTATTTAATGATTCTAGAGATTCTCCAGACTTCGTATCCCCGGGAGTACGATACCTTAAAGATTCTGGCTATAGATGGTGATGGACAGCTTTCCCGTGTTTTAGACAATGCCCAGATTGTTCATCTCATCGGTTATGGACTCATTGAGAAAAACGGAGAACGTTTCGCCATCCGCTATGATACAATAAAACGGTTCCTGCAGGGCAAGTATATATTCGAGCGGACGGGCCTGAGCTTTAAAGAGCAAGCTTTGGAGATCAACGCTCGGATGAACGACTGTGAACTGCGCCTACGTGCACTGGTGCGACGTACTTTGAACGCACACAAAAAGGTAATCAACCCCAAGCAGGTCTTTTTAGACGCCATGGCCGCCCACCCATCCGTGACCGAGAAACAGAAGAGGATTGCCACAGGTTTGGAATATAAGGATCTGTTTGACCCCACGGTGAATCACGGCTGTTACTTCTTGGTGCTGGTTCTTGTAATCGAGCAAAATTACGATACTATATTTTCGGCTTTATTCGGCCAGGATAAGGACACGGTAATTGAAACGCTGAAGGCTCGCTTCAACCGATACCGTCAGATACCGGCTCACCCCATAGATGAGGACGCAAAAAAATGGAGTGACCATGAGTTCAATCAATTCAGAACTGATATGACCTGGCTGGAGAACATCCTATCCGATAACGAGTAACCGCACTCCAATTTTGCCTTACTCGCATTATAGCAAAAGTGTTCAAAGACAATATACCTCAGAGCAGCCCCCGCTTTTCGAGCTTTTTTATCGAAGAGCGGGGGCTATTTACATAAAGGGTGTGCTTATTTTCAGCGTAAGTAATCAAAGGCTTGTCCTATTTCACGCAACCCCTTCAGCATCCCTTTTGACGTCATCTGCCCCCCCGAAGCGCCGAAACTTTTCATGTTGCTCCGGCGTCGCGTCGCAATCAGTTTCCAGCGTGTGATGCGCAAAAAGGACTCGGTTTTTCGACTAAAATGTTTGAAAAGCCAAATTTATTCAAGGCGTATTCAACTACTTTGCACATCACTTTTAACAAATGACCTCAGCGTGCCAAATCCGCACTCTACTTCTGCAACTTTTCAATTTTCTCGATCCCGCTTTTCAGCCGGACAAGCACCTCATCCTTAGAAAGTATCCTGACCGACTCGACCAACGCACGAATTTGGTATTCGTCCCACTTCGTAATGACTGTACCGGCCTGCTCCAAAGTATCTGCGGCCAACTCCATGTGGCTGGTCAATTCTGCGTCTTCTGCCTGCCGCTGCTCCAGTTCGGCACGTTTGGTCTTCAGCTCCGCTTGCTGGGCAAGGATCGTCTTGAACCGTTCACTATAGTCTTCACTATTGCCGGAGGCCGCAGCTACGAAGGCGGTATCGAACTCCCGTGCCAGAGCTTCTAATTCTCTGTCGATCTCCGCGACGGTAAGTTCTTCACTTCGGCTGGGACGTATCACCACCTGTAGATTTTCCGTGACCTGCCGCACCAGTGCGGGTTTCTCAGACATTGCGCCGTTGATAACCCGCAGGATGGCCTGCTGGAGCTGCTGCTCATCCACGGCGGGCGAATCATGGCAATACTTTTTGCCGTAGTCGAAGCGACTGATGCAGCGCCAGACGATGTGCTTCTTTCCTCTGTTGACCCAGGTGCAGCGGCGGTACAGTGTGCCGCATTCACCGCAGATGACCCGATCTGACAGGGCATATTTCGGCGTGTAGCAGCTTCTGCCGCTGGGAGTGCTTTTCTGTGTATTGCCCTTCAGTGCGTTGCGCCGCGTCAACTCTGTCTGCACTGCGTCGTATGTCTTGCGGTCTATGATCGCTTCATGGTTATTTTGCACAAGATACATGGCACGTTGCCCTGTATTGCGGATGGTCTTACGGCTAATGCAGTCCTGTCGGAAGGTTTTCTGCATCAGGACGTCACCGGCGTATTTCTCGTTGGATAGGATACCTCGTACCGCTGTATGTGTCCATGTTACACCGCCACGGGCGTTTGGAATGTGACGTTCCTCTAAGTCTTTGCGGATCATATTAAGGCTGTCGCCGCGGAGGTACTTCTGGTAGATCTCCCGGACGATCTCTGCCTGTTCTGGAATGGCCCGTGGCTTACCATCCGGTCCTTTCTCATAGGCGTACAGATTGTGGTAGTTAATGGTAGCCTCACCGCGCTGCATGGCGTAGCGCTTGCCCGCCTGGATATTGCCGGAGATGGACTCGCTCTCCGCCTGGGCGAAGGCCCCCATCATGGTCAGCATCAGCTCTGTGGACTCGTCCATGGAGTTGATGTTTTCTTTTTCAAAGTAGACCGCGATGCCCTGCGCCTTCAGCATTCGGACGTAGTTCAGGCAGTCCACCGTGTTGCGGGCGAAGCGGGAGATGGACTTGACCAGGATGCGGTCAATGAGTCCGCGTTCGCTGTCAGCCAGCATCCGCTTGAAATCCTCCCGTTTCTCCACCGAGGTGCCGGTGATGCCCTCGTCGGCATAGATGTCCACCAGCCGCCAATCATCATGCTCGGTGATGTACTGCGTATAGTGGATGTTCTGAGCCGCGAAGGAATTTAGCTGATCCTCCGAGGAGGAGCTGACACGGCAGTAGGCGGCCACTCGCAGCTTTTGGGCATCCCGCTCATGGTTGGCCTCGATCCTAATGACCCGTCGCTCCTTGCCGTTTAGGGCAAGATTCCCATTGATCTTTTTCTCCTCCGTGGCTGTTCACCTCCTCCTTGTAGCAACACAACATACCACAGTCATCTCGTTAAAGCTACTGCTTTTTGCAAAGAAATTCAGAAAGAAATAAGGATCGTTGCGCCGGTCTGCGCCGCGATGCGCGCAGCGACCTGCTCCAGCTCTGCCTTGGGAAAACCGGCTCGTTTCAGCGCGGCCAAAAGATTCAAAATGCCGCAAAAATCAACGTTCTTATCCTGCATAGTTTTCTCCTTATATCCGTTTTCTGATGGCACAAACGCGGGTGCTGCGGTAAGAGGTAATGGGGTATAGGTAGTAGGTATGTGAGGGGGAGGGAAAGTGCAGCACCCGCATTTCTGCCATCAGGCAAAGGTCATGGCGGGGCCGCCCCGGTTTCCCGGAACGGCCCACGCCGTTTCTGTCGTTTGTCCAGTCCTATTCGACACTACTTCCCGGACTGTTGGGCGGTCAACTGGTCTGCGGCTGGCGCCGCACATGGGAATTGCACCCCTCCGAGGATCTCTCCGAGCTGCACCGATTGCTTGTATCTGTCGCTATGCAGAAGTACCATTGTAGGCAGATGAGATCATGGCGAGGCAGCCTGCCGCGGCTGCTTTTGGATGAACGGGTATCGCTGGGCACCTTCCGATCTGGGGCCTGCATTGACACGGGGAATTCCCGTGCAGGTGGTCATGGCGCGTTCTCCGCATCGCCGTCCTCTTTCTTACGGAGGCTCATCTGCTGATGTGATCCAGTTGCCGAATATGGCCGAATGGCGTTTTTCAAGGTACAATAGGCCCTTTGTTCGGCTTGAGTAAATTGTACCTTGAAGGAAAGCCACGGAACAGAAACAGTTTGGAACATTGCATACCCAAAATGGAACATTTTACAGTTTCGCTTGCAATTCAGAGAGGATATCGATTGCCATTCTCAAACACTGCTTTCTGTCCACGCGATAGTTTTCTTTTCCAAGCAAGAGAAAATCCATGGAGACATCGAAGAACATTGCCAGCTCAATGGCAATTTCAATCGGGCCTATCTGTAAGCCGTTCTCAATTTTAACTATGTAGGTTCTACTAACATTTATCTTTTCAGCAAGCTGTTCTTGAGTGAGCTCTCTGCCGGTGCGTAACCGTTTGATTCGCTCCCCGTATGCCATTCGGTCAAAATGCATTTTATTCCCTCCGTTTCGTCATTTGTGAAGAACTCGCAAACGGCAGAAACGGTGGGGCACGGCAATGAAATTGGCATCCGCATAATGAAAAGCGGAGAAAAAGCCAAGGATGGCCGCAAAGGGCCATCCTTGGCTTTTTCTCCGTTTTGTTGTGTTGTCTGGTCGCATGGTTAGGTGGCCTCTCGAATATCTCCAGAGGCCAATGTGTTCCGGGAACTCCGCTTCCTATATCAGCGTTCTCTATATTCTGGCGCCTCCATTATCCTCCCATACCACTGCCGAGATCATAGCCAAGGTCACAGGTATAGCGCCACTCCACGACGTCGCCGTCCTTCACCTGGTAGCGGGAGCAGCCGTAGTTGGGATACCAGCCGTTGACGTTGTACATCCAGCCGGACAAACTGCCCACGTCGAACTCATAGAGGTTATTGATCCCCTCTACATAGGCGCTGTTATATACCGGAGTCCAGTTGGATTCCATGTGGATGGCGTTGTCCCGACATACCCGCTGGAGAACATCGAATACGCTCTCGCCCTCGCTGAACTCCACCTCCGTGGCGGGAAAAACAATGCCGTCCTCCGGCACGAGGAACTTCTTGTTCTCCACGCACTTGTCCATGTTGTCCAGAATGGTCTCGCAAGAGATGGAGAAAGTACAGGTGTGGGTCGTAGTGGTATCCACCGTCGTATCCTGCGGCTCTACCGGCGTAGGTTTGCCCTCCGGCACAGGGTCGGTCATGTACTGATCCTTGTTTTCTGTATCCTCCGGCTGCACAGGAGCAGCGCCGCAGGCGGTACAGAAGAGCAGGAATACCGCCAGCAGCAATGCCGCTGCGCATCTGTGCTTCGTACCCATGTCACTGCTCCCTCTTGATGCGGCGGTAGCGGCGCACCATGGCAAACGCCAGTATGGCCACTACGATAACCGCCAGCAAGATCGCGCCCAGCGGCGTTTCCGTCAGGGCGGCGCCCACCACCTCGAACACGCTGCTGCCCTTGCCGTCGGGGCCGAATGTGCCGTCCTCGGCGGCTTGGAGGTAGGTCAGGGCGGAAACGGCAGCAGAAGCATCCATGACCGGATCGGCGTAGACCGGCAGGCTGCCCAAATCATCCAGCGGCGCTTCCACCTCGAAGCTGGAAAGAAAGCCCACTCCGTCTACATAAAAGGTCTTCATGGCGTCCGCCGCGGTATTTCCGTTTTTCACGAAGCGAGGGTCGTCCAGAGATATTCCCAGCGCTTCCATCATTTCCAGCACGGCGAGCGTTGCCTCGCCGTTTGAAGTACCGGTCATACCCGGAAAGCTGCCATCCGAAAGCTGTACGGAGGACAGGTATTCAATGGCACGGTCTATCGCCTTGGAAATGTACTCCTTGTCCGCGTGGGGAGCAAGGGCGGTGACATTCTCGGCAGTGTACTGCACATAATCCCGGAGTATCGGGGTAACTATCCCGCTATAGCTTGCGTAAGGGTCAAATTGCCCGTCTGCCGTCTGATATTGCAGTATACCGGCGGCGTACTTGTCCACGACCGTATCCGCGTCCACGCCGCGCTTACGCCACATAGACGCATCTACCGAGTCAAAATCCATCAGCGCCTCTCTGTATTCCGCAGTGTCCATGGCAGAGAGATTTGTCAACGGTGCCAAAAAGTCCATGCCGTTTACGTCTGCAGGATCCATATCCAGCGCTTTCATGGCCTGCACCAGAACCGGCGAGTAGGTGTTCGCCTTGCGTCCCATCAGATATTCGCCGCTGGCTCCCGACAGCATCTCAACAAGGCTTTCCAGCTGTGCACGTTGCTCCTCCGGCAGCTTACCGCCGCCGGCTTCGGACATGGATAAGATCTCCTTGGCCAAATGGCTTAGAGCACCCTCGGAAACGATCGTGCTGTTTCCATCCCCGTAATACCCCTCTGCCAGCTTCTGTGCATAATCCGCAGACTGCGCCTGTAAAAGTTCACTGTAATCTATGGCATTGTCTTGACGGTTTCCCTTTTCCGGCGTGCTTGCGGACGGTGTTCCCGCCACAGCCACTGCCGGTCTGACACTACAAAGCCCTATAAGTCCCGCTTCGTTTATGTAGGTTCGCCGTTCCACAGCCTTGCCGCGGTCATCCGGGGCATCCGGATCGGACATCAACGATGAGCTGGAGGCGTACCAAGCATCCCCTGATCCGCGGTACCCCCAGAGAATATCATGTCGGTAGAACCCCTGTCCCGGCGCGGGGGCACCGTCAAAATAGCTCTCCTGATACCAGTCCATCATGCCGTCCAGCACGGTGTGGCCGTTCTTTACAAATCGCCCGTCGTCAGGGGAGATATCCAGCGCCGCCAGCATTTCCAACACGGCGGCATCCTCCTCCACGTCCTCCTCGCCGTACCTGAGAAAGCCACCGCTGTCCAGCTGCTGCATCGAGAGATAGCTTACCGCCTTTTCTATGGCGGCCCTGACCTCCGGACGGCTCTGGTAAGGCGCCAGCGCCTGCGCGGACTTTGCCGTCAGCAGGATGTAGTCGAACCGGTCCGGCTCGGCAGCCACGCCCTTTTGCTTCAGCTCGGCAGGCCATGGGGAGGTATAGCGAAACTCGCCGCTGTCCTGCTGCCGTGCCAGCGCCTCGGCGATCAGCGTTTCCCGCAGCGCGTCGAACGCCTCCGTTCTGCCCGCATCGCCTGCCGCGTCCAGATCTAGCAGCATATCCAGCCTGTCCTCGTCCGCCTCCACCATCTCCGGCCGCCGCAGCGGCTCCAGCAGGTCGTGACCGGCGAGATCCGTCACGTCCAGCCCCATGGCCGCCACCGTGCGGAGCGCGCCGGGGATATAGGCGTACCTGCCCCGCTGCTCCGCCAGCGCCAGCCAGTCTGCCAGCGCCTGCAAATACTCGTTGTAGAAGCCCTCCGGCACGTCGGCGCCGGAGACCCACAGCGCGTACACCGCCTTGGCGTTGGTTTCCTGCCGTGCGGCGGATAGGTAGTCCCTGCTCTCGCTGACGGAGTCCGCCACCAGTCCGGACACCGTTTGGTACGCCGCCTCCAGCTCCGCTGTCCAGCCGCCCCATGCAGGCGCGGCCTGCGCCGTCACCGGCAGCAGCAGGATCACAGCCAGCAACGCGGTCAGCAGCCGCGTCAGTTGTCGTTTCATTTGCTCTCCCTCCTGCGGCGGACGAGGATGCTGCCGCCGATCATCACCACTGCCGCGCCGCCGATGCACAGCAGCAGCGTCCGCTGCGCCGCGTCCGTCTGCGCCTTTACCGCCAGCACCGCATCCCAGCTCTCCACCAGCTCCCTGTCGTGTTCAGACAGCGCGCGGTACCGCTTCACGATACCGTCCACGATGGGCTTTTCCTTCAAGCCGGCGTCGGTCATAGGCAATATCTCCGCGGCGATATCCGCGTTCAGGCTCTCGATCTCCGTGTACAGCGCGTCAATCTTCTCCTGCGCCGCCGTCAGCTTCTCCATGTACCTGTCATAGCCGTCAAATTCACGGCTCATCTTCAACCGCTCCAGCAGGAAGGCCACCTCCTCCGCGTCCTCCGTGGACAACGCGTCGGGCAGCGCGTCCACGCGGCTTTGCAGCTCCTGCGTAAACTCATAGCTGCCGGCGAAGGACACCTCGCTCTCCTCCGGCGTCAGTATCTTGGAGGATACGCCGCCGGGGCGGAAGTCGTACAGCGGGCTCATGCCCTGCGCCTGCCGCCACACGGACACCAGCGCCAGTAGCGCCTGATCCGTGGCCATGCTGTCGCTCTCCCCGGGTACGGCGGAGGGATTACCCTCATCCAGCTCGTAGGAGTGGGCAAAGCCGCCGTCCTCCTGTTGGTAATAGAACAGCGCGTCCAGCAGGTTCAGTCCGTTCTTCACAAAGCGGGGGTCGTTCTGCGGGTCGATGCCCACGCTGCACAGGGAGATGATGACCTGCGAGGTGGACTCGGAGTTCCGCGTGCCCCAGCTGCGGAAATCCGCCGTGTCCAGCTGGAGCTGCGACAGGCGCTCCAGCGCTCTGTCCACAGGGTCCTTCACATTCAGGGTGGAGGTGCGGTAGTACGGCCCCATGGACTGTATGGCCATGGCCGTGATGTCCGGATCGGCGGTGCTGCCCTGCGCCACCCGCAGGTTAAAGCCGTCGTCGCTGAGCTGATAGGACAGAATGGTCTTTACCAGCTCCGTGCGGGTATAGCTGGCGCCTGCGGGGATGGTGTACTTCATGCTGTCCAGCGTAATCAATCCCCAGAGCCAGCCGTTCAGCCCCTGCCGTCCCAGATCCGCCGTTTTGCCCCGGTCATACACGCCGTCGGCGATCAGGTTGATATCCGCGCCGTTTTCATCCCTGCCGAAGTGGGTGGGGTCGCCGCCGCACGCCAGCACCGCCAGCGCGATGCGGTGCCATTCCGTCGCCTTTGTTCTGTCCAGCTTGTCCGGCTCGCGGTATTTCTGCTCCACATACGTTCTCAGCGCAGCCAGATAGCTGTCGTAGTCGTCCTCCGCGCCGTAGCGGGACAGCCCGATGGGCAGCCAGTCGGCGGCGGTGCTGCCGGCATAGGTCAGCAGCTCGCCGCTCAGCAGCGGCTGACCCTCCGCCACGCCCTGCTGCGCCCGCTTCCACGCCAATATGCCGTCGATGGCCTCGGTGATGTCCGACACGCTGTATTTTCCCTTGGGCACCACCTGACGCTGGTTGGTCTTTGCCGCCGCGTCTGCCTGCTGCTGCGTCATGGGCGTGACGCTGATGGTCACGTCACCGGTGAAGGTGCCGTCCTTGAACTGCACGCGGCCGAGGATGTTGGAATCCTCCACAGGCGTGATATTGCCCCATGTCTCCTCGCTCCATTGGGCATCCCTGCCGATCTGGATCTCCACCGTGCCGGTGAAGAAGTCGGGATGCTCCAATGTGACCGACTGCACATAGTACATTCCGTTGACGGAGATGCCGCAGGAGGCCTCTCCGTCCTTGCCTTTGCCCACCGCCAGCGACACACGCGACACCCTGCCCGCCGGCAGGCCGTGGCTCTCGCCGGCAGTAAGATACAGCACGTCCGCGTTCTCCACGCCCACTTTCTCAAACACCCAATAGGGCAGATCATTCCCTGTTGGGGCGTTGACGGTGATGCTGTATCCCGCCGCGTAAGCTGCGGGTATCATGCCCAATACCAGCGCCAGCGCCAGCAGAAACGCCGCCCAATTCCGCACTTTTCTTCTCACAGAGGCATCTCTCCCATTTCCGTTTATATAGCCGTATTCGCGTGGACGGAAATTCCGCCCACGCGAACCGGCAGACCGCTCCTTGCGGAGCCGTCCCTATCTCTTATTCTGCACCGTTGTCGTCCCGCTCATCGCGCTTGACCTTATGGTAGCGGCGCACCGCGCCCACGATGACCAAGGCCGCAACGACTGCCACGATGGACCACACGATAATGGGGTTTTCCCGCACAGCTGTGCCGATGATCTCCCACACGGAGTTGCCGCTGGCACCGCCCTCGGTATCCTGTCCGTCCGGCACGTCGTCCGGGGCATCGGAGGTCTGAGGATCGTTGGCGTTATCGGTGTCCGGCTCGTCCGCGTTCTCGGACAGACTGTCCATGCTCACCTGCTGAGAATCCAGCCACACAGGGAAGGTCATGGACGTACCGCTGGCCTCCCACTTGCTGTACAGACGGTCTGCCAGTGCTGCAAGGCTGCTGGCGTACTGGCCGTAGATACTCTCATAGGTGCCGCTGGCCATGCCGCCGCCACCGGTCAGCCACGCACTGAATACCTCCTCGCTGCCGGAGTCGATGTACTTCTGCAGCGCCTTGGCGATGGTGTCGCCGTCCTTTCCGTCCACGCCGGTGTGCTCGTTGAGACTGGCCAGCAGCAGAGCCGCCAGATCCTTGGCCTCATCGGTCTTCTTACCCACGGCTGCGGTGGCCATGTTGTCCAGACTGTTGGTCAGCAGAGCGCGGACCACGTTGGGATTTTCTTCCAGCCACTTCTGGAAGGACTTGTTCCCGCCGTTGGAGCCCCACTCGGCATAGGCGTCCAGCACAAGGCCCTTGATGTCGTACTCCACGTCCATGTTCAGGCCGTCCTGCAGGCCCTCGTCGTCCTTGTCGCCGGTGCCGGTACCGTCGCCGCTGCCGCCGTAGTAGTAACCGCCATTACCGCCGGGGCCAACACTGGCAAATTCGGCGTGGATAGTAACGTTGCTCTCTGCGGGTATGACGATGCTCGGTGTGCCCTTAGTAGGCAGAGTATCGGTCTGGCCGTTATGCGTCCATGTCAGGGACTTCAAGCCGAAGGTGTTGTCCTTGGGTGTGGCCTTGATGGTCACGCTGGTACCCGCAGGCCCATAGACCGCTTCTTTGCTGGAAATCTCTTTGACCGCGCTGCTTGCATTGCGGGTCAGTTCCACCTCGCCGCCAGTGCCGCAGTCCACGTCTGTACGGTAGTACCGCTTTCTCATGTCGGGGTTGTCCAGCAGTGTCGGATACTTGTCATCCTTGTCCTGCTTCCACCAGCCGAGCTTGGCATCCTGGTCGGTGCCGCCCTGGGAGCCTTCGCCCTTGCCGCCGACACCCCATGCTACCTTGCCGCTGGCAAAGTCGTCCGCACTGGCCCATTCGCCGGCGCTGGAAACGGAGTCCTTCTTGTCCGCCAGATAGTAGCTGTCGGACACATTTTTCTCTTTCAGCTCGGTGGGCGCAAGGCCGATATTGGCGCCCGGGACATAGCTGAAGGAATTTCTGACCCTATTATACGCACCCCGGCCGTAGAGGATGCCAAAGGCCTTGACAGGCGTGCTTGCCTCGACACTTCCGGTGTTCCAGCAGAATTCTACTGTACCGCCGTAGCCGTCGTTGGTGAGGATACCTGCCGCATATCCTGTACCTGTACCTGTACCTGTAACGGCACCTGTATTGCTACAGTTCGTTGCCTTGCTGCCATTGACGCAGATGCCCGCAGCCTCCTTACCGGTCACAGCGCCGCTGTTGCTGCACCGCTCATAGCTTCCGCCCGCCGCAATGCCGGAGGCGTACCCCTGTGTCGCAGATATGCTTCCACTGTTGGCGCAGCTCGTGTAGGAGCCGTCGCTATGTGTTTCATTCCCAGTCATTCCGCCTGCGGTTCTTTTGCCGACTACCTTAGCGCTGTTGGTACAACCCGCTAAAACGTGATCCTGAAGGTTGCTGTATCCCATACCGGCCAGTCCGCCTGCATAACCGCCGGTCACGGAACCGCCCCTGTTGTGGCAGTTTGTCATTGCGACGCGTCCTCTGCCCAGAAGGCCGCCCGAGCCAAATATGCCGCCGCTGACCGTCAGGTTTTCAGCAACGACATTACGCAGCTCCAGCACAGTTTCGCCCTCTACAGCCGCCACAAGGCCACCGCTGTATGACGTCCCGCTGCTCGTAAACTTCACGCTGCCATTTTTCAGCGTCAGATCCCGCATCGTCATGGGCACACCGTAAGTACCTCGCACGCTGCCGAAAAGTCCTGCCCATGCCCCGTTTGTTTCCACCTTCAGCCCGCTGATGGTCTTGCCGCCGCCGTCCAGACTGCCGCCGAAGGAATGGAGGGCATCGACGCCGATGGGCGTCCACAGCTCGTTGTTCAGATCGATGTTATTGGTCAGCCTGAACCACTTGCCGGTGTAGCTGAAGCCGTTTTTATTGACCTGCGTTTGCAGGGCAGTCAGCTTACCGACATCGGGAATCTCATAGGGAGCAGCTTCCGTGCCGCTGCCCGCCCATATCGGAGACCACACGGCATAGAGCGTCAACGTTTCATCTTTCTTTACGCTTACGGAGGCAGGGGTAATGCTGCCGTCGTTTTTCAGCTTGAACGCAACCTCACCGCCGGCCGTCTTGCTCCAGCCGAGGAATGTGCCGTTCTCGTGCTTGAAGCCCAACTCCGTATCGGACTTAATGGTGAAGCTTCCGTCGGTATCGCCTTCGACCCGCTGCTGCTCCGTTACAGCCGCTCCTTCGCCGCCGTTGGGGTCATAGACAAGGGTGATCACGCCCTTCACGCCGGGTTCAAAGCTGCCGTCCCAGCGCGTGATATGCACGGGGTTATTGGGTGCCTCCTGCTTGTTAATCCACTCCAGTGCACCGGAAATATTTTTGCAGGCTCCATTCAGCACATCCACCAGCTCAACATTGCCGACTTTATAGGCCTTTTTCCCATCGACTTCGGTTATTGTGATACTTTGAGACTTGTCGGCGTCAGTGATACCAGCACTGTCCTTGACGTAGATACCGGTTTTCCCGGCAATATCAGCATAGTAGCTGTTGACCACCGTGCCGCCGCTGATGTTGTAGGTCTTCCCCGCTGCGCCGGTCACCGTGCCGAGGTTATAGCTGTTGGTCACGTTGCCATTGCCCGAAATGCCGCCCGTCACATATTTATTTTTTTTATTCTTACCGGTTGCACCAGTGACACTCCCGTTGTTATAGCAGTTTGTTGCAGCTCCGGATCCGACAATACCGCCGGTATATATTTTCTTAGCCGTTCCAGAAGCGGTTACACTGCCGGTATTCCAGCAGAGATCCGCTGCACTGCCGACCACCTGTCCGGCTACGCCACCAATGTAACAATTCTTCTCAATGTTATCTACGGTTATCGTTCTTTCATTTAAGCAGTTGGAAATCGCACCTTGAACTTTACCCGCCACACCGCCGTATGCCATGCCGTTGGTGGTGCTTTTTGCCGCATTGACTTTAACAGCAATATTACTGCGGCAAAAACGGATTTTGCTTCCACTTTCAGTCATACCGACAATTCCGCCCACATAATTTATATTGCCGCCTGCCTGCACTGATCCCGATACGGCAAGGTTCAATATTTGGCCAGGCGAAACCAGTTTTTCAAACATTCCCGCAGGCTTTGAATTGAAGTCACCACCTGTGTAGTTTACATTTAAGCCCGTGATCTCATAGCCCTTGCCATCAAAAGTACCTGCAAAACTTCGGATAGGCTTCCATTCGCTATTTTCCAGATCAATGCTATTACCCAACGACAGAGTCCATCCATCAAAATTCTTGGATTCGCCATCAATACTTCCATTGGCCAGCAGGCAGAAACCCATCAATTCGTCAGCACTCTTGAGAACGTAGTTTTTTTCCGCCCTAGCGCTTTCATACCAGCGAATGTCGGCCTTGACCAGTGAATAGGTATACTCCACATTACTGCCGGTTATACGAAGATAGTAGTCTGTTCCTCCCACTTGTGTTGCCGCAGGAGCAAATACGATTTGATATCCTGTCGGCGCGTTGAATGTGACCGGCACATCAGATACGCCTTTGGGGGGGTAGCCGCTTGCAGCATAGTAGTATTGGTTTCCGGCGGCATCGGTCAGCGTCTTTTTGTCTCTGTCATTGCCGAGTGTGACCACTACACCTTCGGGCTGATTATCCGGCTTAGTCAGCTTCAGCTCACTCGCCACCGCCATTGTCATTGTTGTGGAACTGCTCCCCAACTGCGGCGTTTTTTCAGCCTTGGTCGTGTCATATACCCAAACGGAAGAAGATGCCCCCAGTTCATACGCCACACGGCCCAGCTCGAACTCCTCCGCTGTACGTGCGCCGATGTCATCGGCAGTGCCTTTCTTATCAAAGGTAGAAGTCTCCGCCAAATAGAAGCAGTTGGTCACCGTGCCGCTGCCGCCCACGGCAGGCACGTTGATGCTATCAGCGTTGTAGTAATAGCTGCTGGACACCGTCGCATTGGTTTCGGCCATGCCCACCAGTCCGCCGACTGCGGCATTTTCATCGCTGCTATCCACCTTAGCCGTGGACATGCAGTTCTCCACCTTGCCGGACTTCAGCTCATTCACAAGCCGGCCTGTGCCACCGCTGATAGTTACATACTGGATGGTGGTTTTGTACCCGTTACCTTCCACTACACCGAACAGGTCGCCGTTCAGGCCAGAAACTTTATGGCAGTCTAATTTTTCCGTCGTCGTAGCGCCTCCACCAGCAAACGTGCCCTTGAACGGATGGCCTTCCACACCGATGGAAATCCATTGCACACCGCCCAGATCAATGTCCCTCGCCAGTGTGACGGTCTTACCGGAAAAATCATTCCCACCGTTCACCAGCGTTGCCAGATGCGCCAATTCCTCGGCGCTGCGGATGGTATACTTTGTAGCACTGCCATCGCCATACCAAGCAGAGACAAAATCATCCTTCGTGCCGTAGTACAAAGTGATGTCGGTTTCCTCTCCGGTAAATACATATTCCAGTGTGCCGTCGTCACCCAGCTTGGGCGTAGTTTCGGCCACAACTTCATCCGCGGAGGACTTGATATAAATAATGGGGTTATCGGTATAATCCTCCGTGGTCAATTTCAAAGTGATTTTCTCATCGGTGCCGGTATACTCGGTGCTCAGCGTTTCATTGCCGCTGCCGGCATTCTCGCCCTCGCCGGGTGCTTCAGTCGTTTCGCCCTCGCCGGGCTCGGAAGTCGCAGCGGGAATGACGATCTTCACATCATAAGCGGCATTTTTATTCCACTTCTCCAGTGTCACCGTGCGCTGGGCAACCACGGGGGTATCAGTGCCTTCGCCCTCCTGAGTATCGGCTTCATTGGAAGACGCGTTGACATCGTCCTCACCCTCGCCGGGGTTCTTGTCCTCATCACCGGGGTTGGTAGGCTGTTCATCCCCGCCGTGCTCGGTGTCCTTGTTTTCGTCGTCCTTGCCCTCGTTGTCCCCGCTGGGGTTAGCGTCAGCCGGGTTCGTATCGCCCTCGACGATGGCCGTACCGCTGCCGCCCACCACCTCCGTGGCAAAGGCCGCGGGGGTCACCAGCGTCAGCGTGAGCACCATGCTCATCAGCAGGCTCACGATGCGCCGGGACACTCTGCTTGTCCGTTTCTTCATGTGATCTGTCTCCTCTCGTTGTTGAACGTATCTATGTAAAAACTATTTAGTTACTGCTCTTCGGCATCACCACATACAATTTGCCTGTCTCCGGGTCTTCGTACACCGTGCCCTTCTGCTCGAAGCTGCTGGAGGACTGGATGTCCTGCTCCATCTCTTCCGCGTTGTCCAGCTCCTGCATCTGCTCCCGCTGGAGGATCTCCACGCGGGTCTTGCTCAGATCCACGTTCCAGTTCAGTATGACCGCCGCCATCAGCCCGCAGGCGAACACCAGCATCACGTCCGACAGGTTCGCCAGCCCGGACATGGCGTCCACCTCCTCCGTCACCCGGCGGCGGGAGGAAAACTTACCCTTCAACATCGCTCGTGACCTCCTCCAAAACTGCCTCCATCAGCGTTTCCAGCGACACCATGTCATCGTTGTACCACCGCTTGCGGATGTGGGAGATGACGCTGGCCACCGCCGCGCTGATGACGCCGGCGATGGTGGTGTCGAATGCCACGTTCATGGACTCCGACAGCGTCACCGTGTCGCCCTGTCCCAGCGCCACGATGCCGGGGCCCAGGGGTATCAGCGTGCCCAGCAGGCCGAACATGGGGCCCAGCTTGGCGATCATGTCGGTGACGGAGGTGGTGCGGGCGTTCCGCGCCTCCTCCGTGGCCAGCAGGCGCTCCGCCAGCGCCGTCAGGGTGTCCTTGGGCAGTCCCCGGCTCTCCGCCAGCTCCAGCAGGGCCTTCTTCTGCCGCCGCAGCAGACCGCTGTTTTCGATCAGCTCCGCGAGGCCGTCCGCGCCTGCGGTATGTACGTCACGCAGCAGCTGCGGTACGTCGCACTTGTGCTTGCGGCGCTCCGCGATGAACTCCACCACGATGTCGCCGATCTGCCAGACCGCCCCGGCCATCAGAATTATCAGTATAATGAGGCAGGGGATCATCAGCGCCTGGGCGATGGTATGCAGTATTTCACTCAAAGAGATCATGTGTGTTTGCTCCTATTCCTGTTTCTCGCCCCGCAGATGGGGCGTATTTTTCCCGTTACCTGCCCCGCAGGGGCGGGTAACATATTTGCTTTTGTATGTGGTTTTGGTCTTGCCGTTCAACAAAGAGAGGAGGTGGGAGGGGCGGCTTTTCCCCTCCCACCCTTATGGAAAGCTGACAGTCTCCGTTCAGACTGTCTCGGCTTGACAAGGGTTGGTGTCTTTTTCGGCGGCGGCTTTCTCGGCCTCGGCTGTCTCCCGCTCTGCGCGGCGCTTCACGGCCTTCTCGTGGGCCAACTGGCCCTGCC
>ENA-OURP01000251-OURP01000251.1-human-gut-metagenome-genome-assembly--contig:-NODE-251-length-17095-cov-3.51925_pt1 | contig 17095 bp, 18 predicted proteins | sample MGYA00242101_ERZ508991 | MGnify/ENA primary metagenome ERZ508991 (study PRJEB26280, sample SAMEA2338730) | human gut metagenome | biome: human gut; feature: human-associated habitat; material: faeces...
GCCAAATCTGCATGACCCACAGCGCGCCAAGGGACCCTTAGACCGTAGGTCTAAGTGGTTTTCTTTGGTAACTTTCTTTTTACAAAAAAAGAAAGTTACTCGTGCCGGGGCACGAAACACCCCAGCTTGCGCCCGCAGGCGCAACACCTGCTCGCCGCCGGGGCAGCGCCCCCCGCGCAAGCGCAAAAAAAGAGACGGCCCTCGCCGTCTCTTTTTGTATCTCATCAGTTGTCCGTGCGGTTCCGCCACTCCAGCTCCTGCTCCAGCTCGAATTTCAGCTTCTTGTTCTCCTCCACCAGCGTGTCGTAGTGGGTGCCCTGCACGTAGTACTTCACGAACGCAAACGTGGCCTCGTTGAACTCCTCCTCCGTGTACTCCGGCAGCAGGGAGCCGTTCTTCCGGCGCAGACCGGTGACCTCGATCACCACCAGCCGGCGGTGCTCCTCGGACAGCTGAAACAGCTTCAGCTGCTCGGGGATCTCCAGCTCCAGATCGCAGCGCTCGTTGACGATCTCCAGCAGACGGCGCTGCTCCGGCTTGGCGGACACGATGACGCCGTGCTCGGCAAACAGCCGCTTCAGATAGCTGGCGGAGACCTCCTCCCGGGTAATGGTGCCCTTGCCGATGCCGGTGAGCATGGTGTTGGACAGGTTCAGGCTCACATAGACCTCACTGCCGGTCTTCGGGTATTTCATGGACGTACCTCCTGATGTTCCGTTTTATTCGCCTCGCGGGCGTGGCTTCGTTCTGCGTATACCGTACCACATTCTATAAGAAATTGCAACTATTATATGATAAAAACACGGTATTTTTCTCAAAAATACATGGTTTTCATCATCCCAAATGTACCAAACATTTTATACGCGCCTCCTGCCGTCCCGGCAAACTTTCCCTATTCAAACGCCCCGCGATGTGATACAATGTTGCCATAGCACAGTGCGGGCAGGCACACCTGCCCGACACGATAAGGACAAGGGGGCTCTGCCATGAACATCCAGCGCGCCTATGTGGAGATCACCAACCTCTGCAACCTCCACTGCGACTTCTGCGCCGGCCACCACCGACCGCTGATGGCCATGCGTACCGACGACTTTGCGGTGGCGGCCAAAAAGCTGCGTGCCGTCACGCAGTATATCTACCTCCACGTTATGGGCGAGCCGCTGCTCCACCCGGAGCTGGGGAAAATTTTGGATACCTGCGCCCAGCTGGATTTCCGTGTCTGCATCACCACCAACGGCACGCTCCTGCCCAAAAAGTTGGATATCCTGCTTGCCTGCCCCGCCCTGCATAAGGTAGCCGTCTCTCTCCATTCCTTCGAGGGCAACCACCTGAACGTGCCCCTGGAGGACTACGTCACTGGCTGTCTCCGCAGCTGCCAGAAGCTGGCCGCCGCTGGGGTCAACTGCACCCTGCGCCTGTGGAACAGCGGCATGCCCCAGGCCCTGAACCCGGAGATCGAGCGCATCCTGGGCGAGCTCACCGGGCAGAATACCGCCCACCTCCCCGAGGATATGCTCCACAACCGCCGCCTGGCCCCCCGCATCTACATACAGAAGGACGAGCACTTCTACTGGCCCGGCGACGAGAACAACGACTGCCCCGACGACACCCAGTACTGCTACGGCCTGCGCCGCCAGCTGGGCGTGCTGTGCGACGGCACCGTGATCCCCTGCTGTCTGGACAGCGAGGGCCGGCTGGCCCTGGGCAACATTTTCCACCAGAGCCTGGACTACATTCTCAACACGCCCCGGGCCCAGCGCATCCGCCGCGGCTTTGACTGCCGTGAGCCCGCCGAGGCCCTCTGCCGCCGCTGCCACTACGCCTCCCGCTTTAATATACCTTTACCACAGAGCAACAAAAAGTAACGATCAGACAACAGCATTTGAAAATAAATGGCAAACAAGAGTAACAAAAACAGCAACCAAAGCTCCCATAAAATACCATTCCCGCTGGCCTCTCTGCCGGCAGTCCTGCTGCCCTGGTACGACCGGGAAAAGCGTTCTCTCCCTTGGCGAGATATCGTCACGCCTTACCGCACCTGGGTGTCGGAGATCATGCTCCAGCAGACGCGGGTACAGGCGGTGCTTCCCTATTTTGAGCGGTTTATCTCCGCCGCGCCGGACGTGCCCGCCCTGGCGGAGTTAGCGGAGGACCGTTTGCTCTCCCTGTGGCAGGGCTTGGGCTATTACAGCCGCGCCCGCAGCCTGCAGCGCTCCGCCCGTGTCATGGTGGACCAATACGGCGGCTGTCTCCCCGACACGTACAGCGATTTGATACAGCTCCCCGGAATCGGCGACTATACGGCGGGCGCGATACTCTCCATCGCCTTTAATAAAGCCGTTCCTGCCGTTGACGGCAACGTACTGCGTATCGCGGCGCGGCTGACCGCCTGCGGCGATAACGTCCTTGACCCGCGGACACGCCAGCACGTCCGCGATGCGCTGGCGGCCGTCATGCCCACCGACCGCCCCGGCGATTTTAACCAGGCCATGATGGACCTGGGTGCCGCAGTCTGCTTGCCAAAAAATCCCAACTGCGAAAGCTGTCCCGCCGCAAGCCTTTGTGCCGCAAAGGCTGCGGGGCTTCAGTCCCGGCTGCCGGTGCGGGAAAAAAATACCGCCAAGCCGGAAAAGGACCTGACGGTCTTTCTGCTGACCACCCCCGATGGCCGCACAGCCCTGCGCCGCCGCCCGGAAACGGGCCTGCTCTCCGGCCTGTGGGAGTTTCCCAACACCGCGGGTGAATTGACGGAAACCCTTGCGGCACAACAGCTTCGGGACTGGGGACTCACGCCGCTTTCCTGGGAGAAGCGCTTTTCGGACAGGCATATCTTTACCCATCTCCGCTGGAATATAACGGTATTTCGCTTAACCGTCGCTGGCGACGGTCCTCCGGATTGGGTCTGGGCATCTGATGACCGGGATCTCTACCCCATGCCCACCGCCTTCAAAAAGTTGGAAAACAAATAAAATCGTATGCAAATAAAGGAGAAACAGGGATGGCACAGTTGTATTTTAAGTTTGGCGCCATGGGCTCCAGTAAGACGGCCAACGCGCTGATGGCGCGGTTCAACTACGAGGAGCGCGGCCAGGAGACGCTGCTGGTAAAGCCCCGTCTGGACACCCGTGACGGCGACCATATGGTCTATTCCCGCATCGGCCTGAAGCACCCCTGCATCTACTTCGATGAGATGCGCGAAATGTCGGAAACCGAACTGCAGACCTATGCCTGCATTATCATCGACGAGGCCCAGTTCCTGACAAAAGATGAGGTCTATTATCTCGTCCACCTCGTCGATGACTGCAGCATCCCCGTCATCTGCTACGGTCTCCGCGCCGATTTCAAGGGCGATCTGTTCCCCGGCAGCTACCATCTGCTGGTGCTGGCGGACAAGCTGGAGGAGGTCAAAACCATCTGCTGGTGCGGCAAAAAAGCGGCCTTTAACGCCCGTTTCGACGAAAATGGCCATGTGGTAAAGGAGGGCGCACAGGTGGTGCTGGGTGCCAACGACAAGTATATCGGTCTGTGTCGTCGCCACTGGATGGCTGGCGACCTGGGTCCGGATTTTGACATCCACAAGATATGATCTGCACCTTATGTCCCCGTAACTGCGGGGCAGAGCGCACTGCGGAGCACGGCAGCGGATTCTGCGGTATGCCCGCCGGACTGTGGGTGGCACGGGCCATGCTGCACCGGTGGGAGGAGCCGCCCATCTCCGGCACAAATGGCGCAGGAACGGTGTTTTTCTCCGGCTGTACCCTGCGGTGCTGCTTCTGCCAGAATGGCAGTATTTCCGCCGGTGGTCAGGGAAAGGATATCTCCACGGCGCGGCTGCGGGAGATATTCGACGAGCTGATTTCCCGGGGCGCACACAACATCGAGCTGGTGACGCCCACACACTTTCTGCCGTGGATACTGCCGGCCCTGGAGCCAAAGCTTCCGGTACCGGTGGTGTACAACTGCGGTGGGTATGAAAAGGTCGATACGCTGCGGCAGCTGGAAGGAAAGGTAGACATATATCTACCGGACCTGAAATATGCCGACGGCGCGCTGGCTAAGGCACTCTCCGGGGCGGAGGACTACTTTCCCGCGGCCTGCGGAGCCATACGGGAGATGTTCCGTCAGGTGGGACGGCCGGTGTACGACGAGAACGGACTGATGAAACAGGGTGTGATCCTGCGGCACCTGGTACTGCCGGGGTATCTGAACAACACCCGGCAAGTGCTGGACTGGATCGCAGAGACCTTCGCGCCCGGTGACGTGGCGGTATCGCTGATGAGCCAGTATACGCCGCCGGCTGGCATGACGGGCCGACTGGCGCGGCGGGTGACGGCGGCGGAGTACCGGGCGGCAGTGACCTATATGCGGAACTGCGGCATTGAGGACGGCTTCGTGCAGGAACGGACCTCCGCCGAGGAGGCCTACACGCCGGCTTTTGACGGAACAGGCGTATAACAGCAAAAAAAGAAAGCCCTTCGGGCTTTCTTTTTTTTGCTGTTATCGGGCCTGGGCGCGGTCATAGGAGACCACCACGCGGCGGTTTGGCTCAGTGCCCACGGAGTAAGTGGTGACACCGGAGACATCCTGCAGGGCGGCGTGGATCACATGGCGCTCGTAGGCGTTCATGGGCTCCAGGGTCACACTGCGGCGGTACTTCTGTACCTTGGTCGCCACCTTGCGGGCCAGGCTCTCCAGACTCTGCTCACGGCGGGCACGGTAGTTCTCGGCATCCATCTGGACGCGAACACGCTTGCTGTCGCTGCCGGTGTTGATGGCATAGTTGGTCAGCTGCTGGATGGCATCCAGCGTCTCGCCGCGATGACCGATCAGCTGGCCCAGACGCTCGCCCACCAGAATGACCTTGTAGCGGCCCTTCTCCACCTCGTAGACCTTGACCTCGGCGGCGCTGTCCATGTGCTGGAGCAGACCGGAGACGAAGGCGATGATACGCTTGGCATTATCGTCATCACACTCGGGCAGATCGATGGCCGGGGCCACAGGGGCGGGACGCTCCTTCTTTTCGGGGCGGGGACGGTCGCTGCGGTCGGGACGGCTCTGACGGTCCTGACGGGGCTTGTCAGCCTTTGGCTCCGCCGGTTTAGCGGGGACGGCGGGCTTGGGCTCCGCTTTGGGGGCGGCAGGGGGCTCTGGGATGATCTTCACCTCGGCGGGGGCAGCAACGTCTGCCTCCTCGGGACCATAGGTGATACGGATACGGGCGGGGGTGGCGCCGATGCCCAGGAAACCGGTCTTGGCACGCTCCAGAATGGAGACAGACACGTCATCGCGGTCCATGCCCAGCTGCTCAAGGCCTTTACGCAGCGCCTCGTCCTCAGTCTTGCCCGTTACGTCGATATAACTCATAGACAAAACTCCTTATTCGTCGTAGTGTTCCTCGCGGTAGGCGCGGCCCCGTGCGTAGGGACGGTTGCCCACCTTACCGGCTTCCGTGGTGCTCTCGCCGGTCTTTTTCTTTTTGGGTTGGGGCTGGGGCTTCTTGCCTCCCTTGGACTGGGCCTGCTGCTCCAGCTGACGGTTGTAATTCTCGCGGGCAGCCTGCATTTTAGCGTAGCGGGCCTCGCGCTTCTGGCGCTCCTTGTCGGTCTCCTCACGGTCCAGCACCTTAGAGAAGTGCTTGTTCAGCACCTGCTCCTGAATGCAGGAGAACGCAGCGTTGGCGATCCAGTAGACGCACAGGGCGGCGGGAAGGATATAACCCATCCACACCGTCATCAGGGGCATCATGTAGAGCATCGCCTTGGAGGAGCCGTTCATGTTGCTGTTGCCGTTGGTCTTCATGGAGATGCGGGTCATCAGGAACTGCAGCGCGGCGGAGATCAGCGGCATGAGCATGATGCCGATGACGGGCCAGCCGCCGGAGGGGAACTGGCTGAACAGATCCTTAGGCACGGCGGACAGGTCCATGCTGAGGAAGGTGTAGTTCAGGTCGATAAGACCATCGAATTTGCCCTCGAAGCTGGACCAGTTATCGTGGATGAACTTGGCCAGATAGATCTGGTCATAAGCAGAGGCCTGACCACTGGCGCCGGACACATATCCCAGGGACACCGCCAGCTCGGTGATCTTGGCGATGACCTCATTAGACAGGGACATGAAGTAGCGCAGAGGTGTGCGGATGATGTAGTACAGGGCGATCAGTATGGGAAAGGGCAGGAAGGACCACAGGCACCCGGACATGGGGTTGACGCCCTCGCGGGCATAGAGGTCCGCGATCTCCTGCTGCTGCTTTTCTTTGTTATTGGCGTATTTCTTCTGGATCTCCTGCACCTTGCTGTTCATGCGGCCCATGCGGAGCATACTCTTCTTGCTCTTGAGCTGGAAGGGAAGCAGCACCAGCTTGACGATCAGGGTGAAGAGGATCAGAGCGACGCCGTAAGAGCCCGTCCAGGTATAGAACAGGCGGGTGAGCCACGCGAACGGCACACAGATGTAGTAGCCGAGTTGTGCGAACATAGGCTTTTATTCCTCCGTAGTTTTTTGAGGGGGTGAGTTCAGGGCACCGGATCATACCAGCCGCCCTTGTGATGGTGGAAGGGATGGCACCGCATAAGACGCTTGAAGGCCAGCCAGCCGCCCTTGGCCGCACCGTATTTCTCGACCGCCTCAAGGGCGTACTGCGAGCAGGTGGGGATATAGCGGCAGCGGGGCGGGAACAGGGGCGAGACGGCCCGGCGATAAAAGCGGATGGCGGAGAGAAGAAGTCTTTTCATACATCCTCCCGCAGCAATCCCAGCTCTGCAAGGCAGCGGAGGTATTGCTTTTCCAGCTTTTGATAGGGCAGCTCGGCGGCACGGACACGGCCCACCATGATAATATCCCAGCCGGGGAGCATATCGGCCCTGTGCAGGCGATAGAGCTCACGAAACCGGCGGCGGACACGGTTGCGGACCACGGCGTGGCCCAGCTTGGTGGAGACGGTGACGCCCAGGCGGCTCATGCCCTGTCTGTTCTTCAGGCAGTAGACCACCACGCCGCCGGAGACGGCAGACCGGCCCCTGCGGTAAATGCGGCGGAAGTCGCTGTTTTGCTTCACCGTTACTCTTGCGTCCATGTGTTCCCTCGCTATACTGGTTTTGCCTCGCCAGATACACCGATAGGGACGGGGATCTCGATCCTCCGTCCCTCAGGGCTTATCTGTATGTGCGATGCACCTTCCGTGACCTCAATGGGTCAGACGGGCACGACCCTTGGCACGACGACGGGCCAGAACCTTGCGGCCGTTGCGGGTGGCCATTCTCTTGCGGAAGCCGTGCTCCTTGGAGCGCTGACGCTTCTTGGGCTGATAGGTACGGAACATTGCATGACACCTCCATTTTTAAGATTATCCGGCGGGACAACAAGGCCCCGCGCTTACTCGACAGCGGTGAGATATTCACCGCCGCAGTAAACATTTCCACGCCTGTTGCACATCTGCGTGCAACCACGCGGAGTATATTATACAGATACATGGGGGCACTGTCAACAAAAATTTACCCACAAGCGCCCGTTTTTGCGGGAAAAACAGGGAAAAAGCCGGCAGTTTATATTTAGAATAGGTGTAGACTTCCGGCGTGTTTTCTGCTATAATGTAGTGGGATATTTTGCGGCGGTATACCCCCCGCCATTTTACCGCGGAGGAAAACAGACAGCCTCCGCCGAAAGGGGAGCTTTTGCTTGAATTCCATGAAAGACCTGTGGGACAGCGTGCTCAAATGGCTGAGCCATGAGCTGTCCGAAACCACCATCAACACCTGGTTCGACGAGGTAACGGTGGTAACGATGGAGGACTCGGCCTTCGTGCTCCATTGCAGCAATACCTTTAAAAAAAGCACCATCGAGGCCAGGTTCCTGCCCCATATCAAGGCGGCGCTGCGGGACCTGTTCTCCACGGACCTGGAGGTAAAAATTCTGGACGATCAGCAGCTGGCGGCTTACCACGGTGTGGCGCCGGACAGGCCGGGCGATCTGTCAGAGTCGGAGGCCTTCACCTTTGAGACGTATGTGGTGGGACCCCAGAACAAGCTGGCCTTTGCCGCCGCTAAGGCGGTGACCGAGAAGCCCGGAGAGAACTACAATCCGCTGTTTATCTACGGTGACAGCGGACTGGGCAAGACGCACCTGCTGTACGCTATCGCCAACGCCCTGCGTAAAAAGCGGCCAGAGGCACGGATCGTCTATGTGAAGGGCGACGACTTCACCAACGAACTGATCGCCTCCATCCGGGAAAACCGCAATGCGGAGTTCCGGGAAAAGTACCGGCAGACGGATATCCTGCTGATGGACGATATCCAATTCATCGCCGGCAAGATACAGACCCAGGAGGAGTTCTTTCACACCTTCAACACCCTGTATGAGTCCGGCCGGCAGATCGTGCTGACGTCGGACCGTCCCCCAAAAGAGATTACCCAGCTGGAGGACCGCCTGCGGACCCGGTTCGAGTGGGGCCTGATGGTGGATGTGGCGCCGCCGGACTTTGAAACACGGTTCGCCATCGTGCAGAATAAGGCTGCCATGCTGGGCGTGAAGCTGCCCAACGAGGTGACGGACTACATCGCGGAGAACATCACCTCCAACGTGCGGCAGATCGAGGGCACGCTGAATAAGATACTGGCCTATCGGGACCTGCTGGACGACCAGGTCAACGAAGAGACCGTCAGCCGGGCCATCCGTGATATGCTGAAGAAGAGCAACGACTTTGCCCCCACCCCTGCCATTATCGTGGGATACATATGCAGCTACTTCCACGTGGACGAGGAGACGCTGCGGGGACAGAGCCGCAGCCGAGATGTGGTGGCCGCGCGGCAGATCGCCATGTACCTCATCCGCCGTATGACCTCCATGAGCCTGAACGACATCGGCAAGGAGTTCGGCGACAGGGACCACTCCACTATTCTTCACTCTTTGGACAAGGTGGAGAGCACGATGCGCTCCGACCCCGCCTTTGCTGAAAAGGTGAAGGAGATCACCACCAACATCAACAGCAAAAAGTGAGAAATCGCAGGTGCTGGCGAGACAGAGCGAAAGGGGAGGGTTTTCCCCATTTCCTGTGTAATCCACGTGGAAAATCTGTGTAACATCCGCATCACACATGAAGCTGTGGGAAACCCGGCGTATTTTCCATAACGGTATGTCTATAAAAAAGCCGATAACAGCGCGGGATAAACATGGATGTCCACATAAAATTTCCCTACTAATAAGACTACTGAAATAAAAGATTAGTTTATGATTTGATTTAGAAAAATAGAACCGCTTTTTTGCATAGGGCTGATCTTTCAGACAGCGCAGGCGGCAATGACTTTCGGAAAGCGAGGAACGACGGATATGGTGAGATTTTCCTGTGAAAAGGCACTGGTACAACAGGCGGTGGCCGCGGTGTCCCGGGCGGTGGCGGCTAAAAGTTCCATCCCGGCGCTGGAGGGTATCCTGCTGGAGTGCGGCGAGGGACTGCGGCTGTCCGGCTATAATATGCAGACCGGCATACGCACCACGGTAGAGGCCGCAGTGTCCGAGGCAGGGCACATCGTGCTGAACGCCAGACTGTTCGGCGAGATGATCCGCCGCCTGCCGGATGATATGGTGACCTTTGAGGCAGACGACAAGCTCAACGTGAAGCTGAACTGCGGCGATGCCAGCTTCGAGCTTCCCGGCCTCAGCGCCGACGACTATCCGGAGCTGCCGGAGGTGGACGACCAGTTCTCCGTCACACTGGAGCAGCGGACGCTGAAGGCTATGATCAACCAGACCAGCTTTGCTGTTTCCGTCAACGAGGCCCGTCCCATCCACACCGGCGCCCTGTTTGAGATCAGCGACAAGGGACTGACCATGGTGGCGGTGGACGGCTTCCGTCTGGGAGCCGCTGGAGCACATCGACGGCGGGGCCTTCAAGTTCGTGGCCCCCGGCGCCGCCCTGAACGAAGTGGAGAAAATATGCGCCGACACCGACGACATGGTGACGGTGACCCAGGGCAAGCGCCATCTGATGTTCGAGGCCGGGGCTACCCAGCTGATATGCCGCCGGTTGGAGGGTGAATTCCTGGACTACAAGAATGCCATACCTACCACCAACCCCATCTGCATCGAGGTGGACAACAAGACGATGATCGAAAGCCTGGACCGCGTCAGCGTGGTCATCAGCGAGAAGCTGAAAAGTCCGGTACGCTGCCTGTTCAGCCAGGACCGGGTGTATATGTCCGCCCGGACCGGAAACGGCGAAGCCCGGGATATCTGCCCCGTCCGCGGCGACGGACAGGAGCTGGAGATCGGCTTCAACAACCGCTATCTCATGGACGCCCTGCGCTATGCCCCGGCAGACACGGTGAAAATGCAGCTGAACACCGGTATTTCGCCCTGTATTATCACGCCCGTAGATGACAGTGACAACTTTCTTTATATGGTGCTGCCGGTGCGCCTGAAGGCGCAATAAAGGCACATCTCTTGTGCCCTGCCATCGTTACACCTCCTCGACATACACCCGGTACGCCGTCGTTGGTTTGCCATCGGCAGAACGCAGGAGCTGCACCTTTATCGAACTGTGTGCGCGCTTTTTATTGAAGAAAAAAACGGCATATTATATCTATGAACGAGGTTCATTATTATGGAGACTATCACCATCACAACGGAATATATCAAATTGCAGGATCTGCTGAAGTTTGCCGCGGCGGTAGAGACCGGCGGCGAGGCCAAACTCGTCATCCAGGAGGGTGACGTGACGGTAAATGGCGAGGTGTGCACCATGCGTGGCAAGAAGATCCGGCCCGGCGACGTGGTGGCCTTCAACGGGCAGATGCTGACGGTGACGTATGAGAGTTGACGCCCTGCACCTGCAGGGCTGGCGGAACTACGGCACGCAGGCGCTGACGTTCGACCCCAGCTGCAACGTTATTTACGGAGAGAACGCCCAAGGAAAAACAAATCTGCTGGAGGCCATTGTATATCTTAGCTGTGGAAAAAGTCCCCGCGCCCACGGAGACAAGGAGCTGATCGGCTTTGATATGCAGGAGGCCGCGCTGTTGGGAGATATCTTTTCCCGGCAGCGGGAGTTTGTGACGGACATACGCCTCTTCCGCGGAAAGCGTCGGAAAATGACCGTTAACGGTGTGCCGGCCAAAAACAGCGCCGCCCTGTCCGACGTGCTGCATACGGTGTTTTTTGCGCCGGAGGATCTGTTTTTGATCCGGGCCGGTGCGGCGGAACGGCGGCGGTTCATGGACCTGTCGCTGTGCCAGCTGCGGCCGCGGTACGCCGAGGCGCTGAGCCAGTACAACCGGCTGTATGAGCATAAGACCCGCATCCTGCGGGACAGCGAGGACAAGCCGGAGCTTTTGGACCTGCTGCCGGAATTCAACGAAGGCCTGTGCCGCAGCGGCGCAGTGCTGATAGGCTATCGGGCGCGGTTCTGTGCGGCGCTGGCGGAATATGCCCGACAGGCACACTATGAGTGCAGCGGCGAGAGGGAGGAGCTGACCCTGACGTACCAGACCGTCAGGACCGTCGCCGACCCGCTGGGAAGCCAGGCAGATATCTACGCGGCGCTGGCGGCACATATGGAGAGCCATCAGGCGGCGGAGCGTGCGTCGAAGCTGTGTCTCTCCGGCGCCCACAAGGACGATATCGAGGTGCTGGTCAACGAGCGCAGCGCGCGGCAGTTCTGCTCGCAGGGGCAGGTACGCACGGCGGCACTGAGCCTGAAGCTGGCGGAGCGCGAGATACACAAAAACGCCATGGGGGAGTATCCGGTAATGCTGTTGGACGATGTGCTCAGCGAGTTGGACCCCCGGCGGCAGGAATACGTACTGAATCGCATCAGCGGCGGACAGGTGTTTATCACCTGCTGCGAAAACGACCGGCTGGACACGCTGCTCAGCGGCAGGGTGTTCCATGTGCGGGGCGGGGAGGTACTGTGATGGCGTATCTGCACATCGGTATGAACGTGATGGTGGAGGATAGGCGGGTCATCGGTATCTTTGACCTGGATAACACCTCTACCTCAAAAAAAACGAGAGAGTTTTTACAGGGAGCCGAGCAGGAGGGCGTGGTACAGAGCGCCTGCGAGGACATACCGCGGTCCTTCGTGGTGTGTGATCATCCCTATCACCGGCAGATCGTGTATCTGTCGCAGATCAATTCCCGGACGCTGGGCAAGCGGGTCCAAGGAAAAGGAGAGTAGTACATGGCAGAACTGGAAAAGACCGTGGTGGATACGGAATACAACGCATCAGAAATACAGGTACTGGAGGGGCTGGAGGCTGTGCGGAAGCGGCCGGGTATGTATATCGGCTCCACCAGCGCCAGCGGTCTGCACCACCTGGTATATGAGATCGTGGACAACGCCATCGACGAGGCGCTGGCCGGCTACTGCACGGACATTACCGTGACCATCAACGATGGTGACACCATCACCGTCACCGATAACGGCCGTGGTATCCCCGTGGATATCCAGGCCCAGACGGGCCGGCCCGCCCTGGAGGTGGTGTTCACCGTGCTGCACGCCGGCGGCAAGTTCGGCGGCGGAGGCTATAAGGTCTCCGGCGGCCTGCACGGCGTGGGCGCGTCCGTGGTGAACGCTCTGAGCGAGTGGCTGACGGTGCAGGTACACAAGGACGGCAAAATCTATGAGATGAAATTCTCCCGGGGCAATATCACCCAGGAGATGAAGATCATCGGCGAGACGGACCATACCGGCACCACCGTGACCTTTAAGCCGGACCCGGAGATGTTCGACACGTTGGAGTATGACTACGAGACGCTGCACACCCGTATGCGGGAGCAGGCGTTCCTGAACGCTGGTCTGCGGATCACTATCAGCGACGCCCGGCCGGGCAGAGAGAAGTCCGAGGCCATGTGCTATGAGGGCGGCATCCGGGAGTTCGTTACCTACATCAACCGGAACAAGACCCCGCTCCATGAGGAGGTCATCTATCTCTCCGGCGCCAAGGGCGACAGCACGGCGGAGATCGCCATCCAGTATAACGACGGCTACAACGAGACGCTGGTGTCCTTCGCCAACGATATCCATACGCCGGAAGGCGGCATGCACGAGACGGGCTTCAAGGCGGCCTTGACCCGCGTACTGAATGCCTACGGCCTGAAATACGGCATGATCAAGGAGGGAGACAAGGTCTCCGGCGAGGACGTGCGCGAGGGCATCACGGCGGTGATATCCGTGAAGCTGACGGAGGCCCAGTTTGAGGGCCAGACCAAGGCCAAGCTGGGCAACGCCCACATCCGCACGCTGGTGGACAGCATCGTGTCCGACCAGCTGGCGGTGTATCTGGAGGAGCATCCCGTAGTGGCCCGCACCATTCTGGATAAGGCCATGACCGCCAACCGCGCCCGCGAGGCGGCGCGGAAGGCGCGGGAGTCCATCCGGCGCAAGACGGTGCTGGGCGGCGCGGCCATGCCGGACAAGCTGCGGGACTGCAACGAGAACAACCCCGAGCTGACAGAGCTGTACATCGTGGAGGGCGACTCCGCAGGCGGCTCCGCCACGGCGGGACGGGACAGCCGGTTCCAGGCCATCCTGCCGCTGTGGGGCAAGATGCTCAACGTGGAGAAGGCCCGGGTGGACAAGGTCTACGGCAACGACAAGCTCCAGCCCGTCATCATCGCGCTGGGCGCCGGTATCGGCGAGGAGTTCGACGAGAACAAGCTGCGCTATCACAAGATCATCATCATGGCCGATGCCGATGTGGACGGCGCACATATCCGGACGCTGCTGCTGACGTTTTTCTTCCGGTATATGCGGCCGCTTATCGAGCAGGGGTATGTCTATTCCGCCGTGCCGCCCCTTTACAAGCTGACCCGTGGCAAGCAGCAGCGGGTGGCGTACTCCGACGAGGAGCGTGACCGGGTGTCCAGCGAGATGCGGAACGGCGACCCCAACGTGAAAATCGGCATCAGCCGGTTCAAGGGTCTGGGCGAGATGGACGCCCACGAGCTGTGGGAGACGACTATGGACCCCAACACCCGGACGCTGCGGCGCATTACGCTGGACGACGCGGTGAAGGCGGACGCCACGTTTACCGTCCTCATGGGCGAGAAGGTGGAGCCGCGTAAGGAGTTCATCGAGCAGCGCGCCAAATACGCGGTAAATCTGGATTATTAAGGAGGTCGTGTCAGTATGAGCAAAAAGCCCCAATACGACCCGGAGGAAATTCGCTATCCCGATCAGCACATTGTGGAATCCCCCCTTGTGCCGGAGATGGAGAACTCCTATATCGAATACGCCATGTCCGTTATCGTAGGCCGCGCCCTGCCCGATGTGCGGGACGGCCTGAAGCCCGTGCACCGGCGTATCCTGTACGCCATGTACGAGGATAACCTGACCAGCGACAAGCCCTTCAAGAAATCCGCCACCTGCGTGGGCGATGTGCTGGGCCGGTATCACCCTCACGGCGACGCCTCCGTGTACGACGCGCTGGTGCGTCTGGCGCAGGATTTCTCCATGCGCTATATGCTGGTGGACGGCCACGGCAACTTCGGCTCCGTGGATGGCGACCCCCCTGCCGCCTACCGTTACACCGAAGCCCGTCTCAGCAAGATCTCCAACGAGATGCTCCGCGACATCGAAAAGGACACGGTGGACTGGGACCCCAACTTCGATGAGAGCCGCAAGGAGCCCCGTGTGCTGCCCTGCCGGTTCCCCAATCTGCTGGTGAACGGCTCCAGCGGCAGCCAGGGCATCGCGGTCGGCATGGCCACCAACATCCCGCCCCACAACCTGCGGGAGGTCATCGGCGCGTGCATCTGCGTGCTGGATAACCCGGACGCCACCCTCAGCGACCTGATGGAGCATGTGAAGGGACCCGACTTCCCTACCCGCGGCATCATCATGGGCCGCAGCGGAATCCGCGCCGCCTACGCCACGGGCCGGGGCAGGCTCATGGTCCGTGCCCGGCATGAGTTTGAGGAGTTCAACAACGGCCGCACCCGTATCATCATCACGGAGCTGCCCTATCAGGTGAACAAGCGGATGCTCATCAAGGCCATCGCCGACCAGGTAGAGGACAAGCGGCTGGAGGGGATCTCCGACATCCGGGACGAGTCCGACCGCAACGGTATGCGTATCGTGATCGAGCTGAAGCGCGATGCCAATCCCCAAGTGGTGCTGAACCGCCTGTTTGCCCAGACCCAGCTGCAGACCACCTTTGCCATCAATATGCTGGCGCTTGTGGAAAACCAGCGGCAGCCGAAAATACTGTCCCTGCGGCACATCATCGACGAGTACCTGAAATTCCAGGAGGAGATCATCATCCGCCGGACCCGCTTCGACCTGAAAAAGGCACAGGAGCGCGCCCACCTGCTGGAGGGCCTGCTGATCGCCCAGGACAACATCGACGAGGTCATCAAGATCATCCGCAGCAGCTACGACAACGCCAAGGAGAACCTGATGCAGCGCTTCGGGCTGGACGACGTGCAGGCCCAGGCCATTCTGGATATGCGCCTGAAGGCGCTGCAGGGTCTTGACCGGGAGAAGCTCCAGACCGAGTACAAGGAGCTGGAGGAGAAGATCGCCTACTTCCTGCGTATCCTCAGCGACGAGGGACTGGTGAAGTCCATCCTCAAGGAGGAGCTGACCGCCATTGCCGACAAGTTCGGCGACGACCGCAAGACCGAGATCCAGGATGTGGAGGACGAGCTGGACATCGAGGACCTGATCGAGGAGGAGCAGTGCGTCTTCACCCTGACGGAGAACGGCTACATCAAGCGCACGCCGGTCAGCGAATACGCCGCTCAGAGTAAAGGCGGCATGGGCAAGAAGGGCATCACCACCCGTGAGGAGGACACGGTGGTGGACGTGTTCACCGCGTCTACCCACGACTATATTCTGTTCTTTACCGACACCGGCAAGGTCTACCGCAAGAAGGGCTATCAGATCCCGGAAAGCGGCAAGGCCGCCAAGGGTGTGAACATCGTCAACATCATTCAGGTGGAGACGGGCGAGCGCGTACAGGCCATGCTCCACTTCCGCGAGACGGGAGACGAGGAGCTGTACCTGTTCATGACCACCCGGAACGGCACGGTGAAGCGTCTGGAGGTCAGCGCCCTGAAGAACCTGCGGAACAACGGCATCCGCGCCCTGACGCTGGACGAGGGCGACCAGCTGATCTCCGTGACGGAGACCCGGGGGCATGACCGTATGCTTATCGCCACCCACGACGGGCAGGCGGTGTGCTTCGACGAGACGGATGTGCGCGCCATGGGACGTACCGCCGTGGGTGTCCGGGGCATCCGGCTGCGGGAGGGCGACTACGTCATCGGCGCTGCCCGCGTCGACGAGGGTAAGACCGTCCTCTCCATCACCGAGAACGGCTACGGCAAGCGGACGCCTATTGAGGAGTACCGCATTACCAACCGCGGCGGCATGGGTATCCGCAACTATATGGTCACGGACAAGACCGGCCCGGTGGTGGGCATGAAGGTGGTGGATGGCACTGAGGACCTGCTGCTGGTAACGGCGGCGGGCATCCTGATCCGCACACCTGTGGAAAATATCCGCGTAGCGGGACGTGCCACCCAGGGCGTCATCGTCATGCGCTTCAAGGAGGAGGGCGACCGGGTCATCTCGCTGGCTCTGGCCGATCCCGAGGAGAAGGAGCAGCCAGCGCCGGAGGAGGCCCCGCTGTGAACGGCTCCGTGCTGGACATCATCGCGCGGATAGAGACGCCCTTTGCGGAGAAGTTCGGCGTGCCGCGGCAGAGCGGCATTGCCGACAGCCCCGGACGCATCGTGTTCGAAAAGCCCTTCCGGGACGTGGATGCGGTGCGGGGCCTGGAGGGCTTTTCACACATCTGGCTCATCTGGCAGTTTGACCGGGCGCAGCGGCAGAGCTGGTCGCCTACGGTGCGTCCGCCCCGGCTGGGCGGCAACGAGCGCGTGGGCGTGTTCGCCACCCGTTCGCCCTTCCGGCCTAACGGCCTGGGGCTCTCCGCCGTGGAGCTGGAGCGTGTGGCCTTGGACGAGCCGGAGGGTCCGGTGCTGTATGTCCGCGGCGCGGATATGGTCAGCGGAACGCCCATCGTAGACATCAAACCCTATCTGGCCTACGCGGACAGCTATCCCGACGCCGCCGGCGGCTTTACCGGCGGCGATGCCG
>ENA-OURP01000265-OURP01000265.1-human-gut-metagenome-genome-assembly--contig:-NODE-265-length-16405-cov-5.43872_pt1 | contig 16405 bp, 9 predicted proteins | sample MGYA00242101_ERZ508991 | MGnify/ENA primary metagenome ERZ508991 (study PRJEB26280, sample SAMEA2338730) | human gut metagenome | biome: human gut; feature: human-associated habitat; material: faeces...
GACCTCCCGCCGGTAAACATAACATACCCGAAGCGTCCCAAAAGAGATATAAGAGTCCTCACCGCCGAGGAGCAGAAAAGGCTGGTTGAATATTTGACAGTTGATATCGACAACTGCAAATTCGGGGTCATACTCGCTATGTATACCGGACTTAGGATCGGCGAAATATGTGCGCTGAAATGGGGTGAAATATCAATAGAAAACGGTGTGATACATATATGTCATACCATGCAGCGACTTCAAAAAGCCGATTCAGACATCGGAAATAAAACAGAGGTTCTGATAAGTTCTCCGAAAAGCGACTCTTCCGACAGATGGATACCAATGACTGATAATGTGCGTGAATTGTGCACAGCAATGAGAATAGGATCGCCGGAGGCATATGTCTTGACCGGGAGCAGCATGCATTTTATGGAACCCAGAAATTTGCAGTATCGGTTCTCAAAGTACACAAGGGATTGCGGAATAAGCGGGGTCACGTTTCACACATTACGTCACACTTTTGCGACACGATGTGTTGAAGTTGGCTTTGAAATAAAATCATTGAGTGAAATTCTCGGCCACTCAGATGTTAAAATAACGCTCAACAGGTATGTTCACTCCTCATCGAAGATGAAAAAAGAGAATATGGACAAACTTTCAACAATCGGCTTCTAAAATCGAATCAAAGCTTTATTTGATGAGATAACTCTACGAAAACTGACAAGTATTGTGTATAAAACGGGTGTTCTCATTCGTTTTTTATATTTTTTATGAGCTGTTTGACAGCTATGATGCCACTCGGGTGTCATATAGGAGATTTGTGGGGAAAACAGGAAGAGAGGAGACCGGGAATACTGAAAAGCGGGGGCTTTTCGGTATGTGGTTGCTATGGAAACGGGAAACGCACAGTATTTATCGAACATAGAGGAAACCTATGATTTCAAAATCTTAAAAGGAACCGACCCTGAGATTGTAAAGGTCTCGGGAGGCAAAGCATATTTGTTTTTTAAACGAGCCTTCGACATAGTATTTGCTATTGTTGTAGGTCTCGTTTTATTATTTTTATTTATGCCAATAATTGCGATTGCAATAAAGCTTGATTCAAAAGGTCCGGTGTTATTTAAGCAAGAACGCCTCGGAAAAGACGAAAAGCCGTTTATGATGTACAAATTCCGTTCAATGTATATCGACGCTGAAAAAGACGGACCGCAGTGGGCGATAGCGAGCGACCAAAGAGCTACACGCGTAGGAAGATTCCTGAGAAAGACGCGTATAGATGAGTTGCCGCAGATGTGGAACATACTTGTGGGTGATATGAGTTTGGTCGGACCGCGTCCGGAGAGAGAGTTTTTTTACTTGGAGTTTGAACGCGATATCCCCAATTTTCGGGATCGTCTTGCGGTTAAGCCCGGGCTGACCGGACTTGCACAGGTAAATGGCGGATATGAGCTCGACCCACAGTCAAAGCTTGATTATGATATCGAGTATATGGGGTCGCGTTCGATACTGCTTGATATAAAATGCATATTAAAAACAGTGAAACTCGTGTTTACACATGATGGCGCGAGATAGAAATAGAAATTGGAGGATAGATCGCGAATATGGTGAAAACTAAAACTCCGTCCGGTGTGACGGACAATAACGAGATAACATTATGGAGCGTGGCACGGTTGCTGCTGGGCAAGTTTTATTGGCTGCTCATTTCCGGCTTTGCCTGTGCGCTCATAGTTTGGCTAATTACGACATTTCTTATTGCTCCGACATATGAGTCGAGGGTGAGCTTCTATGTATATAACAATGCCGACAAATCAAATCATGCGAGCACGATAAACAACAGTGATCTTCAGGCCGCAGAGAGTCTTGCAACGACATATTCCAAGATACTTGAAAGCAACTCGGTGCTCGACGCGGTGCTAAAGGATCTCGGAGACAAATCGGACTTGAGCAGAAAAGATCTCAGTGAGATGATTGATGTTTCAGTCGTTTCCGATACGCAGCTGCTCGAGGTTGTTATCAAATCCAACAGCGCGGAATTTGCCTGCGATGTAGGAAAATCATTTGCAAATGTTGCGCCGACCGAAATAGTCAGAATAACCAAGGCGGGCGGAGTTGAAGTTGTTGACCGCCCGGAGGTCGCAACGGAAAAATCATCTCCGAGAACCGTCTTTGATACCGCAATAGGTTTTCTCATCGGCGTCGTCGGAATGGCGGTCGCGCTTATACTTAAGATGCTTTCGGATACAACGATATATCTGCCGGAGGATATAGAAAATATATCCGGCGTAACTGTTTTGGGTCAGATACCCGAGATAGACGTGTCCGGTGATGAACATACTTATTGGAAACTTACGAAAGGAGGGGTGATACGCTGTGAAAATAAGAAAGATAAAGATGATAAATCGAAAAAAAACGACGACTGATACTGTTTCAGTCAACAGGAAAAGGCTCATAAACAACGATAGCCCCTTTGCAATAAAAGAGGCATATGTAAAGCTTCGAACCAGCCTGATGTTCTGCATGAAGGCCGACAAAGAAGGTCCGTGCAAGGTCTTTGCGATAACGAGCGCAAATCCCTCGGAGGGAAAAAGCCTTACGGCTGCCAATATTGCGATAAGCTATGCGATGCTCGGCAAAAAGACGCTGCTCATCGACGCAGATATGCGTAAGCCGACTCAGCGCAGACTTTGGAAAGTTGATATATCAACGGGGCTTTGCGATTTCCTTGCTGGTATGGGTCCGCTTGAACTTGTAAAGGTAGAAAATCTGCCATTGTCGATAGTGTGCACCGGCACGATACCGCCCAATCCATCTGAACTTCTTGCTTCGGATATAATGAAGCAGTTTATCAAGCGCTGCACCAAGACTTATGATTACATAATTATTGACACTCCGCCTATAAATACGGTTGCGGATGCGCAGATAATCTCAACATTCGTGGACGGCGTTGTGGTTGTTGCAAAGTCGGGCTCGACCACAACCGATGAATTGAGCATGGCTCTTGAAGCGGTTGATCGCGCAGGCGGAAACCTGTGCGGAGTGGTAGTCAACGATATGAATATGAAATCGCTTAAATACTCCTATAAATACAGATACAGCGATAAGTACGGTTACAAGTACGGCTATAAGTACGGGTATAAATACGGACACAAGTACGGCTACAAATATTCATACAGTGACGGTACAAATAGCACGAATTGAGTGATATTGCAATGGATTTTACATTTGATTATCATTCCCATATACTTCCCGGGTGCGATCATGGAAGCGACGGAATAAAAACATCGCTAAAACAGATAGAAATGGCTAAAAGCGTGGGAATAAAAACCATATGCGCGACCCCACATTTTTATCCGCACAAGGAGAGTGTGGAATCATTTCTTGCGAGGCGGCAAAGAACCTACGAAGCCTTGAAAGCAAATCTGCCGGAGGGTGCGCCGGAGATAATTCTCGGTGCGGAAGTGCTGATCTGCGACGGAATGGATCAGCTCGACGGACTTGATCGCCTGTGCCGTCAGGGGACAAAAGAACTGCTGCTTGAGCTTCCGTTCTATAGATGGCCGGAATCGGTATGGGAGACAGTCGACTGTCTCAACGACCGTGATGATATACGGATAGTCATCGCCCATGCCGACAGATACCCGTCGGAAGATATAGAAAGGCTGATAGGCGAGGGGATTCCGCTGCAGCTGAATGTCGAATGCTTCAAGAATCCTCTGCGGCGAAAATGGTATATATCCTGGATAAAAAAAGGATATGTTAAATATCTCGGCAGCGATATGCATATGCTCGAAACGGGATATAAGGATTGGGTAAAATGCAGAAAGATTTTGGAGAAAAAGGCTAAATGAAAGTGAATGAACAATCCGGAGTAGAACAGAAGCAACCGCTTGTCTCTGTTATTATGCCTGCGTATAACGCCGAAGAGTACATATCGGAAGCGGTGCAGTCGGTGATGGCGCAGACATATACAAATTGGGAGCTTCTGATTTTGGACGACTGTTCAACGGACAGCACAGCAGACAAAGCAAGGTGCTTTTCGGACCTTGACCCGAGAATAACTCTATACAGCAACCCTAAAAATATCGGTGTTGCTCTGACTCGCAACAAAGGGATGGCTCTTGCAAAAGGCAGTTGGGTAGCGTTGCTTGACAGCGACGATATTTGGCATAAAGACAAGCTTGAAAAACAGCTTGTCGCAGCGGAAAATACGGGCGCAGATATTATATATTGCTCATACTCTTTGATGGATAAAAACGGAGAGCATTTGTCGGATTTTATTGTTCCGGAGAGAACATCATATGATGATATGCTTAGAAAAAATGTAATAGGATGCTCTACTGTATTTATGCGCAGCCCTATCCTGATTCATCATCACTTTTCTACAGAGCATTATCATGAAGACTATGTTCTTTGGCTTGAACTCTTAAAATCGGGGTATATAGCTGCTGCAAGCACAGACGTACTTGTTGATTACCGCATTGTAGATGGTTCCCGCTCAAACGATAAATTGAAATCCGCAAGAAACAGGTGGCTGATTTACCGAGAAATAGAAAAATTATCCTTAGGAAAGTCTGTAAGGGTTTTTGCGGCGTATGCTTTTAACGGATTTATAAAACATAAGAGGCTGTGAAAAATGAATGACTTGATACAGCTTAATGAACTCAGCGAGCACCAAAAAGTACTTCTTTCTATGCTGAAAGACTTTGATGCCGTGTGCAGAAAACATAATATTCAGTACATGCTTTTTGCGGGCACTGCATTGGGGGCAGTCAGGCATCGCGGCTTTATTCCGTGGGATGACGATGCGGATGTTATTATGCTGCGCTCGGAATATGAGAGGTTTTTTGAATGTGCCGCGAAAGATTTTGATACCGGGAAGTACTTTGTTCAGCGGGAGTTCAGCCCACATTGGCCAATGCAGTTCTCAAAGCTGCGGCTCAATAATACGGCGTGCATAGAGAAATATCATCCGAAAGACCCCGAAATTCATCAGGGCGTATATATAGACATTTTTCCGTGTGACAACCTGGCGAATAACAAAACAGTCAGAAAGCTTCAGTTTTTGGCTTCAAAAATAGTAATTGCAAAGGCGCTGTATGCCCGCGGATACGAGACTGACAGCATTGCGAAAAAATGTTTTATGCAATTTTGCCGCCTGCTTCCGCTTGAGCCGTTCAGGCGATTCTGTGTGCGAAGTAAAGACAGCGGCTCTGATATGGTACATTCGTTTTTTGCGGCAAGCAAAAAATATGAAAAAAGCGTTTTCCCGCGAGAATGGTTTGAAAAAACAGTGCGGGTACCATTTGCGGATACTCAATTTCCCGTGTCGAGTCACTACGAAGAACTGCTGACCGAGCTTTACGGCGATTATCTGAGAATACCGACGCCCGAGGAAAGAAAGCGCAAGGAGCACGCCGCAATCATAGACACCGAGCGCTCTTACAAGGAGTATCTTGACGAACAGCAAAAAATGAAAATAGATGTATACACAAGAAGCATCAGATAGCCAAATGAATTGAGGAAAAATATGGAACAGAAAACAAAATCGGTCAATAAAAAGAAGCTGATAGCAGTTCTGGCAGTGTCTATCGCCGCTGTTGTTGCCATTGTGGTTGTTGCGGTGGTTATGATCAAAAACAGAGAAGCTCCGGATGACACTTCCGTGGCTGCAATATCAACGCCGGTTGGTAACTTCACTCTTCCGTCGGAGATTGTGCAGAAGATAGATATTGAGGAAACCACCGACAATAATGTCTACCGTGCGGGGTTCTACGGAACCGTCGGGAACAGCCGTGTTCTCCTGTTTGAGCTTATCGTCGGCGGGAGCAAAGGGGATTATCTCCTGGGCAGCGCACCGGACAAGCATGGAAAAATGCTTGATGTGCGGCTGAATATCAGCGAGATAAAGGCCGATCCGTCGTGGTCAGATGAGGATGTCGAACAGCTTAATCTCATGCAGTCGTGCGTAAACGATATAATCGACCAGCTCAATAACATGAAAGGCTTTGAGAGAACGCAATGAAAAGCAGCATGAGCAAAAAAATAAAACGAAAAATAGGCGCTTTGATTTATTACACATTTGCCCAAAAGCTTCCTCCGTCGTATAGCGGCGCAAAGCTCGGACAGACGGCATGGCGCAGATTTTGCGGAAAGCTCATGCTTGAAAACTGCGGCGTTGGGGTGAACATAGAGAAAGACGCGGTCTTTTCTCAAAAGGTCACGCTCGGCGATTATTCGGGCATAGGCATCAACGCAAAGATATACGGCGAATGTCATATAGGCAGCTTTGTTATGATGGGCACGGACGTTACCGTTATTACGAGAAACCACAGGTTTGACAGAACGGATGTACCGATGATGAAGCAAGGCTTCGAGGACGAAAAGCCGGTTTATATCGGAGACGATGTATGGATAGGCGACCGCGTTATAATTTTGCCGGGCGTGCATATCGGAAACGGGTGCATTATCGCGGCCGGCAGCGTTGTGACGAAGGATGTGGTACCTTATACTGTCGTGGGCGGAGTTCCGGCGCATTTCATAAAAGAGCGTTTCTCCGAAGAGCAACTTACAAAGCATGAAAACAGTCAATGTCAATGATTCCGAAACTTATGATTATGCAGAAAGCGGTGACAACGGTGCGGGATAGAATACCATTGATGCTTTTGCTGGCAGCAGGTACGGCATTCACCTCGGTATGGCTTATTGTTCTGCGAAAGCGACTTAAAATGGCATGGTATGCGGCAATACCGCTCGCGATATTTCACACGATCTACGGAGTGTTCACGGTAACGGCGTTTGCCTTTCTCGAGAACGGGTTCAATAAAGAGACTTTTGGCAATATGAGTCTGTTCGGCGGAGTGTTTTTCATGCCGTTGGCATACTGGCTGGGCGCAAAAATCTCGAAGCGCCCGATGTGTGAAGTGTTCGACGTTTTTACTCCCTGTATGATTTTCACTGTCATGTGCGCGCGAGTAAACTGCGTTATTTCCGGATGTTGCCTCGGACTTCCGATTCCGGGCCTTGACGGAACACGATTCCCGACGAGGGAGGCGGAACTGATTTTTTATGTCGTTCTGCTTGCGATTATCTGCCCGCGCATAGTAAAAGGCAAAACGGGCGGAAAGGCCTACCCCGTTTATATGATGAGCTACGGAATATTCCGTTTTATCATCGAGTTTTTCCGCCAAGCGCAAACGGACACTCTTTTCCATTTGTCGCATATGTGGGCAACCTTATCCTTAATAATCGGCATGAGTATTTATGTCGAATTGAATATAAAGGGCAAGAAGTATAAAAAAGAAAGGAAGAAGACGCGAAAATGAAAGGAAGAATTACCAAAAGATTTGTGTCGCTGCTCCTTGTGGCGCTCACAATAATGGCTTTTCTGCCGACTGTAACTCTGCCGTCTAACGCGGCAACATCCGGCACGGTTACCGGACTAAGCGATGAAAATATCGGCTTGAGCTTCACAGGTAGTGCGGACAATGCGTGGAGCGCAACCGGCACAACAATCGCTGGTTCAGTTGTCTCTGTCGGAGGAACATGTAGTGACACCAGCTACAACTCCACACTGACTATCAAAAACAACAAAAAAGCAAAAGCCACACTGTCGTTTAATTATGCCATTGAGCAGAACAGCGGTACGATTAAAGTGGACGAAACGGCAGTCACCGCAAACGGCAGCTTTAATAAAGAGCTTACCGTTGGCGAAAGCATCAAGGTTTATATCGGATCTGGCAGCACCACAGCTACGAAAATTACTATGACCAATGTGGCGCTGGTTTCTGATGTGGCCGCGACCACGACCTTTGCGCCTGCCGAAAACGGTACCTATACAGTGGATGGTACGGTTGTCACAGAGGAATACAGCAACAAACAAAGTTCCATGACAGCTTATCAGGTAGTCGCGACCCCGGCAGAGGGATATCAGTTCCTTGGCTGGTATAACCTGACCACTGGCAAGTGCATAGCAACTGCCGCAAGCACTGCTCTGAATATTGAAAGCGACTGCACAATCACAGCAAAATTTGCAATCAAAACCGCTGCGCTTTTTGAGACTGGCGGTCAGCGTTTTGCAGATCTGAACGAGGCGGTTACTTACGCACAGAAAAACGGTCAGACCAAGATTACCTTGGTTACCGATGGTTCTATCAGCGGAAACTATACCATTCCGTCGGGCATTACTCTGTTGATTCCCTTTGATGCAGCAGGAACGCTATATACAGATTCTCCTGCGGCAATCCGCACAACACCGGCGTCTAAGGCGTTCCGGACGCTGACGATGAGCGAAGGTACTTCCATCACCGTCAACGGTGCCATCAGCCTGGGCGGCAGATATTTTGCAGCTGGCGGCGGTCAGCAGGGTCGTCCTGTGGGCGATTATGGCTATATTAAAATGGCGGATAACAGCTCTATCACGGTGAAGAACGGCGGAAATCTCTATGCATGGGGCTTTATCTCCGGCAGCGGTTCTGTGCTGGCTGAATCCGGCGCAACCGTATATGAGTTCTATCAAATCGCAGACTTCCGCGGTGGTAGCGCCTCCTCTAACATGGGTAACAAGGTTTTCCCCTTCTCCCAGTATTTCGTTCAGAACATTGAAGTTCCCTTGACTCTTAATGCAGGCGCCAACGAGAAGGTTTTCAGCGGCGTTTATGCAATGAGTACCACATATACCACCTCCATCAATTTTATTGGCAACAACGGCATGTTCAAAGTAGCCTCCGGCAGCTTCACCAAAGATTACGATGAAAAGACGGATCGTCTTGTATTCACAGTAAACGGCGAAGCGGCATTGAACACGTTGTCGCTAAAGCTTGCAGGCATGAGCGTTAACTCTGCAAGCTACGTATTGCCAATCACCAACAACATTACTATCAATATCCAGTCCGGAAATGTGACGATCAATCAGGATACCGCACTGTTGGCAGGTGTCGAAGTGAGCATTGCTGAGGGTGCTGACTTGACGGTCTCCAATGGTAAGAATGTCTACGTTTATGACGGCGACGAATGGAACTCCGATAACTTTGTCTGGGGTCCTTGCAAGTTCAAGTCTGTTGCCTATGCTCCCGGCAAAGCCTATACCCGTACCAATGCGAATCTGAAGGATGCCAAGGTGGATGTAAACGGCAGCCTGACGGCTAGCGGTGCCATCTACACCACCAAGGGCGGCGCAGATATCTGCTCCAGCAACGGAACCGGCAAATATGTTCAGAATGGTAAACTTGGCACGGAAACCGCGACCTATCAGTATAATGCGAACGGGAATAATGCAGTGACCATCCCCATCACCGCCGCCAAGCTGCACAACGCCGACGGCTCCTACACCGAAACGAAGACCGCCAAGGCCGGCGATATCATCAACTATGTCAGCGGCGTCTGGGGCGGCACGCCTTGCGCACATGAGAACACAGAACTTCGTAATGCCAAGGACGCAACCTGCACCGTGTCCGGCTATACCGGCGACACCTACTGCAAGGATTGCGGCAAGAAAATAGGCACCGGCACGGCTATTCCCGCTAAGGGACATAAGGAAGTTGTCGATGCTGCTGTTGCGGCAACCTGCGAGAAAACAGGACTGACCGAGGGCAAGCACTGCTCAGTCTGCAATACGGTTCTTGTTAAGCAGGAAGTAACTCCGGCAAAAGGACATCAGTGGAATAACGGAACTGTTTCAACAGAGCCCACCTGCACAGGGGCGGGTGTCAAGACATACACTTGCATGGTGTGTCAAAAGACCAAAACCGAGGCAATATCGGCAACAGGTCATGAGCCTGTTGAACATGAGAAAAAAGATGCTACCTGCACCGACCCCGGACGCGAGGCCGGCGAAACATGCTTGAAGTGCGGAGCAATACTTTCCGGAATGAAAGAGATTCCTGCCAAGGGACATACGGAAGTTATCGATCCTGCTATAGAACCGACCTGCACCGAGCCCGGAAAAACCGAGGGCAGCCATTGTTCGGCTTGCAACGAGATTTTAGTTGCGCAGAAAGAAATTCCCGCCAAGGGTCACACCGAGGTTATCGACGCTGCAAAAGCACCGACTTGCACCGCAACCGGACTGACTGAGGGTAAGCATTGCTCGGTCTGTAATAAGGTTCTTTCTGCACAGGAAGTTATTCCCGCCAAGGGACATACCGAGGTTATCGACGCTGCAAAAGCACCGACCTGCACCGAACCCGGAGTGACCGAGGGCAAGCACTGCTCAGTCTGCAATATGGTCCTTGTTGCACAAGTGGTTGTGCCCGCAAAGGGTCATACCGAAGAGATTCGCAACGCAAAAGAAGCGACGCTGACCGAGGATGGCTATACCGGCGACACATATTGCGCTGAGTGCGGTGTTCTTATTAAAAAGGGTGAAGTTATACCGAAAGGCGGCGTAATCGTCAGCTGGGTAGTTGAAGGTGAAACAGTAAAAACGGAGGCCTGCAAAAAAGGCGAGAAGCCCGAGTATACGGGTGCGACTCCTTCAAAGGCCGAAACTTCGCGCTACACCTACGAATTCAGCGGATGGACTCCGGAGATATCCGAGGCAACCGAAGATGTGACATATACGGCGCAGTTTACAGCGATAGGTAAGAACGGACTCTGTGTTGAGGGCGATGACACCTACTGGATAAAGGACGGCGTGAATGTTGAGTTCCCCGGACTTATCAGAATCAATGTCGGCACGGATGCCGCACCTCATTATCATTATTATTATTTCGGCGAGGACAGCAAGGCTGTAAAGGACGGCATGTATAAGGTCGAAAAGAACAACGGTCTTCCGCTTCCCTGCTATAACTACAAGTTTGATGCCGACGGAATTATCGAGCATGATGAGGACACCTCAAAGAACGGCATCTGCGACGGAGACGGTTCGAAGTTCTATTATATCGACGGCGTCAAGGTCGGCGAGGGACTCATAATGGTTGACGGAAGCTACTATTATGCAAGAACATCGACTGCCGAGATAATCAGAGGCCGCAGCTACTGGATAACAAAAACGAATAATTATCCGGTAGAAGCAGGACTCTACAATTTCGATGCCGACGGAAAAATGAGCATAGACGGCTTTGTCGAGTACGATGGATTTACCTACTATTACGATAACGGAACACTTGCCAAGGGCTTCACGAAGATAGGCGACGATTATTACTTCTTCAACGCCGCCAGCGGAAAGATGTATAAGGACATCGAACTGTGGGTCGGCGGCAACGAGTACGGCATCGAGGCAGGACTTCACTATTTCGGTTCTGACGGCAAGATGCTTGTTCAGGATGTTGAAAACGGAGCCAGGGAAATAGTTGAAAAAGACGGCAAGCTCTATCTCATGATAGACAAGTCGACGGCGCCCGAGGGTCTCTATGAGATTGACGGTGAATACTACTATGCGCAGGCATACGGAGTACTTGCGGTAGATAAAGAAATTTATGCGACTACCGAGCTGCTTGACGGAACCGGTTGGTACAGATTCGGTGCCGACGGCAAGCTCATAAAGAACGGCTTTGCCGATTGCGGCGGATATACCTTCTATTTCACCGACGGTATCCGAGCCAAGGGCTTCACAAAGATAGGCGACGACTATTATATTTTCAACGCTTACAGCGGAAAGATGTATAAGAACGCCAACATGTGGGTCAGCAGCAACGATTACGGTATAAAGAGCGGACTGCACTATTTCGGCGAGGACGGCAAGATGGTCAATCCGGATGTCGAAAACGGCAAGAAGCAGATAGTCGAAAAGGGCGGCAAGCTCTATCTTATGATAGATAAGTCACTTGCGCCCGAGGGTCTCTATGAGATTGACGGCGAGTACTACTATGCACAGGCCGACGGAACGCTTGCAGTTGACAAGGATATCTATGCGACTACAAAGCTGCTTGACGGAACCGGATGGTACAAGTTCGACACCGACGGAAAACTCATAAAGAACGGCTTTGCCGATTGCGGCGGATTTACCTTCTATTTCACCGACGGTATCCGAGCCAAGGGCTTCACCAAAATAGGCGATGACTATTATATCTTCAACACCTACAGCGGCAAGATGTATAAGAACGCCAACATGTGGGTCGGCAGCAACGATTACGGTATAAAGGGCGGACTTCACTATTTCGGCGAAGACGGAAAAATGGCAGACGCCTGAAATCTGAATTTAGCCCTATAAATAAATGCTCCTCCGCATTTGCGGGTCTGACTTATGGGTGCGAATGCGGGAGGAGCGTTTGAAAAAAATACTGTTCATAAAAAAGGGAAAGGAATGATAAAATGCAAAAATCACGTGCGGCAAAAGTTATATCGCTTATTTTGGCGATAATCATGCTTGCCGGTATTTTCCCTGCATCTGTTCTGGCAGACAGCGGAAACACGGTCAACAGCTATGATGAGTTCATAACCGATCTGACTTGTCTGGAAAACTATGCCAACGAGTATGTCAGCGAGCATCCCAATGAGGATACTGCGGCACTTGTAATCAACTATGTTCGCAGTGGAGTGGAAAAGTATACCTCAGGCACATGGACTACGTTCTGTGGCCCGGAAAACACTGCGTTCGTTAACTTCGTTGCACAGCAGGATGAAGCCAACGGCACATTTGCCGCAAAGCTTCGCAGCCTTGATAAGTTCGTCCTGCCGAACGGTGACGAGGTTGAATTTGCGCATATGTTCGGCGCAATGGATATGGCATATCATACCGGAAACCAAAAAACCGCAGATCTCGGCAGCTGGGCGGGCGATATATGCGACCTTGTTCAGCTCACCACCAATGCGGGAATAAGCGGTACGGTTGAAGAGATGGCCGAGGAAATACGTACGAAAAACGATAGATATTTCCTTTATGATCATCCCGATCCGGAGGTTCATTCTTTCGGTATTCTCGATCTGTACGGAGATCTTGATGCTTTCTATATTCTCAGAAAGCTTAGCTTAAACGGCTCGATAAGTTCCGTGATGAAAAACTATTTCACGAAGAATCTCAATGACGGACTTCGCGCCAAGTTCTTCCTCGACAACAGATTTGACGGCGCGTCTCAGAAGGATGATATCAGAGACGCCGTTTATGAGACGTATTGCGCCAACGAGGGCGTGAGGACGCTCGAGGGAACATATCTCCCCAACGGAGTTAATCCGGATATAAGAAAGGCCTGCTGCTATGCTTTTGCAGATTATCTTTACGAGACGGCAAAGGATCTGCTCAGCAACTCTTATTACAAGGTCTTCTCCAGCAAAAAGTCTAACATTGCTCCCGGAGTTACGCAGGAGATAAAATACGCAACATCCAAAGATAACAAACAGCTTGTTTATTATCTTGCCACAGCGGATATTACGAGAGGCGACGTTAGTGTCCATGCGAATTACAACGACAACAATCCGGCTGCCGGATGGAAGATGTCTCGTGTCAGCGACCAGGTGAATGCGGCGCAGAAAAGGCATTCAAACCCCGACGATCCCGATAATTACATCGAAAACTATAATGCGGTTGTGGGTGTAAATGCGGACTTCTATGACATGAGCAATGGCGTATCGCACGGTGCTTTGATTATGGAGGGTGTTGTATACCATGATCTTGGCAGCGAGAACTTCTTCGGTATTCTTAAGGACGGTACACCGATAATAGGCGGAAGAAAAGAGTGGAATGCCAACAGCGGTAATATACAGGATGCGGTTGGCGCAGATGTATATCTCGTCAAAGACGGGAAAATAGTACCTGAAGCCGGCAACAACTACTACTCAAGCCGAGCACCCCGTACCTGTGTCGGCATTACCTATGACGGTCAGATAGTGCTTATGACGCTCGACGGACGCCAGGAGCCGTTCTCGGCGGGCGGCAGCTTCGTTGAGATAGCCCAGATAATGTACGACGCAGGCTGCGTTGTGGCGGTCAACCTTGACGGCGGCGGATCAACGACCTTTGCTGCAAAATCGGAGGGCGCCGAAAATGTATCTGTTGTTAACAGACCTTCTGACGGATATGAGAGATCGGTCAGCTCGTCGCTGCTGGTAGTCTCGACTGCCAAGCCGTCAAATGTGTTTGATCACGCAGTGGTTTCGGCGGATTATGATTATCTTACAGTCGGAACCGAGCTTGACATCGACGTCAGGGGCGTTACTGCTACCGGCGGGGCGATTTCCATCCCGGAAGGCGCAACTCTTAAAATCTCGGATGAGAGCATAGGAACTATATCTGCCGGCGGCACGTTCACTGCAAAAAATCTCGGTGATGTGAAAATACAGCTTGTGGCGCAGGACGGAACGGTTCTCGGCTCGAAAACCTTACATGTTGTTGAACCGACAGATCTTAAATTTAAAAGAGAGAGCGTAAATGCTATATTCGGAAAAGCCGAGGAGCTTCCGCTTGAGGCGTCTTATAACGGAAATGTTGTTAAGATAAATCCCGGTGACGTTCAGTTTGGCTTTGTAAAAATAACGCTTGTGTCTATCGGTCAGGTTGAAGGCGGAAGCGTCAATACGACAAAAACGGAGTTGGTCTTCGATTATCCTGAAGCCGGCACCGTTAACGGCTTTAATTTTACTCCTAAGGAAGACAGCACTTTGCGCACACTGACCATCGGCGCGGTGCTGAAAAGCAAGCTCCCCGAATTTCAGAATGCGATAAACAGCGAGTACGCAAGAGTATACCAGGAGGCATTGTCAAAGGGCTACACGAAAGAAGAGGCTGCTATTCAGGCTCAAACTGCCGGAATAAATAAGGCTCTCAGCATAGCTGCCAAGCTCACGGTTTACCTTTATAGCGAAGACGAGGCGAGCTTCGATTTTTCGGAGGCTACCGGCGGAAGCGCTCTGGTGGCATGGAAACGCAATGTTTCAAATTCTTACTATAACGAAACTGAAAATGCATATTATGCGATAGATTCTAACACCCAGTCAGAAATATCATATACATTTGCAGTCGATATGTCAAAGGTATCTATACCGGAGAAGCTCACGGGGCTGTTATATATGCTCCCGGGAGGAGATCAGGAAGGCCGAACGGCATGGGATTTCCTGCTTCAGTTGGCCGAGCGTATAAGCCCGCTGACTACCGTTTCAATAAGCATAACTGTTCCGGAAGGCTTTACTGTGGATACCTCAAAGCTCAGACTTGCAAACGAGTATTTCACTCTTACCTCCGCTAAGGTTGAGGGCAACAAGCTTACTATAGTATGTAACTTTAAAGAGCAGTCCGAGCCGATAAATCCGACAACCGCAAATCCGCTCTGCGTTCTTACCGGACTTAAATTTATACCTAAGGACGGTGCTGCATGGTCTGAGGACGGAAAGCTTGACTTTACACTCAACGGACAGCTTGACTACGATATCTATGCACATTTCCATGTTCTCAAGACACTTGCTCAGCAGGAAGAGTATCAGCAAAAATACGGACTGTATCCCTATGACAACAGTGCAAACATCAACGGCGACTACGGTGCTCATTTCATGGATACGGCAGACAGCTTTTCCGATAAGTTTGTTTTCGTGAAGAAAAGCAAGGACGGCTGGAGCAGAGAAAACGGTCTCTGGTCATTCTACAGAAACGGCAAGGCTCTCACCGGTATTCAGAAGCTACCCAGCCATGTTGAAGGTGAGACCGGAGAGTATTGGTATGATCTCGGTGCTCAGGGTCACTGCACCGATAAGCTGACAGGACTGTTTGAATATGAGGGCGAGCACTATTACGCCCGTTTCGGAGAGCTTGTTTCCGGATGGCAGTCTATTGAAGCGTCCGACGGCGAATCATATTTCTATTATTTTGATCCTGTCGATTATACCATGTACACGGGTGTGCGCACCATAAAGGGACTTACCTACACCTTCAATGATGAGGGCGTTATGGTCAGAGGCGCATTCCGCACAGACGAAAGAGGAACAAAGTATTTTGTTGCCGGCGAGTCGGTGTATCGCAGATTTGTTACCCTTGAAGAGGGCACATATTGGCTCGATGTCAATGGCTATGTCGCTTACGGAAATGACCATACCGTTACCACAAATGTCAAGGATGTTACATGGTATCATTTCGATGAAAAAACCGGACTTATGACCGGGCTGTGCAACGGATTTATTGACTATCACGGTGAGCTTTACTACTGTGATGAGAACGGAAAGGTCTTTTACGGACTCATCAAAACTGACGGCGGAATAATTTTCACCGCGACTCTCGGCAAGGTCAATGTCAATATGGGCTGCTATGTTGACTCAAGCACAGCAACCAGAGGCTGCAAACTGGAAACCGGAAAATACTGGTGCGGCGATGACGGCTTCATAGTTGCAAACGGATTTGCCGATATCGACGGCGAAACATATTACTTTGAAAATTATAATCACGCCAAGGGCTTTAAAAAGATAGGCGACGATTATTATATCTTTAATGCCGGCACAGGAAGAATGTACAAAGACGCCAACATGTGGGTCGGTGATAACCCGTACGGCATCGAGGGCGGAATAC
>ENA-OURP01000281-OURP01000281.1-human-gut-metagenome-genome-assembly--contig:-NODE-281-length-15588-cov-6.48754_pt1 | contig 15588 bp, 9 predicted proteins | sample MGYA00242101_ERZ508991 | MGnify/ENA primary metagenome ERZ508991 (study PRJEB26280, sample SAMEA2338730) | human gut metagenome | biome: human gut; feature: human-associated habitat; material: faeces...
CTGTCGTTATAGGATGGTAGGATGCTGCATGCCTACACTATTGCTGAATAGTTACGGTTACTTTTCCCATTTTCTCCTCATTAATATATGAAACACGATTAGTTGCCGTAGCGGAACGGCACACCCGCAGCGACTGCGGGCTCTACTTACTGGACACAATATATATATGTATCAAATTTATCGGGGCACCCATCGTGGTGCCCCGCTTTGCGTTTTTACCATCTAATTAACCCGTTTCCATTCGATTTTTGAATCGAGAATTTGCAAGTAAAGAAAGCAAATCCGTATGCGGCTATCAGTCTTTTAGAATGCGATGACTGATATGTGGATGAAAGTCAGTAGGAATATGGGGTGGTAAAAATCAGAGTGAGACAGCGTGGGAGTGGTGTGTAATCTATTGATATACAATGGTAAAAAGGAAAGGAAACAAGCATAAATCACTTTATCGAAAATGCTTATAGCTGCATTTGCGCTTTTTAAATGCCGATGATCTGCGGCTTTCGTCATTGTCTATACCTTTGCAATCGAAAATCGCGGATGCCACTTCAGACAGGTGTGGCGTTGCGGCAAGGCAGAGAAAATTAATCAAAATAAGAAAGTACAAATGGAAATACTTGAAAAGTTGTTTTACGGATTCCCCGAGTTGTGGGGAGGAGGCGTGGCCCACTCAGTGATGATTCTGGCCCTGGTGATCACGCTCGGCCTGTGCTTGGGCAAGGTTCGGGTGCGCGGAGTATCGCTCGGGCTGGCCTGGGTGTTGTTTATCGGTCTGCTGATGGGCAACCTTCCCATCACCATCGACGAGCATCTGCTCCACTTCCTCAAGGAGTTTGGCTTGATACTCTTCGTCTATTCCATCGGCCTTGAGGTGGGCCCGGGCTTCTTCTCCTCCTTCCGTGGAGGTGGCAAGAGTCTCAATATCCTCAGTATTGTAGTTGTGGCATTGAGTATTGTGACAACCCTCGTGGTCTATTCCTTCTCTGGCACGTCTGCTACGACCCTCGTCGGCATCCTCTCGGGTGCCGTGACCAATACCCCGGGACTGGGTGCGGCACAACAGGCTTTCAGCGACCTGCGCCACATCGACGCCCCATCCATCGCCACAGGCTATGCCATCGCCTACCCTGTGGGTGTGCTGGGTGTGATCCTCTCATTCGTCATCCTCCGCTATGCCCTGCGCATCGACAGACACCATGAGGAGGACGCTGCCAAAATGGGCGCAGGCCACTTGAAGGAAATGACGCTCCACACGTTCTCCGTGCGCCTGACCAACAAAATGGTGGCTGGCGACACGGTGCGCCAGATCCACGAAGTGCTGAAACGCGACTTCATGATCTCGCGCATCATCCATAGCGACGGCAGTGGCAAGAGTGAAGTAGTCAACGGGTCGACGGTAGTCAACGAGGGCGACCTGCTCCAGGTGGTGGCCCATCCTACGGCCGTGGAGGCCATCGTGGCCCTTGTCGGCGAAAAGGTAGAGGTGGCGCCCGAGACCTTTGGCAAGGATCTGATCACGCGTCGCATCCTTGTGACGAAGCCGGGTGTCAACGGCAAGAGCATCGGCCAGATGGGTATCCGCACGAGCCTTGGCACGAACATCACGCGAGTGAACCGCAACGGTGTGGACCTCATCGCTACCCCGCATCTGAAACTGCAGCTTGGTGATCGTGTGACGGTGGTGGGTACGGAGCTCGCTATTGCTCATACGGAGAAACTCCTTGGCAACCAAATGAAGCGGCTCAACGCGCCCAACCTCATCCCTATTTTCCTTGGTATCATGCTCGGTTGTATCGTGGCCAACATCCCCTTCTTCCTTCCGGGTATCAATGAGAGTCTGCGACTGGGACTCACCGGCGGCCCGCTGGTGGTGGCCATCCTCATCGGTTTCTTCGGCCCGAAATATAACCTCGTGACCTATAATACGATCTCGGCCAACTTGATGTTGCGTGAGGTGGGTATCTGCATCTTCCTGGCCTGTGTCGGACTGGGCACGGGATCGCCCTTTGTACAAACCCTTGCCACGGGTGAGGGCGCGCAGTGGATTGCCTATGGTGCCGCCATCACGATGGTGCCTATTCTGGTTGGTGGTTTGATAGGCCGCTATGTCTTCCACATCAACTACTACACGATGCTCGGTGTGCTCGCTGGTGCCCATACCAATCCGGCAGCCTTGGCCTACGTCCGCGAACAGACCTCTGCTGACGCGCCCGCCGTGGGCTACGCCACGGTCTATCCTTTCGCCATGTTCCTGCGCATCGTCACGATTCAGATACTGATCTTTGTATTCGGATAAACGAATGAGAAACGTCAAAACAGAGAACCCTTCAGTGCGTCCCTCGGCAGTAGAAGAGCCGAGGCGGCGGCGCGGAGTGGCCGAAACGGAACTCTGCCACAAGCTCGACCTGCTGCTACGCACAGGGAGCCTGCTCATGGAGAGTGCGGCCGACACCTCGCGCATCCTGCGGACGATGAAGCGTGCGATGGCCTTCCTGGGACTGGACGAGCGCTACATACACCTCTATGTCAACTGGAACGTGCTCATGGTCAACTACAGCGATGAGCTCCACTCGTTTACGAAGTTTCAGCGCTGCGAGCGTCACGGCATCAGTCTGGCCACCATCGCCAAGGTGAGCCGCCTCACCTGGACGGCCATCCGCGAGGACTTCTCGCTCGTGCAGTATGAGAAGGCCCTCGACGACATCCACGATGCGCCACGTGGCTTCACCCCCTGGCAGGTGGCGATAGGTGGCGGCTTTGCCTGCGGTGGCTTCTGCATCCAGTTTGGCTGCGACTGGACCGCATTCTTTTATTGCTCCCTGGCGGCCATCCTGGGTTTCCGCCTGCGGATGTTTCTCCCCACGGTGGGTTGCAACAACTACGTCGCCATCGGCATCTCGGCCTTCGTGGCCACGCTGCTGGCTTGGGCGACAGCACTCCTTTCTACTGATCCAGCGATGATGGCGGGCATGCCGTCGTGGATGATCTCCACTACGCCATGGCACCCACTGATGGCGTGCGCGCTATTCATCGTACCTGGTGTGCCGCTCATCAACTTTGTGAGCGACATGCTCGACGGCTATATCGAGACCGGATTCATCCGTGCCGTTAATACGCTGCTCATGGTGCTGGCCATGGCTTTCGGCATCGCCTTTGCCATCAAGGTCTGCGGCATCGACAATTTTGCAAAGACGCTCACCATGACGCCCCATCATGAGTATTGGGAGTATGCCATTGCCGCCGCCGTGTCGGCCATGGGATTCTCCACCATCTTCAACATCCCGCGACGCCTGCTGCCCGTCGTGGCCGTGGGTGGTATCATCGCCGTATGTGTGCGCAACTTTATCAACCTTGGTCCGAGCAATGGCAACCTCGGCCTGGACATGGGACTGACCATCGGGTCGCTGGCGGGAGCCACTGCGGTGAGTATCGCTGTCATCAAGGCGCGCCACTGGTTCCATGTGCCCCATCAGTGTATCACCATCCCGAGTGTCATCCCGATGATTCCGGGTGTGCTGATGTATCGCGCCCTCTTCGCTTTCATCGAGATGCACGGTGTCGTCGGTGAAGTCACGGTGGGCATGAACAATGCCATCAAAGCCTCGCTGGCTATCATCTGCATCGCCCTCGGCGTGGCTGTGCCCAATCTCTTTTTCCGCCGTTTCATCGAGGATACACGCAAGCGGAAGTTGCTTGCCATGCTCGTGGAACGGAAAAAGCGCAACGGAGAGTTTGTCACGCCCCATGCCGTGGGCGTGAGACAGGGGGCACACAGAAGGACAAGAAAGGAAAAAAATCATGCCCGCGATACGCACGAATAGAAACTCTTGTAGTATCTTTGCAAACGGATTTAGACCGATAAGAATGGAAATCAGACAATTGAAATATTTCCTCCAGGTGGCCGAAACGCTCAATTTCTCCAAGGCGTCGCGGAAGCTCTACGTCACGCAGAGTACCCTATCGCAGCAGATCTCCCATCTGGAGCAGGAGATAGGAATGCCGCTCTTTGAGCGCAATTCCCACGAGGTGTATCTCACGGAGGCGGGAAAAGAACTGTTGCCCTACGCCCAAAAGACGGTCAATGCGGCCGGGGCTTGTGCGGACCACATGAACGACCTGCGCGAGATGCTGGCTGGAGAACTCAACATCGGAGTGACATTCTCCTTCAGCAACATTATGGCCGAGACGCTCATCGCGTTTATCCACGCCTATCCCCACGTCAGGCTCAACATCGTCTATCGTTCCATGCAGGAACTGATGGACGGACTGAAGAAGCGTGAACTGGACCTTGTGCTGGCCTTCAAGCCGCTTAAGCGGGACAAGGCGATAGACAGCAGAGCGATTTTTAGCAATCGCCTGGCAGCCATCGTCAATGATCACCACCCGCTGGCAAGGCAGCAGAGCGTCACCCTCGCAGACCTTGAACGCTATGATCTCATTCTGCCCTACAAGGGCTTGCAGGCGCGCAACGCCTTCGAGCACCTGCTGGAGGGGCGTGACAACAACTTCAAAATCATGGTGGAGGTCAACAATGTCAATATCATCTTTGACTTGCTGAGCCGTAGCTCGCTCGTCTCCATCCTCTCGGAATCTACCACGCTCACCCAGCCAGGTATGAAGGCTATCCCTATCGATGCGGAGGGCAACGAGATGGACGGCTGTGTGCACTTGCTGCGCGACTCCTATATGAAGTCGTCGGCCCAAGAGTTTATCCGCATGCTCAGTCAATCGACAGCCCTGCTGGCCAACCTCGCCTTCAAAGATATACTGAGGTAGGCTACCGCAGGAGATGGAGATGCTGTCCATAGCTTCTGCCTTCACGGTCGCCAGCCATTCCTCACACAAGCTTTTTTGTGTTTGATTAGTGTTTTGCAGCATCCCGATGGGGATGCAAAAAGCCACATTCCAACGGGTTTCTCCCTTGCGAATGTGGCTTTGTCTATCGTATAAAGTCTCCACTACCCTGCTATGTGCAACGGTGTGTGGCCTCTTTGCGGACGTTGAAGCGCTTGGTCTTAAAACGTAGCGTGGCGCAGCGGCGTGGTGTATTGATACGGAAGCCATGCCAACGAGGGAACGTCGCGCAGGAAGAGGAGGGAGGCGTGCTTGCCACGCTCCACACTGCCATACTCCGCGGACAGGCCCATGGCGGCGGCGGAGTTGAGGGTGATGGCATTGAATGCCTCTTCGGGCGTGAGACGCATCTTCGTGCAGGCCAGGGACCAGACAAACTTCATGTCGCCCGACGGCGTGGAGCCTGGGTTGTAGTCGGAGGCGAGGGCGATGGGCAGGCCAGCGTCGATGAAGCCACGGGCCGGGGCAAACCGCATATTAAGGAAGAAGGACGTACCCGGCAGACCAGTGGGCATGGTGACGGCACCGCGGAACTGCTCTATGCCTTCCTCGGGGAGTGCCTCCAAGTGGTCGGCAGAGAGTGCACCATGAGCGATGGCAACACGGGATCCACCCGAGAAGGCCAGCTCGTCGGCATGAATCTTACCCTTCATGCCATATTTCTCGCCAGCCTCGAGGATGCGGTCGGTCTCCTCTGGCGTGAAGAAACCCTCGTCGCAGAACACGTCCACAAAGTCGGCCAGTCCCTCGGCAGCCACACGGGGCATCATCTCGTTGATGACGAGATCGACATATTCTGACTGGCGTCCCTTGTAGGCTCGGCCGACGGCATGGGCACCGAGGAAGGTGGTCACGATGCGGAGGGGAGAATGGGCCTTTACGCGCTGGGCGACACGCAGAATTTTCAACTCATCCTCGGTCGTCAGTCCGTAGCCAGACTTGATTTCCACGCATCCTGTGCCTTTCTGCCAGATTTCCTCGGCACGGCGCATGGTCTGCTCGAAGAGGTCCTCCTCGCTCGTCTCGTGGAGACGGTCGGCAGAATTGAGGATGCCACCGCCGCGGGCGGCAATCTCGGCGTAGGACAATCCCTGGAGTTTGTCCTCAAACTCCTGCTCACGGCTGCCTGCCCAGACCAGGTGGGTGTGGCTGTCGCAGAAGCGCGGCATGACGAATGCGCCCTTAGTGTCGATGACCTTTGCGCCCTGCGTCAGCTCCGCAGGCACGCTGTCCGTGCCAAAATCCAAGATTTTGTCGTCCTCGACGGCGAGCCATGCGTCTGTCATCGTCTCTACGCGGGCCATCTCCTGTCCCGCCTTGCGCAGCTCTCCGTGGGTGATGCCACAGAGTTGGGCGATGTTGGTGTATATCGTTCTCATTGTCTTCGTATAATATAAATAATAATGATACCAATAAAAAAAGTGCGGGGGAGAGCAAGCGCGCCCGTCATGGACACCCTTGCCGTCCCCCGCACGGATCTTACTTTTTTATCGTTTTAGTTTTCCTATCGATCATGAGGCCGCGCCTAACGATCGATGGGGATAAAACGTTTAGAATTGATTCTTGGCGATGAAGTCGATGCTCTTGGCGATGAGCGGGTACATCACGCGGTCGATCTCGATGAACGGGACGATCTTGCGGTACTCTGCGTGCAACTTCTCTACCGCGGGCGAGGACTTCAGCGGACGGCGGAAGTCGAGGGCCTGTGCGGCGTTGAAGAGCTCCAAGGCAAGGACGCGCTCCGTATTCTCGGCCACACGATAGAGTTTCGTGGCGGCGTTGGCACCCATGGAGACGTGGTCCTCCTGACCCTGGCAGGTGGGGATGCTATCGGCAGAGTTGGGCATGCAGAGCATCTTGCTCTGGCTGACGATCGAGGCGGCAGCATACTGGGTGATCATGAATCCGCTGTTCACACCCGGCTTGGCAACGAGCATGGAGGGAAGACCGCGCTGCTCGTCACCCAACTTGTAGATGCGGCGCTCGGAGATGCTGCCCAGCTCGTTGAGGGCGATGGCCAGGAAGTCCATTGGAAGGGCGATGGGCTCACCGTGGAAGTTGCCGGCAGAGATGATCATATCCTCCTCGGGCACCACGGTGGGGTTGTCGGTGGCGGAGTTCATCTCGGTCGTGCAGACCTCCTCTACATAGTGGAGCGTATCCTTGAACGCACCATGCACCTGCGGGATGCAGCGGAAGGAGTAGGGATCCTGCACATGGGTCTTGTGCTGTTTGATCAGCTCAGAACCCTGGAGCAACTCGTAGATATGGTCTGCCGTCTCCATCTGGCCGCGATGGGGGCGCACGGCGTGGACAGGATGCAGGAACGGCTCGATTCTGCCGTCGAAGGCATCGAGGGACATCGTGGCGATGAGGTCGGCCCACTTCGACAGATCCTGTGCCTTCAGAACGCTCCAGGCGAAGAAGGCGAGCATGTTCTGCGTACCGTTGAGCAGGGCGAGACCCTCCTTGGAGGCGAGGTGGATGGGCTTCCATCCCATCTTCTCGTTGAGCTCCTCACCCGTGATGATCTTGCCCTCATACTCTACATGGCCGAGGCCGACGAGCGGCAGACAGAGGTGAGCCAGCGGCACGAGGTCGCCAGAGGCGCCCACGCTACCCTGCTGATAGACAACGGGGCACACGCCGTGGTTGAAGAACTCGATGAGACGCTCCACGGTGTCGAGCTTGATGCCGCTGTAGCCGTAGGAGAGCGACTGGATCTTGAAGAAGATCATCAGACGGACCACATCCGTCGGCACGCGGTCGCCCTCGCCACAGGCGTGGCTCATCATGAGGTTGATCTGCAACTGGGACAGCTTGTCCTCGTCAATGCTCACCTTGCAGAGGGAGCCGAAGCCCGTCGTCACACCGTAGATGGGTGCCTCGGCGGTGGCAATCTTTTTGTCCAAATACTCACGGCAGCGGATGATGCGTGCCTTGGCGTCGTCGGAGAGACGCAGCTCATAGCCCTCGCGGATGATGGCGCGGACGGTATCGAGCGTCAGATGTTCTGCGCTGATATAATGGATTTTACGTTCCATTGCTTCTTTTCTTTCTTAAAGTGTTGTCAGGCCCGTGAAGGCCCGATGGGTTGATATTTTGATTTTATCGTTGCTTGAAAACATATCGCGCAACAGGTTGACTGGGAGCCTGTTGCGGCCCCCAGACAACATGTTAGAACGCAGCGTCGATGATGTTGTCGTCGACGAGGTTCGGCATGGTCATACGGAAGTCGGGCGTGCGGTCCATCTCACGCTGGATGGCATCCATGGATCCCTTGTTGCGGGCCCATGCACGGCGGGAGATACCGTTGTTGACATCCCAGAAGAGCATCTCGCGGATGTTGCGGCTGCTCTCCTCGGAGCCATCGACTACCATACCGAAGCCACCGTTGATGACCTCGCCCCAGCCTACACCACCACCGTTGTGGATGCTCACCCACGTGGCGCCACGGAAGGAGTCGCCGATGACGTTCTGTACGGCCATGTCGGCGCAGAACTGAGAACCATCATAGATATTGGAGGTCTCGCGGAAGGGAGAGTCGGTACCGGAGACATCGTGGTGGTCACGACCCAGGACGACGGGTGCCTTGAGACGGCCATCCTTGACGGCCTCGTTGAAGGCCAGCGCGATGCGGGTACGGCCCTCACAGTCGGCATAGAGGATGCGGGCCTGTGAACCGACGACGAGGTGGTTGGGACCTGCCTCGCGGATCCAGTGGATGTTGTCGTCGAGCTGATGCTGGATGTCGGGGGTGGCATGGCTGCGCTCGTCCATCATAATCTCCTCGGCAATCTTATCGGTCAGTGCCAGGTCGGCGGGATCGCAAGAGGTGCAGACCCAGCGGAACGGACCGAAGCCGTAGTCGAAGAACATCGGACCCATGATATCCTGGACGTAGGACGGATAGCGGAAGCCGTGACCGTCGGCAGCCATGATGTCGGCACCGGCGCGTGAGCTCTGCAGGAGGAAGGCGTTGCCATAGTCGAAGAAGTACATGCCACGGGCGGTCAGCTTGTTGATGGCAGCCACCTGGCGGCGCAGAGACTCCTCGACACGAGCCTTAAACTCCTTCGGATCCTCGGCCATCATGCGCTTGCTCTCCTCCAGGGTGAGACCCACGGGATAGTAGCCACCGGCCCACGGATTGTGGAGAGAGGTCTGGTCGGAACCGAGATTGACCTCGATATTCTCTTCAGCCAAGCGCTCCCAGAGATCGACGACATTGCCGACGTAGGCCATTGACTTCACCGTCTTGGTGCTCACAGCCTCGCGGATGGCGGGAATCAACTCGTCGAGCGAGGTGTGGAGCTCATCGACCCAACCCTGCTCGTGACGCTTCTCGGCAGCGAGCGGATTGATGTCGGCCACGACGCTGACCACCTTGGCGATGTTGCCAGCCTTGGGCTGAGCACCGCTCATGCCACCGAGGCCAGAGGAGACGAAGAGGGGGATGGGGTTCTTGGCACCACGGGCGGGATCGTGCATCACACGACGGGCGGCATTGAGGACCGTGATCGTCGTGCCGTGGACGATGCCCTGCGGGCCGATATACATATAGGAACCAGCCGTCATCTGTCCGTACTGGCTCACACCGAGGGCGTTCATGCGCTCCCAGTCGTCGGGCTTGGAGTAGTTGGGGATGACCATACCGTTGGTGACGACCACTCTCGGTGCGCGCTTGTGTGACGGGAAGAGGCCGAAGGGATGGCCAGAGTACATCACGAGGGTCTGCTCGTCGGTCATCTCGGAGAGGTACTTCATCGTCAGACGATACTGTGCCCAGTTCTGGAAGATGGCGCCATTGCCTCCATAGATGATCAACTCGTGCGGGTGCTGTGCCACGCGCGGGTCGAGGTTGTTCTGGATCATCAGCATGATGGCTGCAGCCTGCTCCGAACGATGGGGATAGTCGGAGATGTTGCGGGCCTTCATCTCATAGGTGGGACGGTAGCGGTACATATAGATACGACCGTACTGGCGCAGCTCCTCGGCGAACTCGGGGGCGAGCTGTGCGTGAAGCTCCTTCGGGAAATAGCGGAGCGCGTTGCGCAGAGCGAGCTTCTTCTCCTCCGGGGTGAGGATATCCTTACGCTTGGGCGCATGGTTGATGGTGGTGTCGTAGGGCTGCAATGCCGGCAGCTCAGCGGGAATGCCGGCACGGATGTCGGCCTGAAATTCTGCTAAGGTCATTATTTTGTTACTTTTTGTTCAATGGTGAAAGCCCTTTGGCGTCTTTCGGCCAAAGGGCTTCGGTATGGTGTCTTATCCCTCGATCTTCGTATCGACGATAGCGAGGATCTCCTTCTCCTGCTGCTGTGCGTTCTCGGCCATCTCCTTGGCCTCGGCCAAGATGGCGTCGGCAGTGGCACGGTCCTTGAGAGAAGCAGCGTTGATGCGGACGTTGAGCCATGCGCCGAGCACTGCCGAGCGGGCGGCGAGTGCGCCTACTCCTGCGTCGCTGACAGAGGCAGGGTTGCCCTCCTGTGCCATGGCGCGGCAGATGTCGAAGGCGGCATAGGCGGTCTTCATCGTCTCCAGAGGCACCTTCGTGGCATAGAGCGTGGCGTCCTGGATGGCCTGGCTGCGGGCAGCCTTCTCCTCCTCGGTGCCCTTGGGCAGGCCGAAGGCATCCATGATGCGGTTGAAGGCCTCGGTGTCCTCATCGACGAGGTGCAGGGCGCGGCGGACGATATCCTGACCACGGTCTGCCCACTGAGAGAACTCCTCCCAACGCTCGTCCCATCCACGCTTGTGGGCGGAGAGGTTGGCCACCATCGTGCCCAGGGCAGCTCCGAGCGCACCCATGTAGGCGGCGATCGTGCCACCACCCGGTGCTGGACTCTCGCGGGAAGTCTCGTTGGCAAATTCGCTCACCGTGAGATCGACGAGCTTCGCCGTCTTGTCCTCATCCTCCAGAAGATACTCGATGACCTTCTCTCTCGGGTTGAAGGGCTTGAGGTCCTCCAGACCCATGGAGTGGATGGCGATCTTGATGATGTCCTCCTCGGGGATACCGGTGGAACGCTGCTGCTTGTGCAGGAAATACTCACCAGCCTCGATGAGCACGCGCTTCGGGATGAGACCGACAATCTCCGTACCCGTCACGCGGACGCCACGCTCGGCGGCGGCACGGCAAACCTCGTCGAAGGCCTTGTGGAGCGGGGTGACATTGATGTTGGTCATGTTCATCGAGACCTGTGCGATGCCATACTCGTCGATGAACCATCCGATGGCCTTTGTGGCTTTCAGCGTGCCCGGCTGCATGATGGGTGATCCATTCTCGTAGCGGAGGATCTTGCCCGTGAGGCTACCACCCTCGCGCATGGGGCGTCCCTTCTCGCGCACGTCGAACGCGATGGCGTTGGCGCGGCGGGTGGAGGTGGTGTTGAGGTTATAGTTGACGGCAATCAAGAAGTCGCGTGCGCCGACAGCGGTGCAGCCCGTGCGTGCCACCTTCTCGTCAAAGGGACGGTTGCCCAGGTCGGGACCATCCTCCGTGCCGAGACGCTCGGCGAGCTTCTCATACTCACCACGGCGGCAGACGGCGAGGTTCTTGCGCTCCTCGGTCTGTGCGGCGGCCTCGTAGAGGTAGCAAGGAATCTCCAACTCGTTGGCGAAACGCTCACCCAACTTGCGGGCCAACACGGCACACTCCTCCAGCGTGATGCCGGCTACAGGTACGAGCGGGCACACGTCGGTGGCACCGAAGCGGGGGTGTGCGCCATGGTGCTGGCGCATATCGATGAGCTGGCCAGCCTTCTTGACTGCACGGAAAGCAGCCTCACAGACGTCCTCGGGCGAGCCGACAAACGTCACCACGGTGCGGTTGGTGGCCTCACCCGGATCGACATCGAGGAGCTTGACGCCCTTGACAGACTCGACCTCGCGGGTAATCTGGTTAATCACGTCCATGTTGCGGCCCTCGGAAAAGTTGGGGACACACTCTACAATTCTTACATCTTTCATGTTCGTCTTGTTTCAGGAGATTGTTTAAAATATGCGACAAAATTACAGTTTTCTTCCGAAACGACCAAATAAATGAGGGAGAAATGTTGGGGACAAGGCAGCAGGGTGCCGTGACGGGGCGGCAAAGGGACTAAAATGGCGGTGGAAATGATGGAAAATGGGAGGAAGATCGCGACGAAAAAGACGGGACAAAAGGATGGAATCGCTGACGAAAGGATGCGCCCGCCAACGGCCTGTGGGGGCTGATGGCGGGCGCAGCTATGGGAAATCATGCCAGGTCGCCGTTTGGGCGAACCGTAGCTGACTATCAGAAGGTGACGTTCATACCGAGGTTCAGACTGGCATTGGAACTGAGGGGGATAAACTCCTTGCTCGTCTTGCCGAGGATGTGGTCCATGCCGATGAAGAAGTTGAAACCCTTCGGATGGGCGTTGATGACCCATCCCATGCTGGCCGTGAAGCTATTGACCGAGAAGCTCATGCCGCCATCGAGCCATGACAGCGGGGCTACGTTGGCACTCAGGCGCGCGTCGGTCCAGCTATACTTGCCATTGATGCGGGTGGAACTGAGGAAGCCGAACTTCAGCTGGCGGTAAGCCGGGAGCGTGTATTCGCATCCGAAATTCATCGTCGCACCGATACCCGTACTGCGGCTACCCTTGTCGCCATCGCTGGAGAGGTTGGCAAAGTCGGCAATCTGGTCGGCATAGCGGTCGCCCTGCGACTCCAAGCTGTTGTCCTTCGGGTTGCCCATGGCGTCCTCTTTCTTGACAGCCACGTCGTGGAAGCCGTTGAACTCGAAACTCGTCTGGCGATTGACGGCCTGCATGTTGTTGCTCCATCCGATGAAGCCAAGGTCGAGCAGCGCGGCGCTCACCGTCCAGTCGTCGTCGATCTTGTAAGTAGCACCGAAGTCGAAGGCCATACCAAAGCCACCCAGGCCGGCACCATCGACATCCACGTCGTTCACGCGACGGTAGGTGCCCTGTCCATCAACCTTGTACTCTTTCTGCTCCTCTTTATAAGTGAAGCCCTTCATCGACACATTGGCCATCGCTTGTCCCGTCATGGTCCATTTGTCCGGACCGCTGAGGTCGGCACGCAGGTCTTTGATCTCGGCATCGGCACGGGCCACACCGAAAAGCAACTTCATCTTGGCACCGACACGCAGGCGGTCGTCGATCTGGCGTGAGTGGCCCAAAGCGAGTTGCACAAACGACTGGGCATGGGCGTGGATGTCGCCGATGTCATAGCTTTGGTTGCCCGTGTTCTTGGCAAAAGCAAAGAGCTCGTAGGGCAGCGACAGACCTACGTTGGTGCGGGCATCGAGCGAGATGGTGTTGTAGCCGCCCCAGGCCTTGAAGCCCGCAGAGAGCAGCATAATGTCCACGTCGGCATTGATGCGATTGTTGCCCGAGGCAAAGCCCTTCAGTGCCTCGCCGTCAGCGATATAAGGATTCATGAAGGTGGTCTTCTTCTTGTCGCTGTCGATGCCATAGCGCGGGTTGTCGAAGAGTACGTCGCCGAGGCCGAAATTGCCCTGCGTGCGCACCTGAATGTTGCCGAGAGCGGGTATCGAGACGTAGTTCTGGTCGTTGCCATACGCCGGGTTGAGGTTGTGGCGGAAGGTATATCCGTCGATGAAGTAGCCCGTGTTGAGTCCCTGGGCCATCGCGCCGCAGGACAGTGTGGCCAGTGCGGCGGCCATCATATATTTCTTGCTTCTATTCATGATGTTGTGTTGGGTCTAAAAGTGGTTATCAGTCCTTGTTTACGATGATCTTGCCGACGAGTCGCACCTTGATGTCGCGCGCCTTCAGCGTGTGGTTGTAGGCGTTGATGGTCTGGCCTACGATACTCTTGGCACCCTCCTCGCCCGAGGCTGCCTCGATGCGGAATGTGAGTCCATCAACGAGAGCCACGCTGCCCGGCTCGCCCTCGGTCAGTCGTATCTTGAGTGGTGTGACGACAGGGGTTTTGCCGTCCTCGGAGGCGTTGATGACGTTGGACACCTCTACCTTGATGCGGTTCTCGGGAATCGGCTTGCCATGGACGTCGATGGCGGTGGCTGATACGGTCAGGTAGGCGGGAATCTTGTTCTCCACGTTGGCCGTCAGTTCGATGGCGCTGCCCGCCATGAGGTCGATGTCCTCCAGGTCGTCAGTCCATCCGTCGATGGTGTCGTTATAGACGATGCGCGCGCCCTCGTCGAAGGCGAGCGGTGCCATGATGGAATAGGCAGGCTGGATGGTGTAGCTCTTGCCAAGCTCCATCGTGCCCTCGCGGGAGGCATCGGCACGGGCCTCGGCGGCAAAGCGTACCGTCTTCGGAATGCGACGCATGATGTCGGAGAGTTGGGGAACGGCCACCACCTGGTCGTAGGCGGAGGCATCCACACCCTCAGCATACTTGCAGATGCAGACATGGGTGGAGCCATCCGGACGGATGTAGAACTCGGGGATGCGTACCCTGGCCATTTCCTGGCCGTTTGCATCCTCGGCATAGAGTGTGCCGGAGACAAATCCCGCCACGTCAATGTCGCTTTGGATATTGATGTCGATGAGGGGGTTGTAGAGGTTGACCGACACCTCGCCGTCGGTCAGGAAGTCGGGCACGGAGCCGATGGTGGTGCGTCCCAGGTCGCGGAGTGAGATCTCGGGATCAAACTTACCCGTGGCCTCATGCACCGTGATGGATCCCATCGACATATTGGCTGAGAGGTAGAGGTCGCCACCGCTCTGGGCATAATCGATCTCGTCGAAAGAGATACCCACATTCAGCACGCCATTGAGGTCCACTTGACCATCCTTGCCATTCTGCCCTGGCGTGAAGCGCAGCTTGTTGTCCGTCGTGGCGGGCTTCTGGAAGTCCAAGGTCTTGACCGCGGCACGGAGCTTGATGTTGGCCGTGCTGCTCACGTTGTGAAATGTCACTACACCCGTGGCCGCATCGTAGTCGGGCTGGGAGGGTGAGCACTGGCGCAGGTCGAGGCGCATATAGGAGGGTACGGTGAGCGTGAGGGTCTTGAAGGTCTTCACCGCACGCTTCAAATCGGCACTGACGGCCACGCTGATCTCCACGTCGGACGACACACTGGCCTCTTTTAATTCGCGGATATCGTTGGAGGCGGCACCGGTGTAGTGGAATTCGGCCAGCTTGCCCTCTGCCGTGACGGGGTTGCTCAGCTTCGTCCTGCGTGCTCCTGCACTCTGGCTCGGCAGCGTGATGTGCAAGCGGAAGTTGTTGTTGACGTTGGCCTTCTCCACCCAGATCTTGTTGATGTAGGGATGGGAGGGCGTGGCCTCGTCGCCGTCTTTGTTGAACATGTAGTCGCCATTGGCCGCTATCTTCACAAAGTCGCTGTTGTTTAGTTTCAGCACGTCGTCGAGAATGATGTTCTCCGTACTGCTCGTTGGCAGCTCCAGGCCCTCGCCGCCCACGCCGATTGTGGAATCGACGCTGGACAAATCGTAGTCGCTGTCGGTACATCCTGTACCCAACGCCACGATACTGAGGCCCATCAGGCACCCGATCAGTTTTGAGTTGGTGGTGAGTTTCTTCATAAAATTCGTCGTTATTGGTTCTTATTGTTTTAGTATGGTGTTTCGTGGGGGATCAAGAGGTCGAACGTGTCGTCCTTGCCGTTTAGTGGCTTCGAAACTGGCATACAGCTACAAAGTTAAGATTTTTTTGTATAAGGGACAAATTTTGTAACTATTCAGCAATAACACTCCTTTGAGTTTTTTTGTCAACAATCCTGACAAA
>ENA-OURP01000285-OURP01000285.1-human-gut-metagenome-genome-assembly--contig:-NODE-285-length-15189-cov-5.41_pt1 | contig 15189 bp, 9 predicted proteins | sample MGYA00242101_ERZ508991 | MGnify/ENA primary metagenome ERZ508991 (study PRJEB26280, sample SAMEA2338730) | human gut metagenome | biome: human gut; feature: human-associated habitat; material: faeces...
CCGAACCGAACTTTAATTAGCAAGATTTTCAAAGATCTCTCGTGCTTACAGCGTACAGCTGCTTAGCACATTATTGAATTATTAACGAACTATTGGTATATAAAAACAACAAGATTTCGCACGACATTCTATCGCATTTTGAAGGCGATGAAGAAAGGTAACCATTGAAGACAAGTAAAGAAATAGTCTGCGAAGTTCTATACTTTATAAATAAAAGTTTTTGTGTAATAGTTGTTTAATGACTAAAAGCAGACTTTAGGGAGTGCACTGACTACAGTTTTTAAATTTACGTATGGAAACAGTTATGAAAAGTAGTAAAAAGTAAAACACACACAAATATTATAGTTGATTTCTAAGCAAAAATTTGCTTTTATCATCTTTTTTACTTACCTTTGCGCCCAAAGTAGTTCAAGAAGTGAGGAAAATACGCAGATAACTGGCGTAAACCGACCTAAATTAGAACGAATAGCTAAAGATATATTATGTAATGCAGACAGTAAAAGAAGAATCATATCAAGCGATATTTAGGAAGTACTACCCTCGAATGTTTTATTATGCTAAACGTATCGTAGGGGAGGATGCTGCCGATGATGTAGTTCAAGAAGCTTTTCTTGAATTGTGGAATCGTATGGATGCATTGGAGACGGATGTCCCGCAGATAGAATCATACCTCTATAAGACGATTTATTCTAGAGGATTGAATTACTTGAAGCGCTATAAGAAAGTCAATACTGCAGCCATTGAAGATATCAACGAAATGCGTATGTCGTGCTATTTCTCTTCGTTGGGAGATGGAGAACAGGACATGGAAAACATGGAGTTGAGAAGAAAAATCAATCAGGCTATAGGGGAACTTCCTGATAAATGCAGGGAAATATTCGTTTTGAGCTATCTCAAGGATATGAAAAATAGTGAGATTGCTCTGATGATGAACGTATCCGTACGTACCGTTGAAGCTCATATTTATAAGGCTTTAAAGTCTCTTAGGGCTCGTTTGGGAATATTTTTTGTGTTTTTTGTACCTTTTTTATAGGTTATTGAGTAAGTGTTTTCTCAACAATTATTGTTGTGGTATTTAATTAGATTGTTAATTAATTAAGGATATTAAGCACGATTGTTATATGATAAATGAGGAATTAAAGGCGAGATTCTTGGCAGGTGAGTGCACGGAAGAGGAGCTCATCGCATTAAGGGATATATTAAAAAATTCTCCGGAGGAAAAACAAGAACTTTTCAAAGAAGAAAAGTTGAGCGATGAGTTCAAGGCGCAGTTCATGCCAAGGACCCAACTGATGCTTGCTGAACAGAGAATGCAGGCTAAGATCAGGGAGATGAAGGCTGAACAGCAGGCTGAGCATCATGCGCATATAATAGGTATGTGGCGTCGGGCTGCTGCGATTGCTGTGGTCTGCGTATTGGGTGGATTGGCCTGGTTCTATCTCCAGCACAATCCGATTTCTAATATGCAGATGCAGGTGGTGATGGCCAGTGCCGACAATGATACGACGGTTACTTTACCTGATGGAACTAAGGTCTGGCTCAACAAACTTGCTTCCATCAAATATCCGAAAGAGTTTGATGGTTCCGACCGTAAGGTAGAGATAGACGGTGAAGGTTATTTTGAGGTGACCAAAAATCCGCACAAGCCTTTCATCGTAGAGAGCGATGTGATGAGTGTTAAGGTGCTCGGTACCGTTTTCAATTTCCATGTGGATAAGGCTCATCAGCAGGCTTCCGTCAGTTTGCTCGAAGGTAAGGTAAGGGTAGAAGGAAATCATGATGAGGGTATGATCGTCTTGAAACCAGGACAGAAGGCATGTGTGGATGCGCGCTTAGGTAGCATGACGGTTTCTGAAACCGATGTCTATAAGGATGCAATGTGGCATGAGCACAAGACTTCCTTCAATAATGCAAGCGTGAATGAAATTGCCAAGATGCTGGAGAATATCTACGATGTGCAGGTGGTTGTTGATCCTACCATCAACCAGGAGAATACTTACTCCGGTGTCATCAAAGAGAAGGAGACCATCGACTCGGTTCTCGATCTCTTGCAGAACACCCTGCCTATCCACTATCACGTGAAAGGCTGTAAGGTATTTATCACGAAGTAGTGAATCAGTAAGGTTTACACCTTAATTATATACTGTTATACGAGAAAAAGAGAGCACTTATTCAAAAAAATAATTTTTTGGGTAAGTGTTTTTTTGTTTTTTGCTGTTATATATTTGAAATTAATAACTAGGGTGTCCAGTTCCATGTTCTCGTTTTTGATTATGTTTTAGCAACTTAGCACACTGTAAATCAGTAAATTAAGCACAAAATATAAGACAAATTTAACTATCAAAAAGTCTGATGTAGATTCGCACAAGATTATAGTTTATTTAGCGAATGATTATCAATGACTTAGATGGTTATTACATTGTTTTTGATACTAAAAACTGGAACACAGAACTGGACACCCTAATTAATAACTTAAATGCTAAAAACAAGGATTATGACACATTGGTATCATTTACAAAAAACTAAAACCGCAGCTGCAGCCTTGGCTCTGATGTTGGTTTCCAGTTCCTGGACATCTGTAAAAGCCCAGATTTCGTTGAATGTTTCTCAGACCACTTTGGGAGCAGTCATCCAGAAAATCCAGAAACAGTCTAAATACCAGTTTACTTACGACGACAACTTGTCAAAGATGCAGGTGAATGCCGTTCAGGTGAAGAACGGTAAGGTAGAGGATGTTTTAAACAAGCTCTTGAAGAATAAGGGTGTATCTTATGTGATTAAGGATGGAATCATCTATCTGAAGAAAAAGGAAATTACTACAACTCCAAGCACCCAGCAACCAAGACAGAAACGTACATATAAGGGTACGCTTCTCGATGAAAACAAGGAACCTCTCATTGGCGCTACCATCCTCGTAAAAGGCACCAATCATCGTGCTGTAACTGATATGGATGGTAATTTTACCATCGAGACCGATGAACCTGCCCCTGTCTTGCAGTTTGCATATCTCGGATATAAGACGATGGATATGGCTGCAAAGGAAGGACATAACGTGAACGCACAGATGCTTCCTGACTCTCAGGCGTTGAAGGAAGTGGTGGTTACTGCCCTCGGTATCAAGCGTGAGAAGAAGATGTTGGGATATTCCGTACAGGATGTCAAGGCGGATGCTCTCAATACGACTGGCGACCCTTCTGTGACTGGTGCCCTCGACGGTAAGGTGGCTGGTCTGCAGATGAATACTTCCAGTACGGGTCTCGGTGGTTCTACCAAGATCACTATCCGTGGAAACTCTTCTCTTACTGATAATAACCAGCCTCTTTGGGTGGTAGATGGTGTTCCTTTTACCGACAACCAGAGTTCTGATGCTTCTGCTTATGGCGGATACGACCGTGGTGGCACTTCTCTGGACATCAACCCAGAGGATATCGAGTCTATCTCGGTACTCAAAGGTGCCAACGCTGCAGCCCTCTATGGTTCACGTGCAGGTAATGGTGTGATCTATGTTACAACCAAGAAGGGTAGTCATAAGCAGGGCTTCGGCATCACATACAACGGTAACTTTACTTGGAGTAAGGTGGCTGAAACAATCCCTATGCAGAAGCAGTACGGACAGGGCTCTCAGGGTGCTACGGTTTATAAAACTGATGAGGATGGCAACAAGACGCTTTCCAGCGAGTTGGCATTCGGTGCTCCGCTTGATGGCAGAATGGAACCTTCTTTTCTCGGTGAGAACATCGCTTACCGCTATTATGGCGATAAGTTGAAGGATTACTTCAATACAGGTTTCTCCCAGTTCCATACCGTAGCTCTCGGAAATTCTGATGAGAAAGGTCATTTCCGTCTCTCTTTAGGTTTCAACGACAATAAGGGTCTTTTCGATGGAGAGAAATTGGATAAGCTGATAGTTGACCTTAATGCAGGTAGAACTATCAATAAGTATCTTTCTACAGATAGCAAGATTTCTGTTTCTCGCATGAAAGCTGAGAACCGTCCGATGACTGGTCTCAATGGAGAGGTAGCCCAGTTGCTTCTCATTCCAGGCAACGTGCGTTTGCAGGATCTTCAGACTTATACAACTCAGGACCAATTGCATCGCAACTGGTTCGGACCAGATATGCAGTATGCCAACCCATACTATGTTCGTCATCGCTTCCAGAATAGCGATGAGCGTTGGCGTGCCTTCGGTTACTATGGTGCTAATGTTAACGTAACCGACTGGTTGAAGTTTAATGCTAAATATGCTTTCGATTATTATCGCACACGCATCCAGGCCACAGACTTGAGTTTGGGTAACTCTGCTGTGAGCATTCCGGGCAGACACTGGAGCGAGATCGTTACCGATGATAATATGAGCCGTTCGGAGGAAAACAACTTCGAGCACAATATCTCTTTCCTCTTCTTGGGTGACAATCAGGTGACCAAGGATTTGCGCTTGGGTTACAATCTGGGCGCCAACATCATGTACCAGAAGTACGAGTTGCTGAGTGCTGCTACCAAGAATATGTTGGAGAAGGATAATTGGATTTTCAATACAGGTTATCAGTTGACCAATGCCAGTGAGAATGGCCATGAGCGCTCTATGTACTCAGCCTTCGGTTCTTTGCAGTTGGCTTTCCGTGAGTATCTTTCATTGGATCTTACAGCCCGCAACGACTGGTCATCTACCTTGCCAAAGGACAACCGTTCTTTCTTCTATCCAAGTGCAAGTGTGAGCTATATCTTCAGCGATTTCATGCGCTCTATCAACCATTCGTTGCCAGCGTGGATGACTTTCGCCAAGACTCGTCTGTCTTTCGCTCAGGTAGGTAAGGACCCAAACCCATACAATCTCTACAACACCCGTTCTTATACCTATGAGAATGGCATCCGTGTGCCAATTCCACAGACCGTGAAGAAGAACAGCAACCTGAAACCAGAGATCAAGTCTTCCTTCGAGTGGGGTCTTGAGATGAAGTTCCTGGAGAACCGTTTGGGATTTGATTTCACCTATTATTATACCAAGACCAAGAACCAGGCTATGCTTGTAGATGCATCTGCTCCTTGGACACAGCAATGGGTGAATGCAGGTAAGATTACCAACAAGGGTATTGAGCTGATGCTTTACGGCACACCTGTCAAGACCAAGGACCTCAAGTTCGATCTCACCATGAATATTTCCAAGAATATCTCCCGTGTAGATGAACTGGCTAATGGCGTGGATCACATCTACTTTAATGGCGATGGCAACATGCCAGTCAAGGTAGGTGCGAAGGCAGGAGGTAAGTTGGGCGATATCTATGCCAATAACCTCATCAAGCGCGATGCGGATGGTCAGATGGTGATTGGCGAGAACGGTCTTCCAATGCCTGTTACCAGTAGTGATGCAGGCGGAAATTTGGAGCAGTATATCCTCGATCATCCTATCGGAAACATCGAGCCAAAGCTTCTCATGTCTGTTACTCCAAGTCTGAACTATAAGGGTGTAAGTCTCACTGCGATGTTTGATATGCGATTTGGCGGCGATATCGTGAGCGTATCAGAAGGTATGGCTACTGCTGTAGGAACTTCAGAGCGTTCGGCTTATCGTGGTGAGTACAAGGAGTTGAATGGTGTGAGCGACTACTATATGGTAGTTCCTGGTGTGACAGCCGACGGACAGGTGAATACCAAGGAGGTAAGTGCACAGTCTTACTATTCCAACATCGGTTTGTACAAGTCGCAGAAGGGTTATGCAGAGATGTTTATCCACAGTGCTTCCTATATCAAGTTGAAGGAACTCGCATTGGGTTACAGCCTCCCAAAGAGCGTGCTCAAGAAGACTCCTCTTACCAATGTGAAGTTGTCATTTGTGGCACGTAATCTCTGCTTCCTGCTGAAACATACACCAGGCAATCCTGATGGAGGTTATGATACTTCTATGTTCTCACAGGCCCTTGACTTTGCCGCAGTGCCATATACCCGCACCTTCGGTTTCTCAGTCAATGTAGGCTTCTAAATACTATCAACTACAACATAAACAGTTCAAGACAATGAAAAAGACGATTATATTCAAGACGATGCTTGTGTCCATGGCATTGGTAAGTTTATCTTCCTGCTATGACATGGATGAGATGAGCAAGAATCCATACGAATTGCCTGATAACACTACTGGCGGCGGTGAAGAGCAGCCTGGTGAAGAGGACAATACCAAGTATGCCGATATCAATATCGACTATAAGGTGAGCAAGGAAGACTCCTTGGCGTTGAAGAGTGAGTTGAGCTCTGCCAACTCTGTTTTCCGCAACTTCCTCTATGAGGGATTTTTCAATGACTATCAGATCACTACCAACTTGAGTCATGATATCTATGCAGGTTTCGTTGCCAATAACCAGCCTAAGCATGGTGGTGCATCTCCTGATTATTCATATAAAGATGGATGGAGTGCTGCGCGCTGGAGACATTTCTATACCGACCGCAGCAGTGAGTATCGTACCTTGTTGCGTGCCTATAAGTTCAATGAAAATACCAACAAGTACAAGAACTTATTCTACGTCACACGTATCTACTATGCTTTCTTAGCGCTTGCCAACACCGATACTTATGGCGATATGCCTTTCAAGGAGTATGTACAGGCTAAGATTCCTGAGACCAACAATGTGGCTTATAATACTCAGGCAGAGGTTTACGATGCCATGTTCCGTATGTTGGAGCAGGCTGTTGATAGCATCAAGCCAAACGATGCAACTCAGATAGGTTACGCTACCGATGATATCTGCTATCATGGTGACTGGAACAAGTGGCTCCGCTTTGCCAATTCTTTGCGCCTTCGCATGGCTTTGCGTATTTCCAATGTAGATCCTGCCCGTGCTAAGGAGGAGGCTCAAAATGCTCTCAACAACCAGTATGGTCTGATGCAGAGCAATGAAGACAATATGCAGATTGTTCCTAAGTATGCTCCTGTAAGCCAGGGCGGTACAGATGACGGTGGTAACGAGCATCCTCTGGTGATGTGTAGTGTCTGCTACAATGGTGAGAGCGTAATGTCTAAAGATCTGGAGAACTTCTATCGCAATGCCAGTGAAGGTGGAGCAGAATATAAGATCAAGACAGGTAGAAATAACTATGTCACCAAGAAGATAGACCCACGTTGCTTGGTAAGCTGGTATCGCATCAAGATGACAGAGAGTACTTTGCAGGCTGGTGAAGATAGCCAGAGAGAAGACTTCGTAGGTTGTGAGCGTGGTGCTCAGGCTCCTGTCATAGACATGGGAACCTTGAATTATTCACTCACCCGTACTGCGCCTAAGAGTCTGGGCAAGAACTTGAATCCTAACTACTTCTTCAGTCGTGAGCGTGCTTACCTCCTCTTGGGCTATGCTGAGTCTGAGTTCCTGAAGGCAGAGGCTGTTTTGCGTGGATGGGCTGGCATGGAACTTACAGGTACCGTAGAGGATTACTATAAGTCTGGTATCAAGGCATCTATGGACTACTACGGCATTGCCAATGACAAGGCACAGGCTTACATCGATGGTGAGAAGGCCCTTACGGGTAAGGTGTTCGAGGGTAAGGGCAAGGAGAAGCAGCTTGAAGCAATCATCACCCAGAAGTGGATGGCTATCTTCCCTAATGGTAATGAGGGATGGGCTGAGTTCCGTCGCACCGACTATCCTGCTTTGGCAAATCAGTTGACCAACAATAGTGGAGGTGACGTGCCTATGGGTAAGAATATCAAGCGCATTCTCTATCCTTTCAGCGAGAATAACAACACTTACTTCACTTCTCATCCAGAACTCCAGAAGGTGAATACTCAGGGCACAAGACTCTGGTGGGATGTGGCTGATACCAATGACGCTGACGGCCATCGCCTGCAGCCAAACAATTTCAGATAATCATTCAGACTGTTGTCTATGAAAAGAAAATCAGTTTTGTTCATATTTGTATTCTTCACCTTGATAGCGCAAGCCGTCAGGGTGAATGTACAGAATGCGGTAGATTTCGTGCAGCCTCTCATGGGTTCCGATTCCGACCATGAACTTTCCACAGGCAATACTTATCCTGCCATCGCCATGCCTTGGGGCATGAATTTCTGGGTTCCACAGACAGGAAAGATGGGCGACGGATGGCAATATACCTATGCAGCTAAGAAGATAAGGGGTTTGAAGCAGACGCATCAACCGAGTCCCTGGATCAATGATTACGGTCAGTTTTCATTGATGCCTATCGTGGGTAAACCGGTATTTGATGAGGAGCAGCGTGCCAGCTGGTTCTCTCATAAGGCAGAGAAGGCTACACCTTATTATTATAGTGTCTATCTCGCCGACTATGATGTGACGGCAGAACTCTGTCCTACGGAACGTGCAGCCCTGATGTCCTTCACCTTTCCTCAGACCGATAGTGCTCATGTGGTAGTTGATGCTTTCGACAAGGGCAGCTTCATCAAGGTTTTCCCGAAGGAGCGAAAGGTGGTGGGCTTTTCTACCCGCAATAGTGGAGGTGTTCCTGAGAATTTCAGAAATTACTTCGTTATTGAGTTCGACCATGATTTTGAGGCTTTCGTCAATGTGAAGGATGGTCAATACCAGGGTATGGTTCAGGGCGGTTATCAGGAGACTTACCAGCAGGAAGGCAATCATGTGGGCACCATCATCTCCTTCAAGATTCGTCAGAGAGGCGAGAAGGTTGTGGCTCGTGTGGCTTCTTCCTTCATCAGTGAGTCACAGGCCTGGCAAAACCTTCAGGAATTGGGACAGGCAGATATGCAGCAGCTCTGTCAGCAGGGTAGAAACCGCTGGAATGAGGTACTCGGCAAGATAGAAGTGGAGGATGAGGACATTGACCATCTCCGTACTTTCTATAGCTGTCTCTACCGCTCCGTTCTCTTCCCTCGTGCTTTCTATGAGAAGAATGCAGCCGGTGAGGTGGTTCACTACAGTCCTTACAACGGAACCGTACAGAAGGGCTATATGTTTACCGATACCGGTTTCTGGGATACTTTCCGCTGCCTTTTTCCACTGCTCAATCTGATGTATCCTTCTGTGAATGAGAAAATTCAGGCGGGTCTTGCAAATACCTATCTCGAGAGCGGATTCCTGCCAGAGTGGGCGAGTCCGGGGCATCGCGGTTGCATGGTGGGCAACAACTCAGCCTCTGTGGTGGCCGATGCTTATCTTTCCGGTTTACGTGGTTATGATGCAGAGACCCTTTGGCAGGCTGTGGTTCATGGAGCCAATGCTGTTCATCCTGAAGTGAATTCTACCGGACGTCATGGTTTTGAGTACTACAATAAGTTGGGCTATGTGCCTTATGATGTGAAAATCAATGAAAGTGTGGCCCGTACCTTGGAATATGCCTATGATGACTGGTGCATCTACCAGTTTGGCAAGGCGCTCGGCAAGTCAAAGAAGGAACTGAAACCTTTTGCCAAACGAGCGATGAACTATGAGAAGGTGTTCGACAGGGAGAGTGGTCTGATGCGCGGAAGATTGCTGAATGGAAAATTCCAGTCTCCTTTCAATCCGCTCAAGTGGGGCGATGCCTTTACCGAGGGAAATGCCTGGCATTATACCTGGTCGGTATTCCACGATCCTGAAGGACTCATCCGTCTGATGGGCGGAAAGGAGAAGTTCAACCAGATGCTTGACTCGGTATTCCTTCTCCCTCCTGTTTTCGATAATAGCTATTACGGATTTACCATCCATGAAATCAGAGAGATGCAGGTGATGAACATGGGCAATTATGCACACGGCAACCAGCCTATCCAGCACGCCATCTATCTCTATGATTATAGCGGACAACCTTGGAAGTGCCAGTATTGGGTGCGACAGGTGATGGACTGCCTCTACACACCGACACCAGATGGTTATTGCGGCGATGAGGACAACGGTCAGACTTCAGCCTGGTATGTTTTCTCTGCGATGGGCTTCTATCCGGTTTGCCCTGGTTCAGGACAGTATGCATTGGGTACTCCTTACTTCAAGTCTATGAAACTCCATCTGGAGAACGGACTGCGGGTAAGCATACAGTCGGAAGGTGACGGATGCTATGTTGATGACATGCAGATGAACGGAAAGAAGTATGATCTTAATTATCTCGACCTGAATTCTCTGAGGCAGGGTGCGCAGATCTCTTTCCGCCTTTCTGAAAAACCGAATTTGCAGAGAGGTATTCTGGAGTCAGATGCGCCATACTCTTTCTCAAAATTCATGAAATAGTATCATTAAAATATATCTTAAATTCAGAAAATGAGAAGAAGATTTTTTCCTATATTATTATTGTTGGCTTGTGTGATAGGTGGAGACTATCCACAAGCCGCTTTTGCTCATGATAAAGCTCAGGCAACCTCCTGTCTGACCCAATTTGTCAATCCAAGAATCGGAACGGGCGGTCATGGTCATGTATTCCTCGGTGCCAACGTACCTTTCGGTTATATCCAGCTGGGACCTACTGAGCATACCCGTGGTTGGGACTGGTGTTCCGGTTATCATCAGTCAGACTCCATTCTCATCGGCTTTGGTCATCAGCACCTCAGCGGAACGGGTATCGGAGAATTAGGCGATGTTGCTTTCCTCCCGGTGACAGATGCTCATCAGAAGAAAGTGCTCTTCCATCATGCCAATGAGAATGTTCGCCCGGGCTATTATGCGGTGAAATTGCAGCAGCCGAATGTATGGGTGGAACTTACCGCCACCAAGCGTGCTGGTTTCCATCGCTATACCTTTGGGGCAGACGTGAAGAAGGCACAGTTGGTACTCGACCTTTTTCAGGGTATCGGATGGGATAAACCTACCGATTATGCGCTGGATGAGGTGAAGGAAACTGCAGTGGCTGGTCATCGCTTCTCTACAGGATGGGCGAAGGACCAGAAGAATTTCTTCGTGGCTGAGTTCTCTCAACCGGTTCAAGTACAACCGCTCGATAGTGGACGCTGGCTGGTTCAGGTGGCAGATGCCACCCGCCCTCTGATGATCAAGGTTGGTCTCTCTGCAGTCAGCATTGCCAATGCCCGACAGAATCTGCAAACAGAGATTCCTGACTGGAATTTTCATCAGGTAGTGGCGCAGGCTGACGAGGCATGGAATCGGGAATTGGCTAAGGTGAAGGTGGAAACTTCAGATTCCATTGCCCGCCGCATTTTCTATACAGCCATGTATCATTCGATGACCGCTCCATCCGTATTCTCTGATGTCAACGGAGAATATCGCGGTGCCGACGGTAAGGTGCATCAGGGTGATTTCACCAATTATACCACCCTTTCACTCTGGGATACTTATCGTGCAGCCCATCCGCTGATGACGCTCATCCACAAGGAAATGCTCCCAGACGTGGCAAGTACCTTTATCAACATCTATCGCCAGCAGGGTAAGCTCCCGGTATGGCATCTGATGGGCAATGAGACCGACTGCATGGTGGGCAATCCGGGCATCCCGGTGCTTGCCGACCTGGTGCTCAAAGGATATGTCAAGGATAAGGAGGGAGCCTATGAGGCCATGAAACAGTCGGCATTGCGTGAAGACAGAGGCCTCGGTCTTCTCAAGAAATATGGTTACCTGCCTTATGACAAGGATCCGGAAATGGAGACTGTGGCTAAGGGACTGGAATATGCGCTGGCTGATGACTGCGTGGCGAAAGTGGCCCGACTCTTAGGCAAGAAGGCGGATGCGAAGTATTTCGCAGAACGTGCCCAGAGTTATCGTAAATATTTCGACCCGAAGACCGGTTTTATGCGTGGCATCGGTACCGACGGCAAGTTCCGCGAACCGTTTAATCCTTTCTCAGCCGTTCATCGTCAGGATGATTATACCGAGGGAAATGCCTGGCAATATACCTGGCTCGTTCCGCATGATGTGCATGGACTGGTGAAGCTCTTCGGTAATGAACAGAAATTTGTGACCAAGCTCGACTCCCTTTTCATCGTAACGGGCAATATGGGCGATAATGCCTCTCCTGATATTTCTGGTCTCATCGGACAGTATGCCCACGGTAATGAACCGAGTCATCAGGTACTCTATATGTATAATTATGTAGGTCAGCCTTGGAAGGCAGCCCGTCTTATTCGCCAGACCATGAATGAGATGTATAAGGATGATTTCGACGGTTTGAGTGGAAACGAGGATGTGGGTCAGATGTCAGCCTGGTATATTCTCTCTGCGATGGGACTCTATCAGGTAGAACCTGCAGGCGGCAAGTATATCATCGGCAGTCCGATCATGGACAAGGCTACCATCAGCTTAGGCGACGGCAAGAACTTCTCCATTATCTGCAAGAACAACAGTTCGGAAAATATCTACGTGCAGTCTGCCAAACTCAACGGTAAAACCTATACCAAGTCGTATATCATGTACCAGGATATGATGAAGGGAGGAACCCTCGAACTCCAGATGGGCAATCAGCCATCCAAGTGGGGAACCCGTGGTGCAGATAGACCTTAAAAGAAATCACAATTAAAATCGAAACATAAATAAACCCAGACAATGAGAAAAACAATATTTGCAATAGCCCTGATGTCGGCAATGTCGGCGATGGCACAAAAGCATGCTGAGGTAGATGTTCATGCCCGCTACACTAAGGTGGTAACACCTGTCAATGGCAAGTATGAGTCCAAGCGTCCGCCTGTAGCTGAGCGTCTCTTTACTTCAGAGGCAGTGGAGAAGAAAATCAAGGAAGTACAGAAACTCCTCAAGAAGAATCCGAAACTCGCCTGGATGTTCGCCAACTGTTATCCGAACACGCTGGAAAGTACGGTGCATTATCGCCAGTTGGCTAATGGCGATGACGATACCTTCGTCTATACAGGTGATATTCCAGCCATGTGGCTCCGCGATTCAGGTGCTCAGGTTTGGCCATATGTAGCCCTTGCCAACAAGGATGAGAAATTGAAGAAGATGCTGCGTGGTGTCATCCTGCGCCAGTTGAAGTGCATCAATATCGACCGTTATGCCAATGCCTATAATGACGGACCTACCGGAGCAGGTTGGCAGAAGGATGATACCGAGATGAAGGCAGAGGTTTTCGAGCGCAAGTATGAGATAGACTCTTTCTGTTATCCTATCCGCCTCGCTTACGAGTACTGGAAGGTAACAGGCGATGACTCCATCTTCGGAGAAGACTGGATGCAGGCTATCGGAAATATCCTCAAGACCTTCCATGAGCAGCAGCGCAAGGAAACAGCCAAGGCTTACCACTTTACCCGCATGACCGATCGTGCCTTCGATACCGTGGGCTGGGATGGTTTCGGAGCTCCTGTCAAGCCAGTTGGTCTCATTGCTTCCCTGTTCCGCCCTTCAGACGATGCCACGATTCTTCCGTTCCTGATTTCTTCCAATTTCATGGCGGTTTCTGCGATGAATAAGGCGGCTGAAATCCTGAAGCATGTGGCAGAGAAATCAGAGACTGAGCAGAAGAATAAGGCACTCGGGATTGCACAGGATTGTTCTGCCTTGGCAGCCGAAGTAAAGGATGCCCTGCAGAAATATGCAGTCTATGATCATCCTAAATATGGCAAGATTTATGCGTATGAGGTAGATGGTTTCGGCAACCGTCTTCTGATGGATGATGCCAATGTTCCATCGCTTTTAGGTATGGGCTATTTGGGTGATGTTGAGATGAATGATCCGATTTATCAGAACACCCGCCGTTTCGTATGGAGCGAGGACAATCCTTGTTTCTTCCGTGGTAAGGCAGGCGAGGGTATCGGCGGTCCTCACATTGGTTATGATATGCCTTGGCCGATGTCTATCATGATGAAGTGCTTCACAGCCCAGAGTGATGATGAGATTCGCTGGTGTATGAAGACCCTCCTGAATACCGATGCAGGGATGGGATTCATCCATGAATCTTTCCATAAGGATGATGCTTCGAAATACACCCGTGCCTGGTTTGCATGGCAGAACACCCTCTTCGGAGAGTTGGTCATCAAGCTCATCAATGATGGTAAGGTAGATTTGCTCAACAGTCTCTAATTGATTTCCAAAAAAGTCACTAATTGATTTTTCTAAAAAGTAACGACAATGAAAGAAATTAAAATCATAGGTTCTGCTCTTCCCAACATTCCTTGGGAAGACAGACCAGAAAGCAGCAGCGTGCCGCTCTGGCGCTATTCTCAGAACCCTATTATCAAGCGTAATCAGCTACCCGACTCCAATAGTATCTTCAATAGTGCAGTAATTAAGTTTAAGGATGGTTTTGCAGGTGTATTCAGATGTGATGACAAGAATCGTCGTATGACTCTTCATGCCGGTTTCAGCAAGGATGCCGTACATTGGGACATTGATGAGGACACCATCCATTTCGAGTGTGATGATCCTGAGGTAGGAGAGTGGGTTTATGGTTACGACCCTCGTGTGTGCAAAATAGGCGAAAAGTATTATGTCACCTGGTGCAATGGTTATCATGGACCAACGATTGGTGTGGCATGGACAGAGGATTTCAAGACCTTTCATCAGTTGGAGAATGCTTTCTTGCCTTACAACCGCAATGGTGTGATGTTTCCTCGCAAAATCAATGGCAAGTTTGCCATGCTGAGTCGTCCGAGTGATACTGGTCATACTGCCTTCGGTGACATCTTCTATAGCGAGTCACCTGATTTGGAGTATTGGGGGCATCATCGTCATGTGATGGCTCCTGCAGCTTTCGAGGAGAGTGCTTGGCAGTGCATGAAGATTGGTGCTGGCCCGGTGCCTATCGAGACTTCCGAGGGTTGGTTGCTGCTTTATCATGGTGTGCTCCATTCCTGCAATGGATATGTTTATGCTTTTGGTGCAGCCTTGCTCGATTTGGATGAACCGTGGAAAGTATTGGGCCGTTCAGGTCAGTATTTGATTACTCCTCAGGAGCTCTACGAGTGTGTAGGAGATGTACCTAATGTCTGCTTCCCATGCGCATCTCTCTGTGATGCAGAGACGGGTCGCATTGCAGTATATTATGGTTGTGCAGATACCGTTACCGGATTAGCCTTCGGTTATGTACCGGAAATCATCGACTTCATCCGCCGTACCAATATTATCAAGTAGAATCTTCAGAAAACATATTGATTTTTTTATGAAAAACGGTGTATTTCATAAAAAGCAGATTTATCAATAAGGCTATAAATTGATGTTAGGTTAAGATGTATTATTTATCTAAAAAAAGTTGTTTTTAGGTTTCAATACTGCGTTAAATTAACATTTAATCGTCTGTAAATCAATAACTTATATTAAGAAATGCTTATGAAAACTTAACTATAAAAAGTTG